>Ga0115848_100390_pt1 | contig 16642 bp, 13 predicted proteins | sample InSIn3gowninarea_FD_83862 | JGI IMG/M metagenome (GOLD analysis project Ga0115848, IMG submission 83862) | reverse complement strand
ATGCCGGCCTCAATGGTACTGCTGGTACACAATACATTTACCCAACAGAAGGACCTTGAATTTGTGCTGCAAATACGTAACCGGGAGGAAATTTCGTATTGCCTCTGCGTAAATGCGAACCAATATATTGAACAGGCATTGCCACCTATAGATTTGCTGTTAAACACTGGTTGTCGTATCGTGCTTGGTACCGATAGTCTTGCAAGCAATTGGAGTCTTAGCATTCTGGACGAGATAAAATGTATTCACGAGAATTTTCCTCATGTCCCGCTGGAAGAAATGTTTAAATGGGCTACCATTAATGGGGCAAAAGCACTGCAAATGGAAGACCGGCTGGGAAGCTTTGAAAAAGGGAAAAGGCCGGGAGTGGTTGCACTTGAAGGGCTAGATTTAAATTGTCCTGACAGCTTACAGTTCGCCACTTCCAAAAGACTTTTATAGTATTTATCTAACACCCGGGTCGCATCGAAAGGACCAGGGAGTTAAACACAACGACTCTGCAATAATTAATTGGCCTATATCCTGTAATTCAAAGCAGTTATTAAAATTACTACTCTCAGTTTAACTGAATACTTCCTGCAATACCGGCAGCGTTTTGATCTCTCCAAAATCCTGCACATGTAGCGCCACATAATTTTGGTAGGCAAGGATCAACTTTTTCCGTACGTCCCTTGTAAAGTGAATGTTCTCAAGGTCATTATAAAAATTGATGGAAAGAAGTAAAGACGTTGCCTCGCCAAATTGTTTATCGAGGTAGTAGGGATGGGGGGGTCTTTCCGACACAAAAAGGCCTTCCTGGAGATCGAGGAAAGGCGTATCGTAATCGCACTGCCCCTGGATACGAAAACCAAGCTCAGCGGCCAGGTGAAGGCTAAAATACAAAGGAAGATTAACTGTAAGTGTTGCGTTTCCCAGGTCTAACTGCTTAAGCGTATCTTCCGCCATATGAAACAATTCGGGGTTTGCTTCCGGCTGCTTCAGGCTGTGTTGTAGCATTTCGACGATATACAAGGCAACAGTATTTTTCACAACGTCAAAAAGCAGGTGTTGATACAGATGGGCCCAGCCGAAATCCTTAATAAAGTTTAAATTTTTTAACTCGTTATGATAAACTACTAAATCGAGTATGGCAGCAGGCTGAAAATAAATAGCTTTTGCAGAAGCCTTCTTAGAGTTCTGCCTCACTCCTTTAACAATATAAGACTGAATACCAAAAAGCTCAGTATATATCGAAGTGATGATACTGGTTTCGCCGTATTTCAACGTACGCAACACAATGCCTTTTGTATCATGAGTCATATACCTGTTACCATGTTAATTTAAAATTTAAAGCTTCATTTTCTATCCCTTGAACGCTTCAGATACCAGTTACCACTATGACACTCTCCCCAACCATTGCTTCCGGACTTTAGGTAACCGGGGTAAATGCCAGGTCTTTACATTTACCATCAGCTTGATGGCTGAAAAGGAAAAGGCCACTCTGCTTGCTTCAAAGATTATTATACTTCACGCTATCAAAAGGTGCAATGAATTTTAATGAGCCGGGCCGCATTACTACTATTTTTGTTCGTTGCCCGCGGTGCCTGCGCCGTTCCAGACAGGGGTCACAGGTTTGTACGATTTGTTTTACAATCAGCAATGCACTCACTTATTTCGCGAGAAGCGTACAATTAGCGGAGAGCGCTATCAGCTGTAGTTAAATCTTTCACACTACCAGTCCTTTTCAATACTCCCCAACTTTGCAATTCGCCCTTTATCGCCTTTTTAAGCGCACGAAACAGTACTATATACATAAGCCAGCGATACCCAAGCCGTTGCGGAATTAGCCAAAATAACTTTTGCATTTTCTCTTTCTCAAAACTAAATGCAAGCAACGCGACAGCTGCATCCACAATCATAAATAACAGGTAATACTTACCAATCTTCGCCGCGTTGTCAGTCAACAGGCCAATGATCATAAGTAGGTCAGCCAACGGGGAAAATAACGGGATAATAAATTGAAACAATAGAATATTTGGCAAAGCAATAAAGCCAAGTGCTTTAAGGTGACGATTAAAGAGTACATCACGGTGCTTCCAAAATGTTTGCATTACCCCAAAGCTCCATCTGAACCGCTGTTTTAAAAATTGCCTTATTGACTCCGGCGCTTCAGTCATTGCAATTGCACCGTTCTCGTTTGCTACAATGTATCCAAGCCGGAGAATTCGAATAGTAAGGTCACAGTCTTCGGCCAGAGTATCTGTGGTAAAACCTCCTGCTTCTGCAAGAACCTGTTTTCTGAATGCACCAATGGCTCCCGGAACTACTGTGACCGCGTTTACGTTTGCAAAAGCTTTCCTGTCAAAATTCTGGCTGGTAATATATTCAATACTTTGCCACCGGGTAATGAGGTTCACTTCATTTCCAACTTTTACATTTCCGGCAACGGCGCCGATCTTTCCTTGCCTGCCAGGTTCCGTTTCGAGAAAATGTTTCATTAAAAGGCCTACAGCATCTGGCTTCAGTTTAGTATCGGCATCAATGCAGACGACATAGTCAGCGTCAGTTTCAGCAATTCCGAAATTAAGTGCCGAAGCCTTGCCACCATTGGCCTTACCAAGGATGGTTACCTTCGGATGGTTGGAAAAAGCATTTTGCACCCTTTCAAATGTGCAGTCTTTGCTACCATCATCGACAAACAAAATATTAAAATTTTCGTATCGGCAGTTCAGGAGATTCTGCAAGGAGTTTACTGCATTCACTTCTTCGTTGTAAGCAGGTACAATAATGCTAACAAGGGGTATATTTTCCGAAGGAGTAAATTTTGCCTTGCATTCCTTGTTATGCTGCCTGATTGCAAATGCCGCCATCAGTACAAGACGTAATACTCCCAGGACAAGAAATAAAACAAACAATGAAAATAAAATACGACCCAGGTAGTAAGCAGCTTCAAGAATAAAAAGATAAATTTGAACCTTTGCATACCCACTTCCGGTAGGTACGGTCGGCATGACTTCTTCTCTACTTTTGCCTAATAAATCGGCAACGGTTGTAAACTGGTATCCCTGATTCTTAAAATATTGAATAATGCGAGGGACGGCTTTAACAGTCTGACTCCTGTCACCACCGGCATCATGCAACAGGATGATATTTCCGGCATCCTGGTAACGCACCACCCGGTTAAAAATACTATCAGCGGTGATCCCTGGTTCCCAATCTTCCGGATCAATGCTTTCCCCGACAGTAAAGTAATTACGAGTGCGGCTTAAGGCTACCGGAATCATTTCTTCCATCTTTTCGGGTTCGCTGTCAGCGTTGTATGGAGCCCTGAACATAGTGGTGGTATGACCGGTGATGCATTCAATAAGTAGCCGGGTCGCATCCATTTCAAAGAGCGCCCGCTTAGTACTTATTTCTGCCATGTTGGGATGAGAAAAAGTGTGATTTCCCAATTCATGACCTTCGGAGAACTCTCTTTTTACCAGCGGAATATTTGACTCGGCTTCTATACCCACCACAAAAAAAGATGCAGGTACATGGTATTTGGCGAGTGTATCTAATATTTGGCGGCTATATTCGGGGTCGGGGCCATCATCAAAGGTGAGCACTATTTTTTTTCCCGTCGGTTTACCAAACTTTTTTACTACAAACATCGACGGCAATGTGTCATAGCGTTCTTCACTGATCAGCATTTCAGCCGTGTCAAGTTGCGGCGTGATATGCCCGGAGCGGGGCTTAGACAGAACATCCAAAATCTCGCCTTCACCTATAAAGTCGACGTCATTGCTGCTTTCCACTTTATTGAACTGCCCGAAGTCGAAGTGGGCAAGTGCACTCTTGGTCATGTCGGTGTCGTAAAATTTCCAGAGCCGGCTATCCTCACTACCAAGTCGCCAAAGGGCCGTTCCCGCTACACCAAATTCTGTAGCAAAACGTAACGTATTGAAATTGGTCCCTGCATCGGTAAAAAAAACTTGATGTATTTTATTACTGTCGTCATAATAACTATAGTGTAAATTATAGGTATCATCGTCAAACTCTACTTCTGCCTCGCTCTCCCGTGCGATGGTTAAGGCCTCCTGGTATGTAATGGTTTCGGCTGTACCCTTCTCAGGCCAGTCATAGCCGTATCCGGCCATTCCCAAAATAATCTTTTTTGCCGGGACCACTTTGGCCAATTGCATTACCGCTGCTTCCATCCATTTTTGATTGCTAACCGAACCAGGCTTGCTATCGGACGAGTGTTCGTCATAAGCCATCAGGAAAATATAGTCATTGTACCTGGCTAAAGACTTGTAATCATAGTCTTCATTAAATGGAATGACGTCCTGCGTTACCAACAGCTGGTGAGCGTGTAATTTCTCATACAATTCTTTTTGAAAAGAAGTCAACACTTCGTTGTTTGCTTCAACTAACTCTTCGAAGTCTATGTTTATTCCTGCGAAACGGTTTTCGCTAAGGAGTTTTATCAGGTCATTAATTAAGCGTTCTCGTTTTTGCGGATTAGTAATGATGCGATGAACAACGTCTCCCCGCCATTTTTCATTGATATTGTTCGTAAGCATCGGAACAACCTTTACCCCGGAGCTCCTGATTATATCCAGACCTCTTTTATCAATGTTTGTTTTAATCGTATCCGCATTCGGGTCAAGGAAGAACCATTCGGGCAAGACCAGGTTAAGTTTGTCGATGCTTTTTTTTAGGGAGAAGTATGACTGTGCGTCCCATGCTACATAAAAGGCAGACCGAATACCTGACGGTCTATCCCATGAGTTGGGAGACGAAGCACTTGAAATACCGGTTTGCCCGCAGCCCTTACCCTTTGCCCAGCGGGTATTGATAAATTTTTGAAAACCGGCGTATTCTTTCCGAAGGTGCGGACTTTTTTCGAGGAAATTTTTTCGGTCGATGATCGCCTTTCTTGCAACATCACTAATCGGCAGGTTAGGCGTAAATTCCGTTTTCATTGCGATGAAAATAACCGCAATTGACAAAACCACACAAAATATCAAAAAGCGGCTTCCCCATTTAAACCGTTGCCACCGGGTAACAGAGGTGGTTTGAAAGATTTGCCTCGTAGCATTGTGGGACATAATTATGAAACTACAACATCAGGGCAAGGTTTCATAAATAAATAAAATTAAGGCTGCTTTAACGAGCAGCCTTAAGGTTAATATATACTTACTTTAACCAAACTCCGGCATTTGTTTACAGCACCGGTTCCAATTTATCTGGCTTCAATTTTCAGTTTTAGAAAGAAATTACTCGAAGGTGCTATAAAAGTAAGGTGTCTTTGCTTCAAATTCGGCACTGCAGGTGTCAACCATTTTATACACTCTCTTGATACCTAACGACTTTCTTTTTTCATAAACCTGTTCCTCAGTGCAATTACCCATAATCCTCGATATTTGCTGATCTCCAAATCCATTTTTCTTTGCCTCTCTGAAAAGATCTTCTGGAAGGGTATCAAGCGTATTTTTAGCTATCTGTTTTTCAATTTCACATATCTTCAGTATCTGGAAGAGGAACCATCGGTCAATGCCTGTAACATGTGCAATTGTCTTTACCGTAACTCCCTGCATCAATGCATCCTTTATCCTGAATATTCTATCCCACTTAGGTGTTTTAATGTATTCGATCAGTTCGCTCGACTTCATCAGGCTCTTACCATAATATCCAAGGCCCAAGGCTTCATTTTCAAGGCTTTGACAGGCCTTTTGCAAGGCTTCAGTAAAACTTCTTCCTATCGACATTACTTCACCGACGCTTTTCATTTGCAATCCAAGTGTATCATTTCCTCCTTTGAACTTATCAAAATTCCAACGTGGAACTTTTACAATTACATAGTCGAGTGCAGGTTCAAAATAGGCTGAAGTTGTTTGAGTAATTTGGTTCTTCAATTCGTCGAGGTTGTAACCAATGGCGAGCTTCGATGCAACTTTAGCAATCGGGTAACCGGTAGCTTTGGAGGCGAGCGCCGATGAGCGGCTGACCCTCGGATTGATTTCGACCGCAATCAGCTCCTCTGTTTCCGGATTTTGCGCAAATTGCACATTACAGCCGCCAGCAAAATTTCCGAGGCTTCGCATCATGATAATTGCTTTGTTACGCATTTCCTGGAAGCCGGTATCACTTAAGGTCATTGCAGGAGCTACCGTGATACTATCCCCGGTATGAATACCCATCGGATCGAGGTTTTCAACCGTACAAATAATGACGACGTTGTCAGCTTTGTCACGCAGTAATTCCAGCTCGAATTCCTTCCACCCCAAAACAGCTTTTTCCACCAGTACCTCATGTACCGGAGATGCTGTGAGGCCCCGATTTAGTGCCTCATCCAACTCATCTTTACTGTGAACAAAGCCTCCACCTGTGCCGCCTAAAGTAAATGAAGGTCGGATGACTAGTGGAAAACCGATCTGCTGGGCAAACTCCTTACCTTCTAATACACTATTTGCTACTCTGCTGGGTGCAACTTTCATTCCTATTTTGCCCATAAGCTGCCGGAATTTTTCGCGATCCTCTGCAGTATCTATAGCTGCAACGTCTACACCAATTAGCCGGCAATTATATTTTTCCCAAATACCTAATTCATCCGCTTCTTTACACAAATTCAAAGCTGTTTGTCCACCCATTGTCGGTAGCACCGCATCAATCTGGTTTTCACTAAGAATTTTCTCGATGCTATCAGCCGTAAGAGGCAACAGGTACACTTTATCAGCCATCATTGGATCTGTCATGATGGTTGCTGGGTTGCTGTTGATCAAAATGACCTTTATTCCTTCCTCACGCAAGCTCCTGGCTGCCTGTGATCCTGCATAATCAAATTCACAGGCCTGTCCTATCACGATGGGGCCGGAACCAATTATTAATACAGATTTAATTGAAGTATCTCGTGGCATATTTTATACAAATTGTGCAAATGTAACTTCTCCAATTAAAACAGTTGGTTAATTTCTTTTCTGTATGGAAAAATTGAAAAAAACAGGAAGCCATTGATATTTTGAGTACTTCAGTTCCCGAATGATTAAGATGAAAAAAATTTCATTACTGTCATTAAATAAAAAAGCGCCCCCGGTCAGGTGCGCTTAATATGAAAAAGTGTAGTGAATTAAGCCAATGAGTACAACCTTTCCGCTATTGCAACTTCAAGGTCCGCTGGTACCGTGTCGGAGTCATCACCTATCGCCACATAATGACCTACTGTTCGATCATAGGTAAACACAAAATCATCACTACCATTATAGCTGACAGTAAATCGAGTATCTCCATTAAAATCGAACGGAGTCGCTTTAACCATATAGGGTACCCCGTTCAAAAGAAGTTGAAAAGATTGGTCTTGCATAAATCGTTTTTAAGGTAGTGGACACAAAAACAATGCCTTTACAAAGCTAGTCGTTAGGGAACATCGCATTAGAAATAAACTCAATAGAGGCGAATCAACCCCTGCATTTATCATATACTCTGGCAACACAATTAACTTACCTCCCGAAGTTCACACCACCTCGTTGTATACCGTTTACTGAGTAATTCCTGCTTCATTTTCCAAGTCTTGTCTACTCCCGATGATGCAAGCTTCACCGGCTCATTGTGCATACTGAAGTTAATGTTGTCAATCTTCGACATCAACAACCGGTGCTTCTCATCCCCGGCAGGCATAAACAAATTTGACTGAATTGAGGCTTCCGGTACAAGTTTATTAAAAATAACGCCTGCTTTTTCATACAATTTACCGGGCTCGTAAAGCCTTTCCAGCAAGGCAATGGCTGGCTTCACCAATAGCGTGGTAGCTGATGACGGTACCGATAGAGTAACCTTTTGCCTGACTGGCCCATTTGGCTTATATATAGCCCCATTCCCTGGTGTTTTTTCAATAACAAAAACTGTAATCTCTTTTACGGCACATTGTTGTCTTCTCAGTTTTTCAGCAGCCCGGCTAACATAAGTTGCTACCGCCTCCTTCATAAGTGCCAGGTTATTCAAAGGATGGCCAAATCGACGGGTGCAGGAAACCATTTTTTTTAACGTCAATTGCTCGTCGAGCCCTATTGCTGGCATTCCTTTCAGTTCTTTCATCAGCCTTACTCCCACTACGCCCCCCAAATGCTTCCTTGCCCAATCTTCAGGCATTTCTTTTAACTCAAAAGCTGTTTTAACTCCAACTTTTTCCAGGGTGGCAGCATATTGCTTTCCTACACCCCATATTTCATCAGTAGGAGTTCGCTTCAAAGCAGCATCTATTTTACCTGGTGTACCCAGTATTAGCATGCAATCACTTTTCGCCTTGTTATCCTTGGCTAACCGATTAGCGATTTTTGCCAATGTTTTTGATGGTGCCACCCCAATGGAAACAGGTATACCCGTCCACGCTGCAATTCTTTCTTTTAATTGCCTGACAATATCTTGTAACTCCAATGCTGGAACACGAGACATGTCAACGAAAGCTTCATCAACGGAATAAACCTCTACTGACATTGGCGGAAACAGTGACAGCATTGTTTCCATTACCCGCTTACTCATATCGCCGTACAAATTGTAATTGGATGAAAAAGCTACAATGCCATTCTGTTGTAATGTGGGCTTACTAAGAAAAAATGCCTGGGCCATGATGATTCCCAGTTTTTTTGCTTCATCACTTCGTGAAATAATACAGCCGTCATTGTTGCTTAGTACCACGACAGGGGCTGTTTTAAGTTTTGGCTTAAACAATCGTTCACAGGAACAATAAAAATTATTGCAGTCTACTATTGCCTTCATTAATTCGTACTTTATAACTTGTACAGATCCATTCTAAAAACCTTTTAATTCTTTTTATTCTCCTCCTATCGCATTCAGCAATGAAACCACTAACAGGACCAAAGTATCAAGGTGCATGAATGACATAGGTAACTACTCCCCAAACAGAGAAATCGCAAAAGGGATCGAGGTCAATAGCGGCCAGCCGGGCGGTCTCAGGTACCAGCCTTATTTTATTAAAGGTCTTTTCAAGCCGCCTTACCAGCATTTCCCCATTTAACACCGCTACTACTACTTTTCCATTTACATTCGAAACACTCCGGTCTACAATCAATACATCACCGGAAAAAATGCCCGCCCCCTCCATCGCATCACCATTCATTCTAAAGAAGAAAGTTGCCGGTTTATTTTTAATTAATTCTTCATTTAAGTCAATACCTCTTTCCATATACTCGTCTGCAGGTGTACTAAAGCCCGTGGCATTTGCCCTATGCACATCATGCTGGGTAAAATTTTTGGTTCCCTTATATGCACTGTTGAAAATTTCACCTTCCATATTTTATAGTTTTAATTACTAAAATGATTAGCAATAATATTCGAAAATAATCAGCAAAATGCTGAAGGTTATTGACAATTGCAGACGTATCCTCGATTTTCTAGCAATCGTTGTTAAAATAACCGCATCTGTTCCCCGGGCCTTTTAAATTGCGAGCAATCTAATTGCAGCCGTTCATGATTCAAACCATACCTGGCCGTATACTTACGATATTGCTGAGCAACTATCTCTGCAACATTACCTTCACCCCGCATCCGCACACCCCATCGACTGTCATTGACCTTACCACCATGACTTGTCTCAATTAAATGCCAGACTTTATCTGCCCGATCCGGGAAGTTCTTAAATAACCAGTCATGAAAAATTAACTTGATAGCACCATTCAACCGAATAAATGTATAAGCCGAAAAAACAGCGCCCGCTTCACTTGCCGCCTTTATGATATTATGCATCTCATGTTCATTCAATCCCGGTATCATTGGTCCAAGCATTACTCCCATTCTTACACCCGCCTTACTCATTTCATCAATTAAACGCAACCGTTGCCTGCCAGTCGTCGTTCTGGGTTCCATTACACGTCTTAATTCTTCATTGAAAGTGGTTATAGAAACAAGTACAGAAACCAGATTTTTTCGCGCCAATTCCTGGAGTATGTCCCTGTCTCGCAGCATTCCTGCATTTTTTGATATCATTGCGACCGGCTGATTGAATTCATTGCAAACTTCCAGCAACGCCCTGGTAAGCCTGAATTTTTGTTCTGCCGGCTGGTAGCAATCGGTATTTCCACTAAGGCTGATCGGAACACATTCCCACTTCGGATGCATTAGGAACTTGCGAAACAATTCGGGGGCATTTTTCTTTACGATTATCTTTCGCTCAAAATCAATTCCTGCAGAGTATCCCCAGTATTCAAATGAATTTCGAGCATAACAATATATACATCCATGTTCGCAGCCCTGGTAGGGATTCATGCTGTACATCAAGCCCAGGTCCGGACTTTCAACCTTGTTCACTATGCCTTTGGCGTTATCCTCCAGGTATTGAGTGGCTTCATTCTTTTCGGTCCAATCATCAATACCTTCTGCATGTTCTTTTACCTGTCCAAGTGCAAGAAATTTATTTCGTGGATTAAATTGTGCTCCCCGTCCTTTTATGTACCGGCTTTCCTGCTCCTGGTTCTTTTCACTACCGGAATTTTCATTATAACTCGCCATCTTAAATTTGAATATTATATTTTCGCCGATGCTTGCACGCAACTGGCAGTGTCAGTTTCCCTACAAAAGCCGTGTTATTTGTAAGACTACCTGGAAGGTCACTTAAGTACCTTAGCAAAGTGGTTCGAGCACGATGAAATCATGTAATTGTACCACCGGTCGACGCAATGTAAAAAGGGTTTATCTCATACAAATAACTTCCCCTGGGTGGTAACTACAGGCATGTTCATAAAATCGAAACTCTGTAATGGCTTGTAAGAGTGCATTCCTTCCGGCCTCCCAACGAGCAACATACTTTTTGCAATAAACCTCCCGGTGAAATGACGGTTGCTGTATTCTTGCCAGCCTTTCTCGTATTGCCATGGCAATAGGTTTCTCGCTAACGTTAGTTGCGGACTCTCGATAAATACCGGATTAATATCTTTTACAGTTAATAGTCTCCGGGCTGGTTTAATGCTTTTTACAAGCATTTGAATTGCTGACTTCGTCTCGATATTGATGTAAATCGTATGCGAAGGAAATGAGCCATAATCTTTCAACTCAATCTTAAAGGCCGGCATCGCCATAGCGATCATCTTCAAACGATTTATGACCCGTTCTTCCATCATTTGAAACTGGGCAAATTTTAGCAAAGTAATCTGCGGTCTCCCCAATGTTGCCGAAGCTGCCTGGTACTTCTCGAAAAAATCTTCCTTTACTTTCTTGATTTTGTTCGAAAGTTCTTCATGGGGTTGCAAAACAAGTAGGTATTCCCAAACCCGGTAGCCGGGTACAGCCGTTAGGTGTTCGTTCATGTAAAGTGTTTTATTTTTGATAAAAATGTTGTCCTGGAAGACATTCAGCACAGTGAAGCGGAAATATGTTAATTGGTTTGCTGGGTTCATACCCGTTGTTTTTTCTCACCAGTACAAGCTGTTCCACCATGAACGATTCGTGAAACGACTTTCGCGAATAGTCTGACATAGCTTTAAAATAAATGGGTTCGGGTAGTCCGGCTGCAAGACAGAGGTGGGGCTTATTTACTCGTTTTAAAGGAGGACATGAACAGGAAAGGAGATAGTCTTGAATCACTTTAAGTTCTTTCCCGAGACTTTGAATGACTTCCGGATTTTGAACCCGGAAGTAAACGCTATGCAAAGGAAAGCCACTGAAATTGTTTAACAGGATTTCAAAACTTCTCTGGTTCTTAATGATTCGATGTAAATAGCGAAGCAGCGTGTCTTCCATTGCTTCAAATGCTAAAAAACTCGCTATCGTGATCCCAGGTTTTGCGATTGTATCACCCTGGCTTAGATAGGTGTCTGCAAACAATTCTTTTTCAAACCTTATTTTTTGTGATGTTTGTTCATCAGGATAAGCAATAAGTGTATAGTTGTGCATTGTGCCCCTCGTCGGCTGTATATATTTAGCTGGCTGTACCATCGCCCGAAGATTTAAGACAATAAAGTTAGTAAATTTTACTAAAAAAATTAGCAATAAGGAAAGTTTTATTTTACCCACTTGCTAAAGCACGACAATTAACCCCAGCGAAGTAGATTTTAAATCCAGGACATTTTTAGACGGGTATGACTCCCAAGTTATCGCCTCGCCGCAGTTGTTTTTTGCAGTAAAAATGGCTGTAGGTTTGCAAAGGCGATAAAAAGCTAACTGCAGATGAAAAAGCTGTACAGTAAGTCAATTTTCAAAGGTGACGAGAACTAATAAGCTATTAATAATATGTAATAAGTAACAAGTAATAGGTTGTATGGCTAGCTGTAAGATTTAGGGCTTACAATGCAACGGTAAACTGGTAACAGGAAACTGGAAACCCGTGAGCAGCATAGTTTTCGAAGTGAACTAGCAGTGATTATTGCACTCTTTCCTGCATCGATTGCTCCTGTGACCTTATGTACTAAAAGAGGTGCTACTATTAAACCTTCGCTGCCACGTGTACCGCGAAAAGCGGGGCAGGCTTGTATCAAAACACATTGATCGACTGGTGTTTTTCTTTGCGTAAACTCTCGGCTCTCTTTGTTTAATTAAAACCCTTTATCCTACTGCACCACATTACCGTATTTTTTAACGGGCGTTAAATATTATTTTCGGCCGTGACGAAACGGGATCGTGCAGAAATTTTACCATCAGTACCATTCCACGAAGTTCTTCTTTCATCAATGGATGTCTTAGCACGTGAGTTCCAATTATTTTAAATCCCATTTTTTCATAAAATGCAATTGGTCCCTCACTCGTGTCCATTGCTTTTAACCAGATCAGGCCTTTGTTGTGCTTGGCGGCAACTTCTTCTGCCAGATTTACCAACTGTCTGCCTATCCCTTTGCCCGAAGCTGCTTTTTTTAAATAAATCCTTTCAATTTCCAAAGCACTTCCATCAAAGCCTGGTAAACTGGCGTCAATGTTTAATTTTAGAAACCCTACGCCTTCCGTGTTGTGAAAAGCGAGATAGAATCTCGCGTTTTGATCGCTCAATTCGTCTCTCAGCTTTTCAATTGAAAAGTACTTTTCCAGGTACCAGTTTCCCTGGTCATACCAAAGACTGAGATAGTGATCTGAATATGCCTCTACCGCTACCTCCCTTAAACCCACAACATCCGCTACTTCAAGTTTTTTTATTTGCAAACCTTCCATCGTCACTCATCTCCCTTAAATAATTCTACTCCCAAACATAACATTTAGCTACTTATAAGAGCGATCAAAAGAACCTACCGGTTTCTTCGGTATCGAGCAAGGAGTTTGCGAGGTTGTTATCAAAGACCTGCCCTTTGCTTGCAAGCACTTGGCGAAGCAAATCGTGGATCGTCACAATTCCGACAAACTGATCTCCGTGAAATACTGCGAGGTAGCGTGCCCCACGCCTGTTCATTTGGTACATGCAGTCTTCAACTGTATCTTCCAGCGTTACCTGAGGGAGTTCTGTGGTCATCACCTCCCGTACCAACGTTTCCCTGCTTGAGCGTCCCTGCAAGACCAGCTTACGTGTATAGTCTCTTTCACCAAAAATGCCCAGATACTGTCCGTTTTCCGATACAATCAGGTAGCTCAGGTTAACGGATATCAGCTTCTTCAAAGCATCAATCACCAGCGTTGTTGGTTCTATTGTATTTGAAGCTGACTCCTTGGTTCTTAGTATGTCTTCTACCGTTTTCATGGCAAGCCTTAATTTTTTTGTAAGAGTTTTTTCTAGTTTTAACTATTTAAAGTTCAAATTAAAAAATAAAAGTAGTTTTCCGGGGGTAAGTAGGGCAACTTTTTTTCCTTAGAGCGTAAAGTTCTTTTAATTGAAAAATTCATGCCTAAAGCCTTCCTTAGCGCCAGTATCGCCCGACCCTACATGAAAACGAAAATTTTGCAGGGGCATTGTATTTGCTTTTTATTTTTATGTTTGAATTAAGCAGGAACTTTCATGTAAACCAGGTTGTAATGAATTCTTTTTCCTGTTGGGGGAAGAATGAAACGGTAGAGGTTGAGTGGATTAGAAACATCAATATGGCGAAACTGAATTTATCAGGGAAGGATTTAAGAGGAATTGGCTACCCGGAAAGCCCGGTGATTAGCCTGGCGATGGATGTGATGGAAAAGAATTACAAGCGAAACTCAAAAGAACATGCGCTTGGGTTATTAAAGGCTGTATTGGCAAGGCCGGGCGAATATGCCGAAGATGAAATTTTGGGTAAAATTGCCAGGGCACTGATAGAAAGAGAAGAAAGGGCGGCAGCCAAAGCCGCCGCCACTGTTGACTTGCGAATAACCGGAATTCCTTATAATATTTTTGGGGCAGAATTCATTGAAGATGGTGCAATGGCGCAGATGAACAATGCGGCACGTTTACCCGTTTCCATCGCCGGCGCCCTGATGCCTGACGCCCACCAGGGGTTTGGGCTCCCGATAGGTGGAGTATTGGCCACTGAAAATGCAGTTATACCCTACGGAGTTGGAGTAGACATTGGCTGTCGAATGTGTCTTACCCTGTACGACATTGACCCAAAAGAACTTGAATCGCGGCAGGACTATTTTACCCGCGAATTGAATGAAGCCACATTGTTTGGTAGCGGGCGTGAATTTAAAAAGCAAAGCGATCATGAAGTTTTATACCGAAAGGAGTTTGCTGAAATCCCGGTGTTAAAAGGCCTAAGAGAACGTGCTCATACGCAGCTTGGATCATCGGGAGGCGGAAATCATTTTGTTGAATTTGGAATTGTAGAAATTCCTTCTAAAGATGCGGCTCTGGATATGGAACCTGGAACTTATCTCGGGTTGTTATCGCATAGTGGGTCGAGAGCAATTGGTGCAAACGTGGCAAACCATTATACAAAATTAGCGAAGGAACGGAGACATCTTCCACCTGATGTTGCTAACCTGGCCTGGTTCAATTTGAATGAAGAAGAAGGAATTGAGTATTGGCTTGCCATGAATCTTGCTGGCGACTATGCAAGTGCGTGCCACCATGTGATTCATCAGAAAATTGCAAAACAGCTTGGACGTGAGCCGCTGAAATGGGTTGAAAACCATCACAACTTCGCATGGAAAGAAACGTATGAAGGTAGGGACGTGATAGTGCATCGAAAGGGGGCAACACCAGCCGGCAAAGGCGTACTAGGTATCATCCCCGGGAGTATGACAGCCCCGGGATTTATTGTAAAGGGTAAAGGTGAAATTGCTTCGATCAACTCAGCCTCACATGGCGCGGGGCGTAAGATGAGTCGCACATCCGCCCTTAACTCGATCACGGCAGCAGCTCTTAAAGATGAATTGCAAAAGCAGGGTGTAAAATTGATTGGCGGAGGGTTGGATGAAGCACCCTTTGCTTATAAAGACATACAGGTTGTTATGAATGCGCAAAAGCACCTCGTAGATACCGTAGGCACTTTTACACCGAAAATTGTAAAAATGGACGATACGCCGCCGCGGCAAAGAAAAAAGGTGAAAGAGGTAATGGGTGAATGATTGGCTGGAAAACGGATCCCTATTAAAGTGGGAATTTTCCTTCACTTACCATTTTATTGGCGATTCTTCTCCTCGCCTCTTTTGTATTGAAAGGTGGCAGTTTTGTGAACCGTTTTATTCCCAGCAGCATCATTCTTTGTTCGTCTCCCTCGGCAAATGCATTGACAGCTTCCTTTGCATGTTTATTGATCTCATCCGCAGCCTCGCACAGGTAAACCCGCATCAAATCGACCTCAAATTGCAGATCAGCTTCTTCCTTTGTTACAGACAGTTTCAAGACCCTTAATAGTGCACTTTCTGCGGCAAATGTTTGTATGATCATATCAGCAATATGCATCAGTATTTCCTGTTCGTTTTCCAGGTTCATCATCAGTTTCTGCACTGCCGCCCCTGCAGTCATCAAGATTACTTTTTTGAAATTCGAAACTGCCTTCAACTCTTTAGAAAACGGTTCTTCATCGCCCTCTCCAAAATCAGGGATCGACATCAGTTCTTTTTGGACATTCATTGCCGGCCCCATCAGGTTAAGCCTCCCTTTCATTGCCCGTTTTAAAATCATATCTACTGTAAGAAGCCTGTTAATTTCATTTGTACCTTCATAAATCCGGTTAATGCGGCTGTCGCGGTAAGCTTTCGAAATCAGGTACTCGTCGCTATAGCCATTACCGCCATAAATCTGGACACCTTCATCCACTACAAAATCCAGCACTTCACTTCCGAGAACTTTCAATATAGCGCATTCGATGGCGTATTCCTCTGCAGCGCCTAGCAATGCTTCTACAAAAGTCTTTCCATTGCCGAGTAATTCAGCTTCTTTGTCATCAATCCATTTTGCCACCCGGTACAATGCACTTTCACATGCCCAGGTCTGCACAGCCATTTCAGCCAACTTGTGTTGAATGGCGCCAAAACTGCTAATAGATCGCCTGAACTGTTCCCGCGTGATCGCGTATTCGAGCGAATAGTTTAGCGATCTTTTGGCGCCCCCGAGGGTGGCAGCACAAAGTTTTAGCCGGCCAATATTTAGAATATTAAAGGCAATAATGTGCCCCTTACCTATTTCTCCCAATATATTTTGGCAATGAACAACAAAAGCAAAGGTATATACCTCGTTTAGCTTCCGGTGAGTGGAAGGGGGCGTACGGCCTTACGGAACCTAATAGTGGAAGTGATGCTTTGGGAGCTAAAACTAGCGCCAAACTTAGTGAAGATGGCA
>Ga0115848_100386_pt1 | contig 16660 bp, 18 predicted proteins | sample InSIn3gowninarea_FD_83862 | JGI IMG/M metagenome (GOLD analysis project Ga0115848, IMG submission 83862) | reverse complement strand
CACTTGTTAATAGTTCACATCATTGACTGGTAATCAAGTGGTTTCTACAATGTTCGACTTCGACACATTCATTCACATGGATAGAATCGCACTAGTTAGGGAAGCGGAAATCAAGACCCTAGATCTAGTTTCTACCATCCAGGCTGCAAGGAATTTTGTTATTCATCATACAATGGACTATTCATAAACAGATGGTTGCGCCCATACTGTGTCTACACATGTCTATACTCTTTATGTATTACAAAATCATTCCTGTATCGAAATAGTTTAGTCAGTTTTCTAGTCAGTTTTGATTTGAGCATGGGAATGCCTACCTTAGTGATGATATGTCTACATATATATATTTTGCATTGAATGTTTTCACAGGTTGCGACTGGGGTGTCCATAGGATGATCCTTGAAATGATAAAGTACTTCACTCTTCATAAATGACAGACTCTATCTTCATCTATTACAGACTTCACACTTTAGGGGGTAATTTGTTGCACTAAAAATTGTCACCTTGACATTCTGCTATTTGTTTGAATTCATTAACACTCATACTTTCCCCCTCTGCAAGTCTAAAACATCAGTTCCTCATATCAAGCCTAGAAAATAAGAGAAAAGCCCTCAAAGTCTTTAAAACTCTGGTTTCGCACTTTCTCTTTGTATTACTTGCGATCCCACACCTAATGGTTAAGTATCCTGCACACCTTAACGCATTGTCTCTGTGTTAAAGGTGTGGACCCCTGTAAAATTTAAAAAGGTGCGAGTATATTTTGAAAAACTCACTTTCAGTGATTTCTAGAAGCTTTTGGAAGGAATCTTGAGGTGGCAACTTCGCTCTCTTAAGGTTCATGCATCCCATACCTTAAGGAGCTAACCGGTTGATGTGAGGAGCTTATCCCTTTGAAGGAGGATTCTATCCCTTCATAGGTGGACCTGTAACCTCTTTATTTTTGACAAGCTTCAGGAGGATAACATTTGCTTGTTTATAAGCTCATCCTTCAGATGATTCCAACTTAGTTTAAAATTCGAACCCTAAGAAGGAGTGGTTCGTTCTTGTTTAAAATTGAATAGGTCATTTACTGTTAAATTTTAACAAGTCCAGTATTGGAAAAACTAGGTGTTTTTCAATTTTAGGGAGTTAGAAGAAAAACTTAAGAAAAATCCATGGGGGTACTTTTTCATAAAAAATCCCTTAGGTCTGAAAAAGGATAAAATAATATAGGAGGGATGACATTTCCAATATTTTAACGAGCTAGAAAGGACAAGCGCTTGACAACCTTTTCATATTTAACGAGTCTGAAAAGGGTTTAAAGAGGACTCTAGTCTCATCATTGTGACGAGTCCAATGTCGTCAGGGTTTAATGAGTCCGACATAGGTAAAACTTAGATTCTTTTTCATGTTTAGAGAGATTGAAAAAGACACGGAAAAGAAAACTCCAGGGGGGTCCTTTTTCGTAAATTTGTGTCCCTCGAGCCCGAAAAATTATAAAATAATACTTGAGAGAACTTCTTGACCATTATGATCAAGGAGTACTTTTCATAATTAGTGGCTTTGATTCGAAAAAGTAAAAAAGTGATCGAAGACACGTCATTTTATAACCAGTATCGAACTTGAAACAACAAAAGTCCAGCAAACTTTTCATGTTTATACGGTCAAAAAATAGCTGAAAGTGGACGCATTTTTAATTCCATTTAACGAGTTAAAAAAGGAAAAACTCGGCAATATTTTCATATTTTACGAGTCAGAAAAGAGCTCAAAGAAGACTCGTCCTAGAGGAACAAGTGGTATAAGGGGTAGCAACTGGTTCTGACAATGGTGGAATTGCTCAAAACATGTAATGGTTAAGAGGCTGGCTAATAAAACTAATCATCGCCGCGGTTCCTCAAGAAAGGAAAAACAACCAAGTGAAAGCATATGATCAACCAAAGAGATGGTGGCGATGGAATGTAACAACCAAGGCTCATCTAACAGAATTTAGCGGATAAAAATGACAATCACGAGATGTAAATCGGGTATGGGTTCATTTTTACACAAGCTTGAACCATAGAGAACTCTGTTTGCATTTGGTTTCATGTTTACACAAGCTCGAAATGAAAAAATATGCTTGTTATAAGTCAGCATGCCCCAACATAATGACTCAAATCGAGGTACATGCCCCCCAAGTTTCATTGCATTCAACGATGTGGATGGAATGAAAGTTCACTTTTGGGATCTTGGAAAGACTCAAAGACTCTATTTGGAAAGGGAGTTGTTTCATTTTTTAATGAGGTTAACACAGTAAAAGAACTATCCTTATAACCCTTGTTTCGTTTTTTAACTGAGCTTGACACAAGACAAGGAACTATGCTCACGACTCCTTGTTTCATCTTTTAACAAGCTTGAAACAAGATAAGGAACTATGATCTAGACACTCGGTTTCATTTTTTAACAAGGTTGACACCCAAAAAAACTATCCTCGACCTAGATCAGGAATCAAAAAAAGATTGTATAGCTCGATATGCAATTTCAAAGGGACTCAAAGGCATCGCGCCATCAAATGAATCTGCCTCAGAATCGAAAGGAAGGATCATCAAAAGTAACAGTATTTGATGAAATCATATGAATACTTGCAATATATGGCGATGCGTTAGGAGGAGGGAAGGAAAAATTTCCCAGTAAACCAGAATCTTTAATCAAACCTATGCCAACATCTTTGTAAGGGATAACCATTTTACGGATGTGCTGAACACCATTTGTAGAGTCTGGGTTAGATGAGAAATAGGTTAGCTAGTCTATTGTAATGATCTTTTTGTTATGAGGAAACTTTATAAGCCTAAATGCTGATGAAACAATAGCAGTGATAGCATAAGACCAACTGCGACACAGGAGAAGGTTGTAATCTAGAGGGGCATCAACCACTTCCATATCTAGATTAATGGTTTTGCCTTCAACCCCTATAGGTAAATCCTGCAAAATACCAAAAGGATGGAACCCTCAGCCATCAAAAGCCTTAAGAATTGTCGGAGATTGAGTGAGTGTGGGAGAATCAAGTGATCTCCAACACTGGATCGACATAATACACGTAGAAGCCCTTTCATCAATCACAGTTCGAAAGCAAGGTATGTTTTTGACTAAAACTGGAATTTGGAAAGCCATTTGATGAGGTAGGCGGGGTGTACTATTCTCTAAATCGAAGATTATTAGGTTTGAATCCTGAATATCGATAGCTCCTATAGTAGACAATAGTAATTTTCACTGTGCTGGGCACGATTGCAACACTTCCAAAGCCGACAATGCTGAAGGGGAAATAGCTAAGTATTCAACAACGTTATAATTCTGAGCAAATCTCGCATGTGGATTGAAAGCTAATTTTTGAAATATACCTTTAGTAGGTGGTTTGATTACTAAGTTAGGGTTGGGTTTCTTGATCTATAGCAGATTAGAACTAGGATAAGGTGTAGTTGATGTGTTTGAATTAGAAGATTCTACTTCTTTACCACCAACATGATTTTTACTACCATAATCTTGCAATCGTGTCGCAATCATAACATGAGACATCATCATAATGGGTTCTTCTGAGGTATTTGAGGAATAACCAACCATCTTACTATCTTGAGTAGGAAAAGGATCCTTCAAGACAGCAAGCATTTGAGAATCTTTAACGAATTTTGAAACCTTTGCTCGATATGGGCATTCTTTGGTAAAATGATCCTCATTGCAAATGAAACAAGGATAGAGAGGTTTACGTTTTTTGTCATTAGATTCATTTTTATCCGTTTTATCTTTTGAATTTTGTTTGTTTTTGTTCTTCCCCTTTTCTTTACTACCAAAGTAATTTTAGGTAACAATGATTTAATGAACCATTCTGCTAAAATTTGATCCGGAATGAAAACTTTCACTAAATGCCTTCGACATTACCATTCATGAATATGATAAGAAATATATGTGGACGTGGATTGTTTTAGTGAAGTTAACAGTTCCGTGCCATTTTCGTATCTGACAAGCAACTGAAAATGAGTTAAGAAAGTAGTGGCTAACTGATTGAAATTATAAAAAGAATCTAGTGGTAACTCAATGTACCATTTGGCGGCAAAACCAGTAAGAGTTCGTTGAAAAAGACACAATCAAATTGAATCATAAATGATTGAATTAGATGCACACTAGAGGTGATAAGTCATAAAGTGATTTGACAGATCCTCCCCTAACTTACCCTCGAATTTCGGATATCACTGGGCAACTTATTAGGCATTAGCGGCCAATACGACAAATACTAAATCGGATCGTTCGTAAGGTGCGACAAATCTGGTAAATCCAAAGTTGCAATAAATGGTAACTGACGGTTAGGGACGTGAAAACCTTGAGTAATGAGACCAGCTCTAGGAAGAGGATATCCAACATAACCTGGAATTGTATTTACATTAGGAATGTTATAACCTCCTGGAAAACCAAGATTAATCGAACCAAACTGAGGCTGTTGAGGCTATTGATAAGTATAGCCAGGATACGGTTGATACTGATAAAATAGGTTTTGTACAGTAGGACCAAATTGATACTGTCCTTGGTACAATTGATAAGTGAATTTCGGTTGAATTGTGGCAATTGTACTTATACCAGCTTGTCCTGCAGGCATCTGGACCGAAGTCTGTACTGTAGGTCATGACCGTGGCACAAATACTTGAGGAGTTTGCACTGATGCAGGGATAGTAGAAACCAGAGCTATAGATACTCCAGAAATAGGTGTGGTAGGTTGAGAAGAAGTTGCAGTAGTTTGAGAAGAAGTCTGACGTGAACTAGGCCTAGGCTGCTGAACTAAACCAGGTGCAGGGGTTTGAACAATAGGTTGGACATGTTGCTGGGTTGGACCAGAAACCAAAGGTTGTACAGGTTGATTAGATAACTGCACATTAGGTTGCATAGTCTATTGAGTTTGAGGTGGATTCCACACAATGTTCATTTTGGGGTATGGATTCATAACAGGTTGTGCATATGGAGGACCATCACCTGGTTGAATGGAGGACTAATAATTAAGCGGTACATTTCCAGCTCCTTGTAAAAATGATTGACCAGAAGGTGGTTGGAAACCTTGAGTTGGGTACTGACCTTGAGGTTGATAACCCTGAGGCACGGACTAATTCTTGGGTTAATAAGCATCCTGAGGAGTATACTGAGTCTGGGGTTGACCTTGGGGTATGTACTATCCTAAAGGTATGTACTATCCTTGAAGTTGCCTCTCAGGTGGTAACTGACTACCTTGAGTTTTCCCCCCATGCGGTAACTGACTACCTTGAGGTTGCCCCCTAGGCGGTAACTGACTACCTTAGGGTTGCCTCCCAAGCGGTAACTGACTATCTTGAGGTTGCCCCCCATGCGGTAACTGACTACCTTGGGGTTGAGGATTTGGAATACTACTAGACATCATATGGATTTTCTTTGCGTTTAATGTTTGAGTTCCATTACTACCAAGTGATAACTGATGTTCAGTTGGTCAAGGAGTTGCTTTTGAAAAAGTACTAGAGAGTGACTGGTACCCCGAAGGAACAGAAGAACCGCTGTATAAAAATGTTTCCGGTGATTGGGAAAACATAGATGACCGTCTTGACATAATTGATGAAGGATAATAAGCTCTTGGTGTAGGATGAAAATAATCACACACAAACAAAAAAAACTTCAATAAAAGCACCTAAAGTCTCTAAATAAGCAAACAACTGAACCACACGCCTAAAAAATCTAAGAGTTCAAACCACACACAAATAGTAACTTCCCATACTAAAAACACTAGTTGGTGATGAAATCCAATGTAGTAGAAGTTTAATACAGAAGGGGTGGTTGGAACAGTTACCCCGACAACTTGCTTAATGAAACAGACTAGCACAAGCTTCTTCACAAAACCATCTCGAGTGAAGAGAACCCCCCAGAGAGTCTAGGTGAGTCTAGTCAACGTCTGCTCCAGGTACAGTGAGATCCTTCCTTCACTGTCACCTTAGGAAATAATCTACGATCCAATTACGCACAAGGGCAGAGTAACAAAGCTCAATACCCTTGAAGGCTCCTTGACATGGTCAATCTGAGGTTTACCAACAAGTTATCCCAGGCTCCTCGAAAATGGTTAATCAAAGGTTTATCGTTTATAATACGCGCAAATCTTCTATCTTTTCCAATGAAACAAAATTGATTGTCTCAAAGGTTCGGACATGATCTTGTGATTGAATCCTTCAAGAGAAGCTTCCTAGAATGCATCAATTACAATTGGATTTATTTCCTACCGCAATATGTATCTAATTTTTTGTTTTAACTATCTTGGAGAGTTAATTACTCACTACTCCAAGATACTAGCTTAAGCTATATTGGTGATAAGAGCCCTAGAAATAGAAAATATTACTAGATCAATTTTAATTAAGCGGTGCTTTTATGGGTTGTTCTAAGTCAATAGGTATGGAAATGAAACTTTGATGGTGTGAAGAATTAACTCCAAACAAACTAAAAAAATGCACCTAAAATGATAAGAAATTCGTTTTACTTTCAATGAAATTCTAGCTAAAAGAAAGAGTTCAAGAATGCAATTCTTTAAGAAACAATTATTTCTTTCAACATGGAAATGGAAAGAAAATATTTTTGTCTTTTTCAATAAGAACTAAAAACGAGACTATTGATGAAGAAGCCATCCCCATGCTAGTCAATGGGCATCGACTAAAGATCTACAAGAAACCTATTTCGAGGCAAGAGTTCATCAAAACTGTGGAAAAATCAGTGTTGGTCATAGAAAAGGGTTCTGCTTCTACTTTGGGCACCCCCTGAGCATCATGAGGAACATAAAAAGAAGAAGAAGAAGAAGAAGAAGAAAAAGAAGAAGAAGAAGTGCAATAAACAAGATCCTTGGGTGAAAACCTTTCTGAGGCGCCCAAGGCAGATGGTAGGGGTGAAAACCTCATTGAGGCGCCCTACTGTCCCTCTGAAAATTGAAAAAATATCCTTGGGTGAAAAACTCTTTAAGGTGCCCAAGGTAGATAGTAGGAATGAAAACCTCATTGAGGCGCTCCTGTTGTCTCTTGGAAAAAATAAAAAATAAGGAAACCGAAGGAAACAAGTTTAATCTCCAGAAATTGTTGCAGGTTGCAGGAACACAATGGGAAAAAGGAGGCCTCTCAACTCAAGGGAAAGGGTCCCTATAAAGCTACCAGGAAACCTCACATACATTCCTTCCATGAACACTCATTTTTCCCAAGGTTTGGACTCAATTTGGTCACGGTTTAACCTTCTAAAGGAAGCTACAGGATTTTCTACAGGAAAATCTGTATTTCTACAGGAAACTTCCTGTAGATCCTTTGGACGGGAAGAAATCGATTATGGGGAAGAATTTGAAGCCCGGAGTCCATTAAGGAGGCATGCTACAACTCTTTCCTTCCATCCTCCGCTTGGTCAACCTCCTTTCACCACCATTGCTGCCATCTGATCAAATACCTGTGTAGTCATACTAGAAACTGTCCTCTCAGAAAAATTGTTTTTAAGTGGGGAATGAAGCATGCAGAGGCTCGCACACCTTATCTATCAAGGTGACCTCAGGACCCTGCACCTGTGAAGTGACTCATTTATTTAAGCATGCGCCCCACGAGGAGAAACGACTACAAGATGTCCTACAAGAATCATGTAGCAGCTGATCCAGCTGGAGAACATGCCATGGAAACACCAGCAACTCATGAAACCGGTGCATGCAACATTCACCAATAGGAAATCGGTTCTCAAGGTCTTGTAGCTGGCAGTAGCGAATGAAGGGGAGGTCTAGCACCCGCATGTGAAGTGGCAGCAAGAATATCCAGCATTCCTTGTTCCAGAACCTGAGAAAAACCATGTCCATGGCCGCATTGGTAAGTGCCTAACCTTATTTCGTTAAATTACATAAGCTATACTCTAAATATGCATGACTTTGAGAATGGATGGATTGAACAAGTCCGGTAACCAAGCAACTGTCCACCACAACCAGTCTGATGGCCTCGTAGGATTCGATTGAACTTTGTTATGTCGAAAAAAACGGGAAATTGACATGTGGGAAGTGTCCAGTCGGAGAGAAGCGGTAGTATGGTAGGAATGGTAGCGGTGAATGCAGAGGGAAGGATGTGGCATTCAGGGGCACGCTGGGGAATGATCACTGTGACGTTGGACAACGGATCGACCGAGATAGCTCACACCTTGCGCCACGAATTTCACAGCAATTCAAAATCGGACGGTGGCATAATTGATGATACACTGCAGTGATTCCATTCACAACCATTTTGCAGCCGAGTACGCGTCCTCCTCCTCTACAAGTTTTTAGCCGAGTTTTCAGGCTAATTCCAATGTCTAGTTGCTGCTCAAACTCGTCCAAAACCACCGTAGCGTCCTCCGGAAGCCATGCACGAATTCTACAGAAAGCTACGCTACCAGACATCTAGCATACGAAGAAGCTTGGACTTTTCACGTCGAAGGTGGCAATTCTAAATGAGGTAGGCCTAAACATCACTTTCCCATGCAAAATATTTAAAAGGTGGTGAATTCGACGTGTTAAGGGGGTCAGGAAAATGTGAACTCAAAGCTGTTTTTATCGCTTCCTGAGTTGCCCTCGTAGTCTGCATACGAGATTTTCTCCAGGGTCTCAAATTAAAAGCCCTCCTGTAGAAAAAATTGAGACACCGGGAAGGCACACTGAAAAAAATCGTGAATTTTATATGATTGTGTGCATAATAGAGATGTAGCTATGCTCTATAGAGAAATCCCGAAGTCCTCCTTTTGTCGACAAGCAGGCAAGTTTAGAATAGCAAAGGAAAAACACAAAGTTTTTACCATGCCGAGAGGGTTCATTCGAAAATAACCTTCAGACTCCAAGAAATTACGGGAAACCCCTGAGGTGGTGGACTTGTTTTCCTCTGCCCACTGGATGTCCTTCTATGAAAAGATTCAAGGTCACGATGATGAAATTACGGAGGAATTCTTAAGGGCCTTGAAGCTGAAGTCAAAGACACTGGCCGTTGTCAACATCAGAGGATTGACCCTCAGAATCACCCCACAGCTCATTAGCAGGGTAACTGATCTACTGATGGGGGTACCCTGGGATAAGGAGGAGAGAAAATTGGGTCAGAAAGCTAAGAAAGAGTTCTTCTTTCCGGAGGAACAGTATTCAGAGGACAAAAATGGAGTTCGAAGAACTAGCCTACAACTGTTTTGGAGTGGAGTCAGCCTCCAAATTATGAAATATATTACGTGTGAGGGGCGATTTAGCATCGTGTATGGCTATCATTTCTGGTTGCTCACAGAACTCAGGCACCAAATGGACCTACCCTCAAAACAAAAATTGAGCATCCCTTACTTCCTCCTGCAATCCATGATTGAGTGTGCGACCAAACTAAGAGAGGGGACACCAGACTAGCTAGCCCATCATGGGCTTATCAAGCTCCTCGTGGAAGATGCACTCCACACTTATACAGTCCCTCTCTCCTAGGAAATCTTTTGGAATATGTCTACAGATGATGACATTCGAATTTTGGCCGAGGAGCTCACTCCCTCCAGCAGCAAGGAGAGGGAGAAAAATCAGGCAGAGAAGAAGTTTAAAGGAAAAGAAACCTCGAGCAAAACACTAGAGAAAGAACATAAAGGACCACAAGAAAAAGCCAAGCTGCACACCAACGCCCAGAGAGAAAAGGCTACAAATTAGGGTAGAGAGGACTAAGGAAGTCCAAGCCAGTAAGGGCACCCTTAAGGCAGCCTCAGCCAAGCTAAAGGACAAAGCACCCTCGGCCAAGTAGGCTAAAGCAGTGCCATCTGCTTCTACAGGAACCCAGAAGGATGTTTCTACAAGAAGATTAAGAACAACTTCTTAGGAAGCCAGAAACCAACCACTACAGGACTTTCTACATGAAGTCCAGAAAAAAGACAGCAGAAGGAAAAGTCGATCAAAATCCTAGATAGGGAGGCAACAGCTGTGATGGCCGCCCTAAGTACCTGTCCCAAGCCAAAGGAAAAATGAAAGAGGGAGACTCCTTTGTATTTTAAAGCAAGAAGGAGTGTGAGAATTAAGACTGGTAGACCCCAACCTCCATGAGAAGAGCCAATCACAATTGTGGATATCCCTACCACACTAAGGGATAAGTCCCCCTCCAAGGCATCCATTACTTATGAGTGGGGGGGCCCGAAAACATCCTCATGGAGAGAAAGGATGGAGAAATTGAACTCGAAAGCTTCTCTACAGGATGTCGAGACTGTTCTACAGGAAACTCTGGCTGGGCTAAAAGAAACTGAGCAGATGGAGGAAAGAGAAGTCACGTCACCACAGGAGGAGGAGAAGATTGAGGTCATCCTGGAACCTAGCCCCTAACCTAGCCTGGGCTCTTATTATAACTTTTTGGAGGCTGGAAAAATTATTCCTCAAAAATTCACAGTGCCATTGTTTCTAGCACTAGAGGAAGAAAGAGTATGAGCCCACACTTGGATGAGGATCGCTAAATCCAAGGGGGTAGCAGATATAGGGCATCTATAAGAGAGGCTCAAGGAAACACAAAGGGAGTTAGCAAGGGTGTGGCATGTGGAAAGATCCCAACAAGCAGAGTTAAGCGAAGAGAATGAGTTGCTTAGACAGTAGCTACTTCTACATGGATAGAGGAAAGAAGAGGACACAACAGACAAAGACACCACAACAGAACCTCAAGAAAAAGAAGGAATGCAAGTTGATCTCGAGGAACTAAACTAGTAGCTGCGAGAAAGGGAATTGCAGGCATACATAGAGATACAATCTCTAAAACAACAGGTGCAAGAAAAGGAGGCCCAACTGGCCTACATGGCTAGTTGGGCAATGGAAGCTCTGCAATGTAGGTAGCCGGCCAAATCCTATGGCCTATACTTAAGGGATCAGTGGCTGCAATTCCAAATCAACACAGTGGAACAAGGAGGTATCTCCCAAATCCAAAACCCCCAGTAGTTTATGGATTTATGTAACAAAAACTCATCGGAAGACAAGGCTAAGATTTTAGAGTTTTACCTTCATAATTTGGCCCTTCCAAACGTAACCTCGTGGGACCCCAACCTAGCAGTGGGGTACATGCAGCTGATGGAAATAACCTCCTCATTAAACCACGAAGAAAGAGAGTGACAGAGGTCAGAAGTGTTATGGACCGAGAACTACATGAACCTCTGCTAATCAGAGTAGAGCCAGGGGACCCCACAGCATTGATATCTGCTCACCAGCACCTAGCAACCAAATCTCAGACATTATTAGAGTACATGGATCGACAGGCTCAAACCATAGCACACTTTGAGGATATGGAGCAATTATTAGGGGACAATTGTGTTCATGCTTGCACCCGTAGGTGGAACACATTGTCCCACGACCTCAAAATCAGGGAATATCACACTCCAACTAGAATGAGGGAGGCCTTGGCATGAGTGCCCCTCTACAAGAAGGCTATGCAGAACCTCTAGGCCATCTGGATAGGCCTAAAGCTAATTCCACCTCTGCTTTTGGGATTGTTAGAAGGAAGAACAAAAGAAGAAGAGCGTAAACAGTGGGAAGAGGTGGAAAGGAAAGCCGGATTCCATGATAGTGAGGAGGATACTACTTCAGAAGCCTGGGATGTGAGGGTGGCAATCAAAGAAATGAAGGACGAGGAGCTGGAATAGTTTCTCAGAGGATGAGCAACCCTTTTAGCAGGGGGATGATGATGAGCCCCAATTTTGGTAACTTGTTGGGCTCATTTGGCTTAATTATCCTTGTTCATTCCTTGTTCAATCCTTCATTTTCCATAACTTATGCATTACTTTTTAGTATGTTTATGTAATTTGTACGAATAAGGATAGTCACTTTTCCTAGGTAGCTAACACGTGCTCATTTCAGGTTTTTGGATACATGTTGGAGAAAAACCAACCAATTATGGGCTAGAAGATAGCCAAGCTTGAGGTGAGGATTCGTAGGGGGGTTGTCTATGGCATTAAATAACCCTTCCTCGGTATCTTCACCCCCAACTCCGAGCTCCAAAGGCCATTTGAATCAGATCTAGAAGGTAGCCAAGCATATTGTGGAAGAGAATGTCTACTCACAGTTTGGATAGCCAAGTCCCATAGATTTAGGAGGCCAGCTAGGGCCCTCATGGTGTATAAATGATAAGGCCTCAGCCTTCGTAAGGGACTTTTGAAACCATTGCATATTTTACTCCACAGTGCTGTTGGCCTTACTTTGTTCTCTTGTAGCCATTTTGGCATAACTCTTGAACTTATGACTATTTTTTGATAATGGGAAGCAGTCCGATTTCATATCAACTTTGAGTTTTCTATAGGAGCCATGGCTCTCAGGGTTGGGCCCAACCTGAGAGCCTAGGGCTTCCTTTGTTTTATTGTTACTTTTCCTTTATGCATTTTTGTTTCCTTTTATGCATTTGAACATATTTCTGTTGAGCAGATTTAGTTGTGTTGGTTAAATAGGTCATTGCTTATGAATGGAATTGCTTCAGATGTTTAAAATAGGTTGGTAGGATAGCAACAGGAAAGTGCTTCACAAAAGGGTCGACACCACTCTCAGTTTCACCTCATCCTTATTGGATCAGGGGCTGGAATTGAAGAAACAATGTTGTCCCAACAAAACACTAGTTTTCTTTACCATGCAATCCTGAGTGTACTATTTTCATTTGCAGAAGTTGGTTAGGTGTTTAGATCTCTGAAATGGTTCATTGCATCTTTGATATACATAGTTCTCCTCCAAATAAAGCTGTTGTTAATTCATTTTACTGACAATTAGATTAGATTAGCTAGGGCTTTGATCATTTGTAGGATTTGTTGATTCGGTTAAACGTACATTGTGCAGGGAATCTCTACCACTCTCTCGTCCACGTAAGCTTCATCAGAGCCAGTTGTTCCATATCCTAGCTAGGTTCCTTGTCTCACACTTGTCCTTTTGCCCACGTAACCCTACCTTCTTGCTCAATCATTGTCTTAGCATTCTTTAAGCCAAGTAAGCCTTCCACATCCTCTCACCACTCCATCCACCAGTCCCTGGGCCACTTCAAACCCCTATATTATCTCCATATCCATTCACGCATCTTCCCTCACTCACTTATCCTCCAAAATCCAATTTTTCAACATCCTGTAGAAATTTCTGAACATCTTGTAGAAATTCCTAAACATCTTGTAGAACCCCTGGAGACTTCCTGTAGAAGCTCAAAAAAGAGGTTTCCTGATATCCAAACTTTTTGAAACTCTCTGGAAAGATGTTAGGGACTCCTTAGACCCTCTTTGAACCTTCCCAACCTTTTCCAAGCATTTCTCCTCCTTGATCTACCCCTGCATAGTAAAAATCCAGTTAAAAGCACATGCATGATAATTCTAATAACTGATTCAAAAATACAAAAAAAATGTTTTATTCAGGTAGAGGTAGTCTAGACACATGTATTTTACCTTCATAGAAGTAATGGAATCTCTTTCAATAGTTTGCATTCTCATCTTTGCATCAGTAGGACTAGCTAGTAGAATTAGGGTTTGCAAGGGTTTGCGCTTCTTTTTGGATTTCAGTTTCTTTCTGCGAATATATTAGCTTCCTTTGAGTTAACTTTCATCCATCAGCTAAAAAGCTTCTTCTAAGAGCTCATAGAAGTTGGCTTGAGCCCCTAGCAGACTTGTGCCAGCTGACCAAGTGACAGCTGCGGCAAGAGCTAGTACTTGTGCATACAACATTGTCGCTTCCAAGTTTTTTGCGAACTACCGGGTTGATAAAAGTAAAGACAGGAGTCCTAGGAGTTGCAACATTATTGCTGCAATACTAGAGCCCACCATATTTTTGGTGCCGTTGTGAGGGAATTGTCAGAGTATTTGTGATTGCTACTTTTCTTCTATTTCTTTACTCTCGTTTTCTACTAAGTAGTTTATTTCATTTCCATTCTGCAATCTCATTTCTGTAAAAGTAAAGTAGACCTTTCCTGCTTTCATAGATTAGACTTTCAATTCTGCAAGCATAAGATAGAATTTAAAATTTTCAAACATAGTCTAGCATTTCCTTCCTGCAATTTGATTTCAGCAGAGTAGATTAGTCCTTTCCTGCTTTCATTTCAATTCCGTATTTTCATTTCTGCAAGATAATTTCTAGTTAGTTGCCATTCCATATGTTTTAGTTTTGTAGGTACAAATAGAAAGAGAAAAAAAGAAAAAAAAAAAGAAAGCAAAAGTCTTTTCCATTTCATGCCTCGTAGGAACAGAGATAAAACCGACAAATTCTTACCCAACACCCCCACCACATCACTGAGTCAATCTTCTCTCTTCTCTAGTGACAGTGAGCCAGAAGAACCTATAGGCGAACCTCTTGAGATATACGAAGATCCTATAACAGAAGAAGAGTTAGAAACCACTCCATCTGAAGCCATGGCTGAAAATCGAAATGATATAAGAGAATATGAGAGAATACAAGGTGTCTTTCCCATTTAGGAGACCAATGGGGACATGAAAATGAAGAACATAAGTCCCTCAGCTTTACCCCACTTCCATGGATTGACTACTGAAGACCCTGATACCTTCCTGTTTGAGTTTTTTGTCCTTTTTCAAACTTATGACTATGCTGAGGATGAGCAAAAGTTGAAACTATTTCCCTCTACTCTCAAGGACGCAACATTACGCTGGTTCATGGGGTTACTTGGAAATAGTATCACCACTTGGGCTCAAATGAAGCAAGCTTTCAATGCCAAATACTGGGACTATTGTAGGTCCAAGGAAACCAAGGGAGAAATCTTTCGGATTACCATGGGAAGCGATGAGTCTTTAGAAGACTATGAGGCGAGGTTCCAAATCAGTTATAAATGGGCCAGATGCACACTTGACCCGGAATATTTGAAGCTGGTCCTACTCTGAGGAGTCCCTAAAGACCTTTTGGAAACCCTTAACATGCTGGCTGGAGGAGACATCTACCAGCTACCTTATGAGGATATCAGGATCGTGTTTAGAAACCAGTCTAGGGCGCCCTAGAAGAGAGGTAGGGGGAATCATATTTCAGCTAGTACCACCTTATCCAAGCATGAGTTTGCTAACCAGATGGAAGACCTCAAGAGTGAGATGAGACAGACCATCGCCATGCAACTTGATACCTTTCGAATTCAGCAAAAGAAGGAGGAAGCTGAGAGCGCTTTGGCCATTTTTTGTCCTAGATGCACGAGGAAACACCCTAAGAATGAATACCCATTGCACTCAGTAGAGGTTTATTCGTTTGTGAGGAAGATCACCCCACCAACCAATGCCCTACCTTGCCTGGATTTAAGGCCATGTATTTAGGGGATGAGGTAGCTACTGAACCTCTATACTTCCTCAACCAAAGGAGGCCACATGGACCCAGACCTTAACAGTAAGGGATGCAAGGGACATCCCAAGCTTATTATAACCCCAACCAATCCACTCATATACCTTCTTGGGCCCCCCCTGCTCATCCTTCTTGGTCCACACCTCCTCCGTGGTCTTATCCATCCCCATACCATACTCAAGCTCATTCTCATTCATTTTACCCTCATGCCCAGCCACAACCTCAATGGAATTCACCTCAAATGGGGTGGAGAACCCAATAAAACACTCCTCCCACCATTTTGCCTCCACCACCGGCTCAACCACAACCGCTACCTCCTGCTCCTCCAATACTACCCCAGATTCCTGCTCAACCTCCCCAGGTGGCTTCCGCTGTGCATAATGGTGCATAGTAGACCTCATCCTCCTATCCCTCTTCCAACCAAAGGGGTAAGTCATGTTCTAGCAGAGGTTGGGCAGGAGGGTATAGGACCAGCTATTTGGACATAGGCCCATTTTTTATGGTCATGCTTCCTTCTCGACAGCTGATGTAAGCATCTGCAGTAGCTAGCCAAGGCCTCCCCAAAATGAGGGGATATCCTGTGAGTTTTTCCTTTGGCTGAAGGACCAAGAAATCTGCAGGGTACTCCCAGGAGTCAACAGAGACCAAGACATCTTCCACAATCCCTTCGGGAGTCATGGTGGAATGATCTGCCAATTGAAGTACTATCAAGGTTTTCGTTAAGGAACTCTGAAGGTTGAGTTTAAGCATGGTGTCCCTGGTCATCACATTAATGGCAGCTTCTAGATCAATCAAGGTGTGGGGTATGATGGTGTCATTGATGCAAACATCAACTACAGGACTCACAGGGTCTAAATAATTTGGATAGATTACTTTCCCCAACACGAGATCGGACAGTTGTCCTATGACATTGATGGTTGAGGCATCTTTCTTTCGCCTGCCTGGGTGTCTGTAACACTTCTCCTTAATCAATTTGTTGTATATCGGTACATCTTTTATGACCTGGAGAAGTGGTATTTTTACACACAACTGCTTGAGTTCTTCCAGAATTTCACTCTCTTCTGGGTTGGGTTATGTGGTTACTGCAAGTCGCTCAAGAAAGGGTGGAATGGCTTGAGGTTCACCTTCCTATTTCTCTTCCTCCTCCTCTAGGGGAGGAGGTTGGCGCTCTGGAAGGATCTTTCCAAATTGCGGGTTGATCTCCTGGATCTCCACAACATAGGTAGGGCATCTTGTCTCCCCAGTATATACCTGTTGGGCCTGTCTATTGTTGGGGTTTGGGTTCGGTTGAGCAGGAATCTGGGGTAGTATTGGAGGAGCAGGAGGTAGCGGTTGTGGTTGAGCCGGTGGTGGAGGCAAAATGGTGGGAGGAGTGTTTTATTGGGTTCTCCACCCCATTTGAGG
>Ga0115848_100383_pt1 | contig 16671 bp, 11 predicted proteins | sample InSIn3gowninarea_FD_83862 | JGI IMG/M metagenome (GOLD analysis project Ga0115848, IMG submission 83862) | reverse complement strand
GGATAATATCTGTACCAATGGCTGACTCTAAGATGGCCAGATATAGATACAATTTTCCCTTATATTGGCCTAGAGAGGAGCACAGGGACGCTGAGATAGGTCTTTAGTTCTTTAAATGCCTTTTTGCATTCCTCGTCCCAGACAAACACTTTCCTCAAGATTTTCAAGAATGGCAGGCACTTGTCTGTTGCCCTGGTAACAAACAGGTTCAGATTAGCGATTCGACATGTCAACCTCTCAATGTCTTTAATTATCTTTGGCATTTTCATGTTAATCAGTGTTTGAATTTTATCGGGATTTTTTTAGACTCCCGTTAACTAATAATAAAGCCTAAGAACTTCCCTGCTCTGAAGTCGAATACACACTTCGCAGGATTTAGCTTCATTTTTACCTATTCATTATATCAAAAGTTCTTTCTAGATCGGCCACGTGAGTATCGACCTTCAAATTTTTTTGAGCATATCATCCACATACACCTCCATTTTCTTCCCAATTTGGTCTTCAAACATATTATTGACCAACCTCTAGAAGGTTGTCCCTTCATTCTTTAGGTCTAATGGCATGACCTTAGAGCAATATGTTCCTTTGTCTATGATAAAAGAAGTCTTCTCGGCATCATCCTTATGCATTGAGATTTGGTTATAATCGGAATAAGCATATATAATGCTCATGAGCTCATGACTTGCTATCTCATCTACCATCTGATAAATCTTAAGCATAGGAAATATGTCTTTCGATCAAACCTTGTTAAGGTCTGTAAAGTGCACACCTAATCTCCACTTCCCATTCTGCTTAAGCACAATGATGAGGTTAGACAGCCATTCATGGTAATGCATTTCTCGAATGAAATCTGCATTCTGTAGCTTTTTAACCTCATTTTGTATGACAACGTATCTTTCCCTTGCAAAGGTCCACCTTTGTTATTTCACTGGTTTAGCGCTCTCATCTATATTCATTCGGTGACAGATGATTTCAGGGTCAGTCCCTAACATGTTTCATGGCTCCATGAAAATACACTTTGTCACTTTCTCAACAACTTGATCAGATCTTGCTTTATCTCTGTCGTGAGGGATGAGCCTATTTGGATGATTTTTTTTGTTCATTCTCATTGAGGAAAATAGATTTTACCTTCTCAGTAGGCTCTCCCTTTTTTTGTTTTCACTCATCCCTAGGATCAAGGGTGTTTATATTATAGAAAGTTATCTTCCTTTAGTGAGCTTCTCTCTTCTCTATCGAGGTGAAGTATCACTCTCGTGATTCCACTTGATCACCATTTACTTCCCCTACTCGATAAGGATTCGGGAATTTCATCATCTGGTATACGAAGTAAGGCACAACCTCATATTCATTAAGTGCTACTCTCACAAAAATTATGTTGTAAGCTGAGAAAACATGTTCATCCATCACGAAAAAATTAATATTCCTATCCAAGAATCTCGGCCAGGTTCCCATGCATACGTCCATTTCATAAACTCCAAGTGGGTGTATTCTCCCTGCTGAATCCAATCAATGGTTGACGATAATGGATGAGTCTCTTCTTGCTCAGCTTCAGTCCTTTGGAATAATCCCATAACATGACATCGATCGAGCTTCCCCTGTCCACCAATATATGAACCACGTTATAGTCATGAACATGTGTATTTTTGAATAAAGGGTCATCATGAGGGGGGCCAAAAACCATTTGAAATCCTGCCTTGAAAAACCCACAATGAGACTATCCATATCAACGGTTTTCATCTTGTTGGGATTAACTTCGATCTCGACCAAATTGACCTTGGCCCTTCTAGGCCTCACTTTCTCTTTAATAATACGAGTCTTCCTTTCGGTTGGCTCAGTACCTCCACCTGCTAATGCTCCACATATCATTTCTAAATTAAAATAAATAATGCATAGATTACCTTTAACTGTAGGCAGCTTAGCAGGAAGGTCAGAGCCATCTTCTCCACTGTCGTTAGACTCTTGTTCGATTATGTCCTAAACCTCCTTCTTTGGCTTGACTTCCTTCCATGCATTAAACCTTTTTTTGCCTTCGTCTTGTCCTCCTCTCTTATCCACATACTTTTGGATATTTCCTCATTTCAATAATTTTTTACTCTCATCTTTTAGGTAGAAACATTGATTTGTCATGTGGTCATGATCTTGGTGATACTTACACCCCTTGTTTTTGTCCCTCTTGTGGGTTGGGGACTTCAACTTTTTCGGCCACCTAAGCTCTCCATCATCCTTTATCCTATTCGGTATCATGTCAGGAATTGGCAAATCTATCATCGTTGGATATCTTTTTTCCATCTTTCTCTTTATCCCGACCCTGCCCGAATTTCCCACTGTTAGCGACTTTTAAGTCGCCCCTCTTAGATACTATGGCCTCCTCTGCCTTCATGATTCTCTCGAATATTGCCAATAATTTTGTCATGGACTTTAGAGGATCCTCGGAGAGGTTTCATAAAACTTTCTCAGGCCGTAGACCTCTAATTAAGGTTGTCATAGTGATACTTTCTTCGTAGTCTTCAACCTCTAATTTTTTTATTAAACAGAGAGATATAGTCTCTCAGAGGCTCATTCTTTCCCTGTCTAATGTTCAGTAGATGAGTTATGCATTTGGACGGCTTCATGCCAAAATAGAAAGTATGAATGAACTTTTTAGCCAGCTGCTTAAAGCTTTCAATGGATCCTCTCGGCAGGCCAGTATACCATACTTGAGTCGCGCCTGTAAGAGTACTGGAGAATGATATGCATCTCCTCGTCAGGTGTTGAGTATATGTCGGTGGTTTACTAATACATCTCAATGTGATTAATGGGGTTGGTACTCCCACCATATCAAGGTGTCACGCTCGGTGGCTTAAACTTGGCAGGAATTGGGTAGATGACTATCCTTGACACAAATGGATATTACTCCATGTAGCCCTTGTGACTAAGGTCCTTGCTTTTAATGAGACATCTGATTGTTTCTTCTAGCCTCCAAATTGAGTTGTTCCAAGACTTTTCTTCCTGCACTACGTTATCTCCATCCCCTTCTACAACAGTAACTACCTCGAGAACCACTTATCTGCCTACAGTTCTCTGTCCACTGTTTACTTCTGGTGTTCCCTTCTTTCCTAGGCTCGTCTCGACCTTTTATTTCCTTGACGACCAGTGGTAGGTGTGTCATCCATTATTCGGGAGCATCGATCTCGACTATAATCACCCCTTGGGCTGAGACGATTGAAGTATCGTCTCCTACTTAGCTTGTCAAATGCAGAGCCTTTCTAATGACTTTAAGGAGTGTGTTGGAGACTCTTTCCCTTTAAGTTGTAGTTGGCATAGCCCCTAGCCGATATGATGTGTTGGAGGTCTCATACCTCTCCGAACAATCTTCATCGTCACAAGCCAAATCATCAGGATATTCATGGACTTATTTTCCAAGACGGAGACGCCGTGAATCTTTGATGTCCCTCTGCTAGAGGGGGTGTTGAACTTCCATTATTCGAGATGGGGGTGGTCCCCTGGCTATTAAATCGGTGGCTTACCTGGCAGACAGAGTTATAAATTTAATAGAGGGATCAACTGGAATCCTGCTCATGATGTCCTGGATAAAGGCCAAGATTTTTTGTTACAGCTGTTGCTGATTGGCCACAAGGGACCTTAGCGTTGCTACAACATCAGCCATTTCTGATTGCTTAGGCGATTGGCTAGAACTGGCCCCTGTATTGTTAGGCGGATCAGTGGCTATCTCCGATGATACTTAACTAAACCGAAAATAGAGTGAGGATAAAGAAAGTAGAAACCTCATAAACAAGATGAACCACTAAAGCTCAAGAAACACCCAACTCAAACTCTTTCAATAGTGATTCAATACGAATAGTGATGGAATTGGATCACCACTAGAGATAAGGAGAGGAGTATTTGAGCTAAGGTTGAGAAGAAAAATCACTCTCTTCTACAAATGGTGCCAAAATGATGATGTTAAATATCATCCAAAGGGATTCAACCTAGTTTCTAAGCTTACACAGCAATGGCGGAGATAAGATAATTTAGTAAAGTGAGAGGAGATGAGAAAAAAGAAGAGAAATGGAGACTAAAGTAGTTAGGCCTTGGCCCACATCCATTGGGAAAAGTATGAAGTGATTAAACTATATAAGATGGCTAAAAGCCATTAAAGATGATTACAAATTTCTCTCGAGAGAGAGAGAGAGAGAGAGAGAGAGAGAGAGAGAGAGAGAAAGTACTAGTAGGGTTTGTGAGAATTCGATCCTTATAGAAGGAGACAATGAGTCATTTTTATAGTCTTATGGGTGCATAATACCGCCCCCAAGCATGTAGTTCATCTGTAATTACATCAGTAGCCGATTTGGAGCATTACATCTGTAGAGAGAGTTGTACATATCATGATGAAGAAATATTTCTTCACACGCTGGTTAATTTGTTATAGCGATATTGATTAGATATGCCAATAATACCCCTGTCATGCTTTCTATACGTGCCTTTTATGTCTGAAGTTACGGTCCTTGACTGGCCGAGACTGAAAGAGCTACGATCTTGAGAAAGGGGGTGAGACAAGTCTAGCTCCATGTTTATCATTTATGGTTGATGAGAGGATCTTGACCTCATGAGAGTGTCTAAGGTCGATACTTAGGTTATTCAGAGAGGTCGAAACCACGCATAGATTAATGCAGGGCCGATACATTACCTGGTCATTGATGAAGGTTGTCTTGTTATGAGGTGGTCTCGGAGGCCGAGAGAAGTTAATACGAGACTAGTAGCAAGAGCTATGGTCGGATGGTGAGTCTGAGAATATGCATGAGAGGCCTTGTTGTCACAGTAGGTCCCGTCCGGACGAGACCAAACTTATGTATAGCAGGAATCATGGGTTAGATGAGTTTATTATCCCCTTGAGTTAAAACAATGTCCAATTACATTTTGAGTCCATGGAACTTAATCTAGTTAAAACATTAAGATTAATAATTAGTGAGAAAATGTTGAATTCATTTTAAAATCTTTGAATCATCAAATCGAAATTATTTTTCAATCAAAATAGGAAAATTATTCAATTAAAAGTGGCAACTTACATCGCTAATTTTAAAATGAATTCCTTCGAACATCCTAGTTCCCTTATGATGTGAGATTTTTCGATGGGAGATTAAATCACACCACCATTAACCAAATAGATTTTTATCTTTCACTATGCTATTTGGACAATATAGGAACGTTCTATCCAACATAATGAATAGCTGATGATTTTTTGTCCTACTCCTAATAAGAGTGACTCCAATGGGAGGATATCAAAAGTTGTGTCTAACTGTATACTACCGGTTCACCTAATGAAATTAAACCCACCCATGTACAACTTTCTCGATGAGAGGACCGCACTAACTCATTGTTAATTTCAATAAACTATCACTTAAGAATTTTAAAATTTTTGCGATTCCGCGATTAAAACCATCCGAAGGTAGCTAGATTAAGATGACACGAGGAATTATTCCTATCACAAAATTAAAATACCGATGGAGACCGCGGGGATCATATGAAACCTCTCTCCCACTTAGTATTTAAAAACTTAAGGGTTTTGAAAAACTATTCTTCCACTTATAAAATATCTAATTTAAATCCTTCGTAATCTTCAATTTACTTGTATAAATTAAATTACCCGATCTCACTATTTTATTTTTTCCAAAAATAAAACCATCTTAAAGTTAAAATAAAACCCGGAGATTAAAATTTAATTTATACCATTAAATTACTTACCCGTATTTAGTGGAATTTAGAAAAGCATAAATCAAACGGATTTTTCAGAAGAAAAAAAATGATCTAGGTCCGTCTCAAAATTAAATCCATGTTTTCCATAAAATGTTTTTCCCTAATTAATCCAATTAGCGTGCCAAATTAGGCAACGTAATAATAAAGAGACATTTATGAAAATATGAATAAATAAATGCATAAAAATAAATGACAAAATGTCCCTTTCCATCATAGCCTAAACTTCTTCTCGAAGTAAAACTCTTAAAGCACAAGATTCCTTGTCATAAAAGACTTTCGTTTGGCCAAGAGTGTGACTTGAAGTTGACTTCATCACAACCATTAGTTCTTGGTGATCTTGATTATTGGAAATTGATCCTCCGTGTTTTTTAAACATTTTGGGGAAGAACCACTGTGGGAAACCAATGATAAACACCCCAACAAGCAAAAACACCATTCTCCCCGTGATGAATCTAATCAATCCGGTCATCTGATCAGATCGATTCGATCGACCTGTAGGGGAAACATTTTTTTCCTATTATTTTTTCCTTTCAAGAACCTCCATAGCCCATCCAAAACTTCATGAAAATTTTCTCAACACTTAAACCCATAGAAATACTTTATTTTAACAGTAAATAAATATTACAATCCTCTTCCAACGCCTCCAAATACATTGACATTGAAATAATTCCAAAAACCTAATTATTATAACAATATCAAATCTAGGAGTAATTAGTACAACAGATAATTCACCGTAGGGTCTAGTCACACAAAATAAACATATGTGACCATGATGGAAAGGGTATAAGAATCTCTGCAAAACCATGTTAGTATGAATCCGTACAACATGCCAAAACTAGGATTTCTCGTGGACAATATGGCCTTTTCAATCCACAATTAATCTCAATTGGGGCACTGACACAAATTATTTGGAAATACAATTTGGTATTGAAATTTAAATGCAGAAAACCCATATACCCATGGATTTTGTATTAACCACGCATTAAAAAAAACAAGAACTAAAGTATAAAGATTAAACCTAGGCCCGTACAATAAGAACCATGTACGAGCATATAGCATTTTCTTGAGATGGAGTTATATGTTTTGTATCTTGAATTGTGATTCACCCTTGATAGACTTATATGTTTTGTTTCCACTAGTTAAATTCGGCTAGTGGATTATTTTATAATCCGGTAAAGTAATAAATAAGTTAAGTCTGAGAATCAAGGAATTGATTAGATCGATTAGCAAAAAATTTATTTGAACAAGAGGGTATCAGACACTTAACGTGAGGAATCATATTATATACCAATTTAACTTTACAAACACAACCTTTCTATTTGAAAGACCTACGTGTGATACTGATTTCAATAGTTACGCAAATTCTAATCACAAACTTATTTAATTCGAGTCAATTTATGAATTAAATCAATTCATCCCTTAAACTCAAATAACTACGTACGTGCAAGTGTCAACCATTATAAATAAAGATGCGACACAAATTTCAAGAAAAATCCCCGCAGGGCAAAACCTTTTATTTCTATAACTTTGACAAGTTTACAAGACCATTGACTTACATACAACTTCCTTCAAATGTAACGCACGGTGTCTTCATCAAACCTTCAAAGCATCGGCTAGAAATAAACAATGGTTCACATGCAGCTATACCACAACGAACATGCAGTCCAGACACGCAGTCTTCAGCAAAGAATCAACACGCAGAAGATCCTCAATGATACGCAGCCATAAACTTCATAGAGACTCACTTCACAATAGCACGCAGCTCTCAATTTTAGAGATCTCCCCACAAAGAAAGAACACTTGCAAAACTATGCTTTTGGGTTCCACAAAACGACTCACACAAAAGCAATTGGGATTGTGAATTGCAAAACAAAAGTTGTGGGCCCTCAAATGTGTTAGAGAAAAAAATAGAAAACGTATTCTGTGAAAACCAGTATTTCTCCACACGAAATCAGAAGCCTGACACCTTTATTCATATTAAACTTTAAGGCAGTGACGTGTCAGCTAAAAATAGCTCTCGTGCGAACAACATGCGACGTCGTTCGAGCGAACCTCCATCTCGTTCGAACGAGATGTGATGTCGTTTGAATGACAATCACTTATCCCCTTAAAAAAGACTTTTAAAGTTTTAAATAACTTGGAATTCTCAAACCTTAAAACTTTTCACGGGATCAGGATATATTTATCCAAAACTTTTAAGATAAAATATTTTTGAAAAATAAAAACCATTTGTTAGAATTCTAAAAAACATTTTATCTTTTATAAAACATATCCCAACACTTTTAACGTGAAATGTAAATGAAACTTAAACACATTTTACCAAATCCATCCTTGTTGGGCTTGAATGTTAAAGTCTTCTTGAAATTCGGATTCGTCTTTTGTAGATGTAAGCTTCTCAATCCTTTGACGACTTATACAAACTTGTATCGGTATATGACAAAATTAATTGTGACGGACAATGTCCTTACAAATCTCCCCCATGTCTATGCCGGTACAAAATACAAATATCTGAATTATCAAACTCAAATGACCTATACAAATCTACCCTCCCAAAAACTCAAGCATGGAAAGATAAACTGATAAGTCTTCAAACTGTTCAAACGATGCTTCAACAATCAAATCTTCAAAACTCCAAGCTTTTCCCATCAGGGTGTGTAACATAAGGATCTTCAATCGTACCTACACACATGAGACAAATCAAGAACCTCGTGACGTATCGAGTTTGAAAGGATAAACATAAAACATGTAAGCATAATCAAATCTCCCCCATACTTAAACTCCCCCATAAAATCATAATACATTCTCCCCCTTTTTATTTGTTCGAAATAGACAAGGAAAAGAATAAATCACATAAAGCAATTCGGGGTGTCACGGTAAACCGAGCAATTAAACTATTTTTGAATTTTTCATACAGAATTGCAAAAATTGATGTTACAAAAATCACACCATGAATTTATACTAAGATAACCAAATCATGGATATGGAATGAATGGGTGTGAACAAATTCGATAGGAAAATCAACTCAATCATATCATATTTTCACGATGCATAAGTGTACTCCTAACAAATGAACATCAAAAATAGTCCTTTGGTGTAAAATTGTTGAATTTAAATGACATCATCTTAATCATATCCAAAAATCAAAGTATAAATGATTTTCACACCAATAACGTCCAAAACTATGTAATGCATTTTCATGACTTTCAAGGACGTGCAAACCGTTGAAAATTCCATCCAAACTCCCTCATTAAAAGATAATGATTTTTATTTTTCTTATGAGGTGATGAAACTAAAATCTATTGGCCCATTTTTGGCATAATTTTTCTTTTTATTGCCTTTTAATTTTTTTCGGGCTCTTTTAAACCTCATCGAACCCCGGATAATTTTCAATTCCTCACTTTTTTAGGTCCATTTAAACGGTGGCTTAATCGCAAAGGATAAATGAGTACCTTTCGTAGCCCTTCACCGTTTTTCAAAATAAAATACACAAACACACATACGGTTTATAACATGCACTACTTTTTATCAAGTTTTATCGCATTTGGTTCGTTGTATAGACGGAATATAGATGGAAACACTCAACAAACATGTGATAGACTAGCACAAAAGTCACACAAATCCGTTCATGTGTGCAATAAAGGACAATTAGAGCCAATCATGTAGGAAGCAACAATATATCATCTCAAAGACTCCAAACTTTGTAAAGCACATGAATGACACAACACATTTTCTCAAAACACTATCAAATAGTCACATGGATATGGCACGAAATTGTGACTTGGTCATCCTAAGTGTATTCACATAAGGTGTAAACAAAATACAAAACTCTATTTGGATTTTTCAAATTTTTCTAAAAAAGAAAATCTTTTTGTATTTTTTCGAACACTGTTTAGAAACAACCCAGCTGTACCAACTAAGTGTAATCAGAAGAAACAGGGGACTGCAAACGAAATCCTGGATCGTCCGAATGAGACTCCATGTCATTTGAACGATAAGGGATCTCGCGAGAAGTCTTCGCGCGAGATGGGGTTTCGCTCGAACGAGAAAAACACTTTTCCCAGATTGTTCAAAATGTGATGCAGTTTTGTCCAGTGGGAAAGTTTCGAAAAAAATAGTTCTTGGAATGTGCAAACAGTTCCAAAATAATGCTAAAATAGTACCAAAAATATAAAAGCAAACAAACATGCTAACAAAGTATAAAACAAATAGTACATACTAGCAATAAGAAAAAGTGTCATCATGTAAATCACCCTATGCTAGCATATATGTCTAGACCTCATCCAGTAAGTGCGGTGGAGTTTCCCAAAGATGGTCACAGCTTTTGAAACAACTCGATCAAGTCAAGAAGTCTTGACCAAAAACATTACTTGCTCTCGAATATGTGAAAAATCTCTATCATTATGTGCAAGCTAAGTATCATGGGTGGGTGCATGTGTGCTAATATGTGTGGATCAAAGTGTGACACATAACCCAACTTAAAACAAAATTCCCTAAGGTGTCCTCTCTTTTTTCAATGGGAGAAGACATAAACCGGCCTAGGTACACCTCTCTCAAAAACTCTAGGATGTGCTCTCCTAACATGAACGGGACGCCTAGGTGGGTTGGTTCAAGAGTCATGTGAATCTAACTCTAAAGTAGGAACCGGCTCGGGTGCAACAAAAGAAGTACACACCATCATAACTTATTCCTAAACTCTCACCACTCCCCAAAACAGGATTGAAAACCATCTTTCCCACCTTCTTAGATGAGTTCTCCGAAGTGACTTTAGCCTCAAGAGCGTGCTTAAGATCTGTCTCTAATTGTGACACGCAGGCTATAAGCTCACTCTTTTCCCATTCAAGGCAATCAACTGCTCACTCAAAGAAACCTTCACTTTCTCGAGTTGACTTGCTTTTGCCTCAAACTCCTTCAAACTCTCAATCTCTCTCTTCAAATCTTTCACCTTGAGACCCAACTTGTTATTCAATTTTTTTTGTTTTAAGGTCTCAGCCAACTCTCGAAACGCAATCTGGAGCTCGCTCTCAGGCTCGCTAGAAAAACTCAAAACCTCCTCGGGGGTATCACATGCACAAGTGTCCTCATCGTCATGGGACAGAGTGAGTGTGCTCATGTGACTTGCTAAAAAGGCAATACACTTTCCTTGTGAAGACTCATCCTCGGAATCATTCACATCTTCCTCACTATCACCCAGGGTCGCTAGCATAGCAACTTTCTTGCCCTCTCTCCTAAGTCTAGTGGGACACTCAAATGCCTTGTGCTATCTCCCCTCACACTCAAAACATTTCAAATTTTCAAAATTTTCTTCACCCTCTTTCTCTTTCTCACCGCTTTCTTTGGCCTTGTCTTTCTTTTTGTTTTTCTCCGAAAACCTTCTATTGGAAGAATTTTATTTCGAAAACTGGAGAAACTTTTTAAAATTCTTTGCAAGCAGGGCCATGTCAAAATCAGACTCGTTCTCAGATTTGGACTCACAAAAACTCACTTTCTTTTTCTTAGATTGGGCTTTAAGTGTTATCCCTCTATCCTTCGGGTTGACAGTGTCGGGAAACAAGTCAATCTCGTACGTCTGTAGGTCTCCTACCAACTCTTCTAATTTCAGACGATTCAAATTTCCTAAGGTATTCAAAACAGTTACTTTAGGGATAAAACGTTTAGGCAGCGATCTTAAAATCTTTTTAACCACTCGTGCATCAGGAATCGACTCACTAAGATTAAAACTAGTGTTGACAATGTCAGACAAACGTGCATAAAAGTTATCAAAACACTCAGTCTCTAGCATGGTGATGGTCTCAAATTGAGTGATCAAGTTTTTAATTTTAGACTCTTTGGCAGCGTTAGTGCCTTCGTGGGTGAGTTGCAAAACATCCCACGCTTCTTTAGACGTGGTGCACATCATAATACGTCAGAACTTGTCAGGGGTGACATGTCCGAAAATCGCACTAAGCCCACATGAATTATAAGTGCCCCACCTAAACTCATCCTCAGTCCAGTCTGACACAGGTTTTAAATTTGTGACATTATTTGCGATGACAGTGGGGGGGTTCCAACCTCTTTCACAAATGACCTAAACTCTCTCATCGATTTCTTTTAAATGGGATTTCATTCGGGCTTTCCAGTGAGCATAATTAGACCCGTCAAAAATTGGCAACCGACTATATAAGTTTTCGTTTAGAAACATTGCGACAAAACTTTCAAAAATTGGATTTTCAAAAAATTAATATCACATAATTTTTTGTGAAAATAGGAATACGCGATAAATTAGCGTAACATGCTCTGATACAAATTTGAAAGACCAACGTGTGATACTAATTTAAATAGTTGCGCATATTCCAATTACAAACTTATTTAATTAGAGTCAATTTATGAATTAAATCAATTCATCCCTTAAACTCAAATAACTACGTCTGTGCAAGTGTCAACCATTATAAATAAAGATGCAACACAAATTTTAGGAAAAATACCCGCAAGGCAAAACCTTTTTATTTCTAGAACTTTGACAAGTTTACAAGACCATTGACTTACATACAACTTCGCTCAAGTGTAACGCACGGTGTCTTCGTCAAACCTTCAAAGCAATGGCTAGAAATCAATAATGGTTCACACGCAGCTATACCACAACGGACATGCAGTCTTCAGCAAAGAATCAACACGCAGAAGATCCTCAATGATACGCAATCATAAACTTCATAGAGACACACTCCACAATAGCACGCAGCTCTCGGTTGTAGAGATCTCCCCACAAAGAATGAACAGTAGCAAAACTATGCTTTTGGGTTCCACAAAACAACTCACACAAAAGCAATTGGGATTATGAATTGCAAAACAAAAGTTATGAACCCTCAAATGTGTTGGAGAAAAAATAGAAAACGTATTCTGTGAAAACCAATATTTCTCCACACGAAATCAGAAGCCTGACACCCTTATTTATATTAAAATTTAAGGCGGTGATGTGTCAGCTAAAAACAGCTTTCGTTCGAACGACATGCGACGTCGTTCGAGCGAACCTCCATCTCGTTCGGACGAGATGTGACATCGTTTGAACGACAGTCATTGATCCCCTTAAAAAGACTTTTAAAGTTTTAAATAACTTGGAATCCGCAAACCTTAAAATTATTCACGGGATTAGGAGATATTTATCCAAAACTTTTATGACAAAATATTTTTGAAAAATAAAAAACATTTATTAGAATTCCAAAAAATGTTTTAACTTTTATAAAACATATCCCAACACTTTTAATGTGAAATGTAAATGAAACTTAAACACATTTTACCAAATTCATCCATGTTGGGCTTGAATGTTGAAGTCTTCTTGAAATTGGATTCGTCTTTTGTAGATGTAAGCTTCTCAATCCTTCGACGACTTGTAGCAACTTGTATCGGTATATGACATAATTAATTGTGACGGACAATGTCCTTACATATTTTGAATGATTTAGAGATAACTAATTAGAGTGCAGTCTCGATTATTTAGAGGAATTAATTGCGCTAAATAAAGGAAATAAATTATGGGGATGTCATTTGGGATTTTTGAGTATTTATTTCGAAGCTAATTTAGTATTTTATCGTGGGTCCCTATAATAGTCCATTTCCCAAGTAGTGGGATTGAAACTCTCTGGAAGCCTAATTAAGGTTCAGCCCATAACTTATACCTGTATAATTGGTGTAAGTTATTGCTTTAGGTAAGACATACATTATACAGCGTTAGACAGAGAGAGAAAAATACTATTCACATTTTTATGAAGGGGTAAGGAGTGATAAAGTGATTTCTATCATATTTAACCATGTTTCATCTCCAAGAGTGCCCACACAAAAGGAATAGCTTTGGTAAATCATATAATAGAATATTTCACCATGTTTCATCTCCAAGAGTGCCCACACACAATGCTTAGTTTTACGGATTTGACACTAGAAGATTCGGGACATTTGGAGTATTCTAGAAAGATATTTGGATACCTTATCAATATCATCATCTTCATCAACATATTTTCCTCACACGGATCACAACAAGACGCAAGGTATTGTATTTTAAACAAAGCTCTTGTTTTTAGGTTTTAATGTATGATCTATCGAAATTCTTCGGGTAAAAAAAAATTCGCGTTTAAACTCAATCCCAATCCCCAACAATTGGTATCAGAGCCTCAATTTAGGTTGATCACATTTTGAAAATATCCATGTTGTCCACAATGAAAACCCTACTTTTGCATGTTGTAGGATTGTACATCTTTATTTATAGTATTATATTAATATGGTTGATTCTAAAGTATATCCATTCCATCATGGTCACAAAAATTTATTTTTTTGTGAATGGATCCTACGGTGGTTTAACCATAGTTATTTTCTTCATTGATTCAATTTGGTTATGATAATTAGATTATTTTTAACTATTGTTTTACTTTATGTCAATGGAGGAGTTTGTGAGAGGATGTAATTATTTTTACTAGTTAAAATCATGTATTTACATGGGTTATGATCTTGGACAAAGTCTCATTTATTTCGGTGAAGTTTTGAGGAAGTGTTTTCGCATGAACTTTGTGAAGTTGGAACGAAGTTGTCATTGACATTGTCCTTTGATCGATGCCCAGGGCGACACCCAGAGTGACAAACTCCGATCATTCAATGATTTATTGACAATCAATTGACACCCCCTTGGAAGATTTTTTTTGGTGTTTCTGATGTTGTACGACGCTTCTTAGTCCAATTAATCATTTTGATCTTTCCTAAGACAAAATTGAGTATTTCTAGAGGTTCCAATAAGTGAAGAATTCCAGGTTACAAATAATTTTACTTAAAGGAGAATTTTTATCAAAAAGAAGTCTACTTCAAGAGGGATTCTTGTCCTTGAAGATTTATACTTCAAGAGGAAGTCTAGGCCATGATGGAAAGGGAAATTGATTCATATTTGAATTGAGATTGAATGTTTTTATTTTTTATTGAGGTTGAGACTTGTTTCTAGCATAGGATGCTTTTCATGTTCATACATGCCTATTGCTAGACTATACTATTATTGTACTTATATTTTTCATTTTGCTATATTTTTTGAAAAATACAAAAAGGTTTTGATTTTCTTGAAAATTTTTGAAAAATACAAAAAGATTTTCATTTTTTAAAACAAATGAAAAGGACAAAAAGATTTTATTTTATAAAATTTTTGAAAAAGAAAAAAAGAGTTTTGTGTTTTTTTCCACCATGTATGGAAGAAAATTAAAGATATCTGAGTCACCAATTCGTTCCATATCCACGTGACTATTTTGTAGTGTCTTGCGACGTGACAACATTTCATATAAGTGCTTTATAATGTGTGGAGTCATTAAGATGTGATTTGATGATATCTTACTGCATATTTGACCCCTTGTTACCTTTAATGCACACTGGCACGAACTTATTTGAATGTTGCACTTACCTATCACATGTTGATTGTAATTTTTTCATCTCAATTGTGCTTTTAAAACGAACCAAATGTGAAAAAAGGGATAGTAAAAGTTGTGCATGTAAGAACCATTGCCCGGATTTTACAAAAATCATTTTTTGTATAAATTGCTATATTTTAAATAATGGAAAGGAACTACGAAAGACATGTTGACTTTGTGTGAAAAGCAACCAATTGCAATAAAAGATCCAAAAGGATTAATGGCACATAAGAACAGAAGTGTCAGGCCATTTGCTTTGAACATTGATGCTTCGCTACAAATGGGCATTAATTTGTTCAAAATTGTGAGTGTTATTGATATATGTGAGATTTTGAGGGAGTATAGTCGAATATCAATGGGTTTGCAGTTACTATAAAAATCTCGAAAAGTATTACATAGTTTTCGGCGTCATTGGTGTAAAAATCATTCACAATCTTGATTTGTTGATTAGGTTAAGTCACTTTCACACAAGTTCACTATTTTTACACCTAAGGTATATTTTGAGATCATTCGTTAGTAGTGTCTCAATCCTTCTTGCACATGTGATATGATTGTTTGTGTTGATTAACCTATGGAATATATTCACACCCCTACATTCCATTTTCATCGGTTATTTTGTATTTTCTCCATGAGGTGTTGTATTTGTACAAATTATACTTGTAAAAATTTAAAATATTCAAAAATAGTTTGTGGAGTCTGAGAGTTTATCATTATATGAACTTATTTGATATATCTTTGCGATCTCCATTTTCATGTTTTAGTTTCTACTCCTTATCTATTTCGGACAAAATAAAAGGGGGAGAACAAATTACGTGGGAGATTACATGAGTTTGTGTAAGGTCAATTTTGTCCATCATACTTGTATATGTCATAAGCCGTAACACCGTTGAAAAGATTCAAGTTCACAACGTCATCAACGGAATCCGAAGATCAAAAGGAAGGAGGAATCTAAAAAAAAAACTGGCAAGCCGGACCGGTCCGCCCCATATAAAAAGGAACCGATCCGCCTAGTGACTCGGACCGATCCGCATCAAGCCACGAACCGATCCGCCTGCTCAAAAGGAGACAGTGTACCTAGGGCCGAATGCGAACCGAAGAAGGTCCTGGAGAAAAAGAACCGATCCGCCATCGGACCGATCCGCCTCTGGCCCGGACCGGTCCACCTCTGGCCCGGACCGGTCCGCCTGGGATAACTTCGAACAGTATTTCTGTTTTTCAAAACTCTTCATTGGTTTCCTATTTATACCAACTTCGGGAGAGTTATTTTTTAAGACTTCCACAGACGAAATTTAGAGTCCTTATACTCTAAGTCTTCATGGTATTTGAGTCCTTTGATTCATACCTTTGATTCACACAATTCCAAATCAATTGTGAATCCTTTTTGAAACCCTAGAACACAAGCTTTGTGTATTTTCATCTTTGTGGAGAGAACTTTGCAACCGAGGGCTGCGTGTCATTGCTGAGGGAGTCTCTACGAAGATTTATGGTTGCGTGTCATTGAGGAGTGTTGCGGTTCTTCCTTTGATTGGAC
>Ga0115848_100380_pt1 | contig 16760 bp, 23 predicted proteins | sample InSIn3gowninarea_FD_83862 | JGI IMG/M metagenome (GOLD analysis project Ga0115848, IMG submission 83862) | reverse complement strand
TTCACCCTTGGCTATAAATACCCCCCTCATTTGTACATTAAATGACTTTTCACCTCATCTCCTCTCACATAGCTAAGAGAGTTTGTAATCTTTTCTTTGAGGAGTAAGTAGTGGCTCCAACACCCCACACTCGGGGTTAGTGATGTATGTTGTAACGATGTGTCTTGGAACTTTCGCTTAATTCAGAAGTCTACTAATAGGCCAACAAATTTTCACACATGTATTGTAATTGTTGTAAGACTAATCTTTAACACTTGTGATGCATGTTGCTTTAACTAGTGTTCTACATCTGAACTATTTCACTTGTTGTAATAAATAATCTATTAATGGAAATATGTTGTATATGCTATTAACACTGTCTCACCTGTGTAGACTACTCTCCCGGACACTAGACAGACCTTTCACATAAAAATTGCTGTAACAACTATTGCACTCGGTTGGACTCATTCGTTGAGTGCTATACATGTTAACTTACCTCGTGTGTTGTGATTGCCGCCTTCGTGTGGACTGCTCCTCCAGAAGCTATGTACGTTCTGTTGTGTTGTGTGTTTCTAGCTGAGTTGGGACTTCATCCCAACCAACTTGGGACTCACTCCCACCCTCTCCCTCTATAGTGAAAGAACAATTGACATAAGTGACACTTACACTTACCAAGCACGCGAACCTCACTTCTTGAAGACAAAGAAAACCACTCTCCATTGCTGACAAGCAAGAGTTGAGGCAAATCCTTAAGATAACTATGACCGGGCCATCATACCAGATGGGAATCCCACACAAAATGGTGTGAGGTCTAATTGGGACTTCATATCGAGGTGATCCCCTGAATGTTGGTGGGTCCATCACCGTCAACATTTCTGGTGCTAGAAGGAGGGCAACCTATTGTATATGGATGAAATTCCCCTCACACTCATTCATCAACCATCTAGTCAAGGCAATAAATCGCACTCCCTCTCACCTACATGCGACTCTGTAGTTTGTTACTCCTCACCTCCAAGAATTGAACATGAGATTCCATATCATCAACTTCGCTCCATCCATCCCATCACTCGCTAGTTCATGAAAGCAGTCAGTTGATCCCAGACAGACAACATCTTCCACGCTCATCTAGGAATCCAAAAGTCGCTCCCACAGGAGTTGTTGTATCATTGGCGGAAGAAGTAGTCCTTTCCACACTTGAAGGTCTAGAAGAAGCTATTGAAGATAGAGAAGAACCTCCGATCTTCTGGTAAGGTGAACAAGGCACTCTTGTGATCTTGGGATTGAACTATGGTATAGGAGGCAGAGGGGAAGGCAGCGGAGGAGGTGGAGGCAGAGACAAACCAATAGACTCTAAGCTGGAACCATTAGACTCTGAAAGAGAGGAAGAGGATGATGAAGAAGAAGAGATGGCTGACCCAAATATTGAATGGATGACTCAGGGACCATTGGCTCTGCAGGCTGTTCTGCATAAGATGTCAAGGTGAGTGGAGAGAATGAACATTAAATTTGACCCTGATAGCATGGTGAAGGCAGAAGATCATTTAGACAAATTCTACCTACAACTACAAAACCTTGAGGTATGTTATGATGATGTAGCATGTATATTGTTTGCATGTACCTTGGATGGTTGCGCAGCTGCTTGGTATCACAACCTTCCACCAAAATTTATACAAAGTTGGTTTGCATTCAAACACATGTTCCTTGAGAAATTCTCTAATGAAAAGACCCCAACCATGCTACTCAAAGAGTTGGGAAGCCTCAAGATGGAGGGAAAAGAGAAAGTGAAATATTTCAATTAGAGGTTTACACGTATATTGAACAAATTCATAGCAGACACTAAACCTCATGACTCCATCACCACTGATTACTACACATCCGCACTGCCAACCGCAAAACCAACACTATTGGAAAACTGTGAAGAGGTTATCATTGTTGAGAAAGACTTGCATGCAGTTGGAGTCATCAAGGATGAAGAATCGGCAAAGGACTCCAAGGATGTGAGCAAGAAGCCCCGAGTGATGACAAGAAAGGGTAGAGACAAGGAAGCAACCGATATTGAGACCCTAACTTGTCGTGTCAAGAGCTTGACCACTGAAATGTCCAAACTCAAATGACGTAAAATGGAGACATTTGCAAGTAGTCACCTACCTAGGTATAGACAGGCTAGCAGCGCATCAAGCACCAGCCAGTTCGTTTCAAAAAATACATAGAAGCCTATGTTCTAGCTCAAATAGTGTGCATATCCAAAATTTTGTTCTTTCCATGTGGAACATCATCCTGAGAAATCTTGTTCAGGCTGGAAGTGAGTTACAAATGCTTTCTATAGTCGTACACTCGATGTGGGAAGAAATATGCAAGAGCAACTGGAAGACACTGACAATGACAAAGAGGTTTCACCTGATGAGCCATCAAGATCTGGGCATATAGTGAAAGCGTATCAGTGCTTGCAAATGATGTCAAAGATGAACAACAAGAAGCAGGCCCAAAAACAAACTAACCATTACAATCTTAGGAGTAAAGGGGTTCCCCCCACACTTAGGGAGAAGCAAGAAAATATCAGACTACTGATAAGGAAGACTGATCCACCAGCTGCCCCAAAGCAGAAAACACAAAGAAAGTCCAGGAAGAGAACGGAGGAAAAAAGAACATCCGTGAGTAGGAAGTTGCAAAACACTCCGTCGGACAACACGAACACTCGTTTTACCCTAGACATCGCGGTGAGTCTACCACCCCTGGATTAAAACATTGTGGATGACTGTTAGGCCCCTCTACTACTAGTGTAACCCCTTATTGTTATTAGTACAACCAAGTTATTATATTGATGTACCCATGTAGTGCCCATATTGTTACTATTGTGCCCCATAGAAGCCCACGATTGTTATTATTGTGTCCTTACATTATTATTGTTATGTCAGCTCTGATTATGTTATGACCCCTTAGACTCCTATATATAGAAAGGAGGTGTTTTCATTTGTATCATCCAAGAATTGCTCATTTGTGTAATGTAAAGGAGGTTTCCCCCTCGAAGAGGTTGAATTCTAAGGCGTTGATCTCTCTTCTATATCCTTTTGTGAGCTAGTTTCATAACATTTGGTATCAGAGCTTTGGATTCTAGGGTTTCGCTGCTCCAAACAGGTCATCATTGGATTTTTTGCTATAAATTTTTTTTGCGACATTTCAGAAGCTAAAAAAACCATTTGAGAAGAAATCGCGATGAATCTTGGGTCCGAATTTTAGAGCTTTTCACACTATATTTGCGGAGATATGATCTGAGGAACTTGGTATTTTTGCAAACTCCTGAATTACATTCCAAACAGGTGACCTAGGGAAAATCGTCATAACTTTCTCTCTGAGCATCAGATTGAAATTTCATAAGAAGGTACAAAAAGAGGATGGACTATAGTTTCTTGTACATATTTTTTAGAGCCAAAGGTCGAAACAATGACACGTGGCACTTCATAAAATTTCGCTCTTCTTGAAAGGTCTATAATTAGGTCATCTTGGGAGATTGTGCATAACTCTTTCTTGGAGAATCCAATTTGGACCAGACTGGTGGCATTGGAAAGAGGACATAGAGAGATACTACAAATCACAATTTCAAAACTTAAAGATCCGAAAGTACAGAGTTACAATCGTTTCAAGATCGAGCTCCTAAAATCAAGAAAAAGCAAGATGAGGAAGTTTGATGGCAAGGATCCGGTAAATTGGATACTTTAGATGAAGCAATATTTTGATCTACATGGTGTACCACTATTACAAAAGGTATGTATTGCATCTTCATATTTAGAACTAGATCAATTTTTATGGTATGAAGGGCTTTGTTCTCGTAAACAAATTGTTACGTGGTCAATTTTCACGGAGGAAATGATAGCACATTATGAGGATACAAAGAGCAACACCTTCTTTAGAGCAACACCACAACAATTGGAAAGAGTAAGAGGGCTTTATGACATAGTGGAAAGCAAAATTATGGAAACTAGGAAGCATACCCCTCACAACTATAAATATGGAAGTGTTGTTTCTCCTAGCCTTCCACAACCTAAAAGGGTTACGCCACAACAATTGGAAGAAAAAAGAAAAAAATGGCTTTGTTACAATTGTGATAGCAAATGCACTAAAGGTCATAAGTGTGCTGAGAAGGAATTATTTTACATAGAATATGAAGAGGAGGAATAAAAGGATCAAGAAACATCAAAAGAAGAAGTTATACACCAGGACCCCACCCCAGAGAAAGAAGAAATGAATCAAATGATATCTTGTAAAGCATTGACAAGAATTACCACTCCTCAAATTGTCAAGATAGAAGGACATATCAAGAAGAAAAAGGTTCAAGAAGTGAAAGATCACATCGAGAAAGAAGAAATGAATCCAACCATATCTTGCAATTCATTGGTCGAAATTACCACTTCTCAAACTATCAAGATAGAAGGACATATCAAGAAGAAAAATGTTCAAGAAGTGAAAGATCACATCAAGCATCAAGAAATGAATCCAACCATCTCTTGTAAAGGATTGGAAGAAATTACCACTCCTTAAACTCTAGAGATAGAAGGACATATCAAGAAGAAAAGGGTTCAAGCAGTGAAATATCACATCGAGCATCAACAACAAGTTCTCCAACTTTTAAAGGATAACACCACTTCAGTGCAAAAGCAAACGAAACAACAAGTAGATCAACATTGTAGTGAAAAATGTTTTGATTTAGGTGATTAGATATTTTTACTGCTACATCTCAAGCAAGCTATTTATGAGAAGGAAATGTTGGCAATACTACATGCACTTAAAAAATGGCGACCTTACTGAATGGGAAGATTCTTCAAGGATGAGGATGTGGAAGCATTGTTCTGTGCTATTTCGATTATCCAACTAGATTGGGTAAACGAAGCAAGAGATGAATGGAAGAAGGACGAAGAAGTATGGCCACTTATTCAAAAGTTGCAAAAGATCCCAATTCAAACAATATTGCCAGAAATTGAAGAGGAAGGAAAAATCATATTGGAACCTGGAGCAGTCACAGAAATAAGAACCCAATAGCTATGAAATCGATCAATTTTAGAGTATCTCATTAAGTGGAAGAACTTACCTACTGAAGATTCCACATGGGAGAAAAAGAATTTTATACAAAATCATCAAGAACTACTCAAGCATTGAGGACAATGCTTTTTGAAGGAGGGGAGCATGTTAACCCCCTATACTACTAGTGTAACCCCTTATTGTTATTAGTACAACCCACTTATTGTATTGATGTACCCATGTAGTGCCCATATTGTTACTATTGTGCCCCATAGAAGCCCACTATTGTTATTATTGTGCCCTTACATTATTATTGTTATGTTAGCTTTGATTATGTTATGACCACTTAGACTCCTATATATAGAAAGGAGATCTTTTCATTTGTATCATCCAAGAATTGCTCATTTGTGTAATGTAAAGGAGGTTGCCCCCTCGAAGAGGCTGAATTCTAAGGTGTTGATCTCTCTTCTCTATCTTTTTGTGAGCTGGTTTCATAACAATGACATGAAGAAAATTTGGGCAAACATCAACTTGTTTGAGTTGGTTAAGATCCAGAGTCAGTGAGATATCCTGCTGCACTTATTGGGACAAAATGAAACAGACAACGCAGTATTTACTAGCAAGGGAGCAAGCACACCTCCTGGATCACTTTCCATAGTGCTCAATACACTCCAGATGGAAGAAGAAAACTCAAGTTTCCCTCCATTCCTACTTTCATTTGAAGTTTTCAACTGCAATGTTCACAACTATTTGGTTGATTGCGGCATGGCGGGTAATGTCATGTCGCTCTCCATTGCTAAGAAAATCAATGCATAATGGAGTGAGACATCTACGTGAATCATTCAACTTGATCAAAAATCGGTACCAGCCATTGGTGAACTGTGAAATGTAATCATCTGACTATCTTGTGACAGTCGAGTCCACCAATGCATCAACATAGTTGTTGTGGACATACCAAAAGCATATGGTCTGTTACTCAGCAAAGACTGGTCCAGTAAGCTAGATGGATATTTTTCTACAGACTAGTCTCACATGTGGCTTCTGTACAAGGGAAAGTGCAACCAGATCCAGGTAGAATCCAAGAGGTACATGAAACATAATGTCACTCCCATCAATGGTGAGAATGAATCGTTGGCCTTCATAGAACTCATGTTCAGAAACTGCCTCCTTGAGTCAACATTGGGGTGTTATCCTACATGGAAAACTCCTTCCTTGTCCAACTAATGGTAATGAAATCTATACAACACATTGTACAAATAGTAGCAGTAGTAGCAGCAATAGTAGTAGTATTACTAGCACATCAAGCGGTCCATGTATAAATGAGTTGTGGACCATGTACTTTTACGGATCAAAGATACAGGATGGCTCAAGAGCTGGGTGTGTTCTGATCGACCCTTGCAACAGGAATCATCTGGTATCAAGTCTCTTGGAGTTTGAGTGCACAAACAATGTAGTAGAATATGAAGCACTTGTGTTGTGCTTGCAGAAAGCCATTAGCCTCAACGTGGTCATACTCAAAGTGGTAGGTGATTTAGAGATAGTGGTATGGAAGGTATGTAACACCATTTACTATTTATCATTGCATCTCAAAAGTTACCAAAAAAAGGTATGGCAACTAATCTCAAACTTCCAAGCATTTAATATAATTTTTGTACCATGTACGCGTAACATAGCTGCCAATGCACTGAAAAATGTAGCCTCGAGAATGTCACTGATTAGGGATAGATTTACTATTGAAATTTTGTACAAACCATCTATCCCAGACAACATAACTAACTTACGCATGTTTAATGATGATCGACAGACACTGCATTTCATGGCCAATGTTGACGTCTTCAAGGATGTAGTGATAGACAATGATGAGCACGAGCGCTCTCTGCAAGCGGAAGCTAGTAACATGAAAGGCCACACTATCACAAAAGGTGTGGCATCATTGGAAAATCTATATGACTTGCAAGAATGGTTCTAGGGGCCAAGGAACAACAAGACCCATAGTTCCACCATGAAGCATGAACTGATAAACTTGGGAACAAAATAGGATCCGAAGTTTGTCAATCTTGGTATATGTTGTACATAGCAATAGCGACAAGCCTTTATCTGCTTGTTCAAATAGTATCGAGATGTGTTCGCGTGGACGTATGATGATATAAAGACTTATGACAAGCATATCATCCAACATATCATACCAATCAAAGAAGGGGTGAAGCCATATCAATAGAAGCTAAGGAAAGTACATCTGTTGCTTGAACCCCTCATACAGAAAGAGCTTACTAAGCTGTTGGGTGCACAGATCATATACAAAGTTTGAAATTCTACATGGGTCTCCAACCTTGTTCCTATATGAAACAAGTCTAGGGAAATCTGCTTGTGTGTTGATTTCCAGAACGTAAACCATGACTCGAACAAAGACAACTACCTCGTGCCATCCATGGACCATATTTTGAAAACAGTATCTGGGGAACAAATGTTTTATCTCCTTGATGGTTTCTCAGGATACAATGAGGTTCTGGTAAAAGAACCTTACAGACTCAAAACTTCTTTCCATACCAACCAGGGTACGTTCCCTTATAGATGAATGTTGTTTGGGCTTGTAAACATAGGCACAACATTTAAATGTGGCATGGATATCACCTTTCACAGAATCATTGGATAGAGCATGGTGGTATACCTTGATGATGTGACTGTGTTCTCAAGAAGACGAGAAGACCACATACACCATCTCAAGAAAATCTTTAAGCGATGCTGAACATACAAGATTTCCTTGAATCCAAAAAAGAGCGTATTCGATGTGTTGGAGGGGAACCTCCTTGGACACATTGTTTCCAAGAGTGGGATCAAGGTGTATCTAAACCGGGTCCAAGCCATTACACAGATTCCTTATCTAGTCATCAAGAAAGCTATGCAATCCTTCTTGGGCAAGATAAACTTTCTTTGGAAGTTCATCTCGGATTATGTGCAGATAGTTAAGCCCATGCAGGACATGATCAAGAAAGATGTAGTCTACAACTAGGGTAAGAAGGAAAAGTATGCATTCACTTGGATCAAGCAGGCCATTGCAAAAGCACCTTCTCTCTACAACGTTGTTATAGACATTTTTGGGCACTGCAACCCCAATCATACATGTCCATAAACTAAGGGCTCCTAAGCCCCTAAAATTGTTGTTCCATACCCTAAAAGAACAAGGTTAGATGATTACATCATCTCCCAAAAGTTCTACACAGGAAACTGCTCAGAACTGGTCAAAACTAGACCATACAGGTTGCTTAGTGCTAAGGGTATGATGCATCCCACTTGCCTAGTGTAAAGGGTGTGATGCATACTAAAAAGCCCTTCTGTAGGGTGCGATGGGAGAGAGTGGACAAATGGCAGAGATAGTTTGTGAGGTGGATGATCACAGAATCTTCCAGAAACTTCTCCTATGACACTTACCTCTCTGAATTCGCCCAGGGATGAGTAAGAGATCATCAATATCCAAGTGAAATCAAGAACTATCAGAGAGATGACACTAATCAAAATCCCAGAAGCTGACTCACCCCCTGCAATCATCTATATATGGATCCCTCATCCAAGAGATCCAGAGGCTGGAATTTTGTATCTTGTAAGGAAGTGTTGTTGGTTTCTTTTTGGAATATCATAGTATTGGGTGATCTAAGCTTTTCATGGGGTGAAAGAAGGGCTTTCATGTTGGAGGATGACGTTGGGTTAGAAAAATTGGTTGTAATCCTCTTTTCTATTCTTGATAGTAATAAAGCTATTCAAGTTTTCCTCCACATTCTTGTATGTTTGATGATATATGCATTTGTGTGGTCAATATACATCTGGTCCTATATTGTTTATGATTGTAGATCCCTGTTATTCGATAGTATTATGCTACTTTGATTCCACAGGTGCTCTTTGAAGTCGGGTAGACGAAGGAGAAGTGGCAAGGATCTGTTAGAAGGGAGAGGAACCGAGCAAGGAAACAAGCGCAAGACTGAGGTTGGTGTCCTTCATTCCACTCTTATCTACTTCTCATAAAGGAAAACGAAAGTAGTTTTAGTTTGTTTGTTTCTAAGATAGCTACCAGTCTTAGTGGTACTAGCAGCTCTGAGTGGACACTAGATTTCCTGATAACAAAATGGCGACTCCACTGGGGAGCGAATAGATTGTTTTTTTGTTTTATAAACTTATAGATGGAGCTTGAAGTCAAGCCAGCTAGCCTTCGAACTGCATTTGCTATGCAAGTGAAAAGTAGATCAATGTTGCTTGAGTCTATCTCCAGGTTTTGTTTATAAACTGAATAATCGATTTGCAAAATTTCTAGTTGCCCTAGTGGTGGCTCTAATAACCTCATTAGATCAGCCCCTGCGGTTTTTATTTACTGTACATCACTTGCCCGGCCTAAATCCCTGAACTGAGCTACAAAATCTGACCCAGAACCCAGTTGAAGTCTCGTCCCTGGACCATCACACCTTTTACTCTTGGGAATCTGGATGCATTGCACTTACCGTGTGCAATAGGTGCGCTGCATCACACTTTCCCTGTGTTACAAGTGCGCTGATCAGACAAGACCTCTTTTGCTCTAAGATTTTGGTTTCTGTGTTCACTCTCTTCAGCTCTATTCAGGAGTTTTGCTGTCTTTGATTAGTATACCACTGTCGAAACCCCCTTCCTTTCCATCCTTCCGCCTACATTGTGCAAAGAACTGTGGATGTTTTTATGTATTTTCCACCATATTCAGTTCTCTTTTACAAAATAGTAGCATAGTCAAATTGTCGTCTTTTGATTTGAAAGTGTCGCAAGTGTCATTTTCAGTTAAAGAAAAGAATTCTATTGTTCTTGATGGTCGACTATACAGTTACTCTTGCATTTGATTTGAATTAATAGTTTTTCAAGTGTCGAAAGCAGTTTTCAATTCAAAATAGTAAAGTGTCATCATTATCTTCCTTTTGTTTTTGAAGAGAAATTTGTTAGTACTGTCACTTTGAAAAGATTACAAACTCTCTTAGCTATGTGAGAGGAGATGAGGTGAAAAGTCATTTAATGTACAAATGAGGGGGGTATTTATAGCCAAGGGTGAAACTGACCCTTGTGGTTGTTCGACTACCCTCATGACTATTTGAACTCCATGACTTTTCAACTTTACATAACTCTTTGTATAAAAAGTGGGTCTCTTGGACTTCCACGTTACATTACATTGATTAACAACATAGCCCATAGTAGAGATGTGGGTGACATGACTCATTACATAACTCGACATGACATTGTTGGTACATTCATGCTGCTGTTGGAGTGTACGTTGAGCTACAGTGTTGTTGGGTGATGGATGTCTTCATGGTGTATCATAGCTTCACCTCCGCATGGCGAAGTGCAGTTAGTCTTCGATGGTCTTTGGTTCGCTTGATGAATATTTGGCATGTTGTTCCTTACTTGCATGTTGGGATGCTTGACAGGCTCATTTGTTTATGAAGGTCCATGTTCGCCCATTCGTGACCACATCTCTTCGTATGCATCATTCATTGATCTTTTGGTGAACCTGTCCTTCTGCATGTGCTCCCTTCATTCAGCCCATTCATCGTCACACCATGTTTGTTGGTGTACCTATACCTGCAATCACTCATGATGAGATGACATCAAATCCAAAATCCCCTAGTCTACCATAACACATGATCATTTTGGATGCAGGTGACTGAGAGAGGTAGCAAGATTGTGAAGCAGGATGATGGCCTCGAGAACTATCGATAAAAACCGTGCAAGAGTCACTGATTGGCGGAGATGGGAAATCCAAGTCGATAGTGACTGTCTACGAGTTTTGGCTCAGCTGGAAGGAAAAATTGCACAAATTTTGGGAGGGATAGTTCGGGTTGCAGGAAGGAAAGGTAGGTAGGTTCTACGCAGTTTCCCGAACAAGTAGGCAGCAGGGGATGGAAGGAAAAATTTTTGCAATTTTCTGGAGGAATAGGTTGGGCTACAAGGAGGGTCAACAGGCAAAGATTGCACAGTTTTTGGGAGGAATTTCCTGGGATCCTAGCAGCCAAAACTATACAATTCCCAGAGGGAGCTGGCAGTTGGCTGTTGGGTCACTGATAGCCAAAACTGTGCAATTCCCAGATGGAGCCAATAGTTGCCTACTTGGTCATTGGCAGCAAAAACTGCACAATTCCTAGGAGGAATTGGAAGTCTACTGCTAGGAGCTGCTAACAAGGAGGACTGCACTGAGGCTGGCAGGTTGGCTTGCTAATCATCTCTACGCAATTTTTGAGCTGAGCAAACTATTCAGCAATAGAAGGCTTGCTCCTGAAAATTGCGTTATTTCTTGGATGAACATCCAGTCGACTGTTGGGATGACTGACTGGGAAAACTGTGCAATTTTATGAGGGAGATAGGGACTGGCACTTGGTGTATGTCTGGCCTGTCTGTGCAATTTCCTCATTCAACTAAGCGAGTAAGGTCAGTGACCTCTGCGCAATTTTTGAGGGGAGTTAGTCCTGGGGTTACTATCCGGTCTGACTGTTCGAGAGGTTAGCATGAAAGTTGATTGGATTGCTTGCAGGAAGTGCAGTTTGAAAATACTTTCTTTGTGCTTTTGCATTGTTCTGGTTGACAATCGATCGAGTTGATGGTGGAGTGATGGTCTAGTTATCAGAGGGGAGTTCGGTCATCAAAATGTTTAGCAACATCACTAAGTGTGTGCACGAGCGAAAGATGCATATGTGATCGTGCAAACACACACACATGACTTGACGACGAGATGAATCAAACCATCCAGCCACACATGTTCAACATGACTGACAGAGTCCATGATGACGCTTGTGCGACAATGAATGTGACTTAGTGTGTGAGTGCGACAGATGCTTTTATAGTGGACACAACAAGTGCACATGAAGTGAAGACTTTGAGCATAACCAAAACATGGTCACAAGCATGACTTAGACACCAACATGTAGAAACTTGAATGAAATGCACAAGCAAGGTGGATGCAAAGACTTACATGGGCTCACGGAGTGAACCTAGGGGTGTGTAGTCATCAAGTGAAACTCTCAAGGGAGGGTCCGAAATTGGGTGCGGGCCAAAATTTTGGAGGGTGGTTGTAGCTGCTACAACAAAATGATAATAGTTGTTGCTAATGACATTTTTATGCATGTTGTTATATGTATTTGGATGGATAAGAGATGATGGCATATATGTCACTGCCCATATATGGAAGTATACATTTTGCTACTCAGCGTTTTGCTGCTTATGCCTTAATGATGATATATGACTCATCTATGATGAGGTTATGTATTTGTTGCTACTTATGATGCTTTGATATGATGGACATTACTGCTTGGTTTTTCTCTCATGAGGAGAGAGAGCATGATGTCGCTCATGATGTGGGTTTGATGACATATTCCTATGTTGTTTTTATTAGTTGATTCTCTTGTTGATGCACATGTGGAGCATGGTGGTGGTTGTTAGTGGTTTCTATGATCTCGATGAAGGATGTTCATTGATGGGATGGTGATGGCCAAGGTGTTGAGTGGCCATATACTAGCACATGATATTGTTATTTATTCTATGATGTTGCTACACATTTCAAGATTATATTATTGCTCATGGAGGTCATATGATTTGATGTGGATGCCATGTATGTATTTCATTATTGCTATCACATGTAGCATATGTTCATGCTCATTAATTCCATGTACTCGTGCTATTTTATGTATTGGGCATGTATTGATGAGAGAATCATTGTGTGTGGGTGTAAAATCCATGTAATATCATTGTTTCATCTTTTGGGCACATTTCTCGTGGAGTGACACATGGTGTCTAGAACATCTTGTCATTTACTATGTATGGGTCAATGGAGTCCAAATCATATTTCATGATGTATATATTTGATGTAGCCCCACTTTATTGGGTGCATGATGTAAACTTGGGTCCATAGAATCATGGTTGGTGATAGGCGATAGAGGATTTATATGTCAGTCCTATGTATTTGTCATTGCTATGTACTTTCTCCATGAACCATTGTATTGTAATGTATTGTGTATCATGCCCTAAAGTTAGTTGGAGTCATGGTTCATGAGGAGTAGTCTCTTGCACTTAGTAAGGAGGCTTATTGTAGCAGGAAGATTATTTATTGCAACTCCATTACATTCTTAGGGGGAGAATTTTTCAATGTTCAAAGTTGGCATGGCATTGACTAGTGGTGTTGGCAACCGGTTTCCTTGTTTTCATGCTTATATTCCAAGAGATAATTTATGGGTTGCATCAACATGGTGTTGTGAATGATAGGGGGAGTGCTATTATCATCTGAAATTATTGGAATTGTTATTTTAGTGTTGATATGCCCCTTTTCCATTGATATCAAAGGGGGATATATTTTTTATTGTTGATTCATTGCCACTTGTTGGATGGAGGTTGAAATCAATGCCAAAGGGGGAGTTTCTTGGCATTGTAGTGTTTGCTTTGATGTCAATAGGTTGAAGGTGTTGCTAATCATATGCATGTGTGACGATTGTTTGGTGATGGATGATTGGTTGATGATCTTGTTAGTTGGCATTGACGTCAACATACCTTTTGACTAGACCTAATGCAATTGTTTTGGAGATTGAGTAGAGATGAATTCCACATGTGTGATTGGATAGAGGTTGGCATGTTGAATTTATTGGATATGTTTCTGCTATAGGTGGTTTGTGTTTCTTTATGTGTTGCATATGTTTATATGTTATGCAGCCAGCTCATAAAATAGGAGAATGAGATAGATCAACAACTTCAAAAGTACCCTCTTTGAGGGGGAAACCTAATTTACATTACACAAATGAACAATTCTTGGATGATACAAATGGAAAGATCTCCTTTCTATATATAGGAGTCTAAGGGATCACAATATAATCAGAGCCGACATAATAATAATAATCTAAGGGCACAACAATAACAATAGTGGGCTTCTATGGGGCACAATAATAACAATATGGGGACAATATGGGCACAACAATAACAATAAGGGGCTACAATAACAATAATAATAAGGGAATACACTAGTATTATAGGGACCTAACATGCCCCTCTCCTTTAAAAAAGTGTTTTCCTCCATGTTTGAGTAGTTTTGGATGCTTCTGTATAAAATTATCATCCTCCCATGTGGAATCTTCAGTGGGTAAGTTCTTCCACTTGATGAGATACTCTGAAATTAATCGATTTCATAGCTGTCGAGTTCTTGTTTCAGTGACTGCTTCGGGTTCCAATATTAATTTTCCTTTCTCGTCAAGTTCTGGCAATATTGTTTGAACTGGGAGCTTGTCACTTATAACCTTTTTTAAGAATGAAACATGGAAAACTGGGTGCACTTCGGAATATGCAGGAAGTTCCAATTTGTATACCATAGTACCAATCTTTTACAACACCTTTTACGGACCATAATACTTTGGTGATAATTTATTATCTTTCTTAGCTTGTTGAGGTACATTTGTTTGTATGGTTGTGGTCATAGAAATATCCAATCACCTACATCAAAACTTCTTTCATTGTGATATTGATCTACTTGTTGTTTCACTCTATTATGCACCAAAGTCAAGTTATCCTTTAAGAGCTGGAGAATTTTTTGTTGATGCTCGATGTGATCTTCCACTACTTGAACCTTAGAATTTTCTCTTAAATATGATGTGATGGATGATGGATGATATCCATAAAGTGCCATAAATGGGATCATTTTTGCAGCAATATGGAAGGAAGTGTTACACCACCATTCAGCCAAAGGCAACCATTTGACCCATTATGTCTATTTATCAGATACAAAGCAACGAAGATATCCTTCAAAACATTTTTTCACTATCTCAGTTTTCCCATTAGATTGAGGATGATAAGATGAACTATGAGCTAATTGACTACCCAGACAAGAAAATAATTTTGTCCAAAAATTTCCAATGAAAATAGGATCTTTGTGTTTTTACAATAATCTTTGGGTTTCCATGTAGCTTTTGAATTGTTTCCACAAATACATTAGCAATTGTACTAGCTTTAAATGGATGAGATAATGCATCCATCGGGAAGATGCAACTTTATTTTGTTGGCAAACCAAACATTCCTCCACACACTTTTGAATATCATATTTAAGGCCATCCCAAAAAAATTCCTTCTTAACCCTATGGTAAGTTTTTAAAAATCTTGAATGCCCTCCTAAGGGACAGGTGTGCAATTCTAGAAGAATCTTGTGCTTGAGTTGGGAATTTTTATAGAGGTATAAGAGGTCTTTGTACCATAATGAATCATTTTTCCAACTAAATGTATTGGATGTACTAGGATCTTGCTGCAACTTTTGAATGAGTTCCCACATTTCTTCATCATTCTTCCATTCATCCCTTGCTTCATTTATCCAATATGGTTGGACAATATAAATGGCACAAAGAAATGCTTCCACGTCCTCATCCTTTCTTGAGAGTGCATCTGCAACAACATTTTTCTTCCCTTTTTTGTAGATGATTTCAAAGTTATAACCCGACATCTTTGTGACCCATTTTTGCCACTCTTCTAAATATAATCTTTGTTCTAAAAAGTATTTAAGACTATCATGATCCGTTTTTACCTTGAAGTGTCTTCCCATTAGGTAAGGTTGCCATTTCTTAAGTGCATGTAGTATTGCCAACATTTCCTTCTCATAAATAGCTTTGTGTAAATACTTTCCTTTGATTGGATGACTTTCAAAAGAAATTGGTCTTTCTTCTTGCATTAAAACAACACCAATTCCATTTCTTGAGGCATCACATTCCACAATAAAGGTTTTTGTGAAGTCTGGTGTAGCTAAGACCGGTGCTTGGCACATTACCTCTTTAAGATGTTCAAAGGCTTTTGTTGCTTCTGGAGTCCAAGAAAATGCATCTTTCTTCAATAATGGTGTTAGAGGTGCTACTATTATCCCATAATTATTAACAAACTTGTGATAATACCCTGTCAACCCAAGAAATCCTCGTAGATGCTTTATGAATGTGGGGATTTTCCATTCCTTAATGGCTTTAATTTTTCTAGGGTCTAACTTAACACCTTCATGAGATGCAATATGACCCAAATATTCCACCTCTTGTACTCCAAAGAAACATTTGGATGTTTTTTCATATAATTGTTTCTCCTCCAATAGTTTGAGGACTCTGTCAACATGTTGAACATGATCCTTCCAAGACTTGTTGTAGATTAGTATATCATCAAAAAATACTAACACAAATTTTCTAAGGAAGGGTTTGAAAATGGAATTCATCAAACCTTGAAATGTAGAAGGTGCATTGGTAAGGCCAAAAGTCATGACCAAAAATTCATAATGACCCTCATGAGTTATAAGTGTTGTTTTCAGAATGTCTTCAGCCTTCATTCTGATTTGATGATATCTTGAACAAAGGTCCAACTTGGTGACGTAAATTGCTCCATGCAATTCATCCAATAATTCATCAATGATAGGAATGGGAAATTTATCTTTAATAGTGAGTTTGTTGACCTCCCTATAATCTGGACACATGTGCCATGATCCATCCTTCTTGTGCACCTATAATACTAGAGCATAGAAAGAACTTTGACTAGGTTGAATTATAACAACCTCTTGCATTTTTGCAACCATATGTTCAATTTCACTCTTTTGGAAATAGGGATATATGTAAGGCTTGATGTTTTGAGGAACATTTCTTGGAATCAAATGAATAGCATGATCATGATCACGAATATGTGGGAAGCCTTTGGGAGTCTTAAATACCTTGGAATGATTGTCCAAGACGTTTTGGAGATCTGGAGAAATAGATGATTCCAATGTGGGAACTCATTCA
>Ga0115848_100379_pt1 | contig 16782 bp, 6 predicted proteins | sample InSIn3gowninarea_FD_83862 | JGI IMG/M metagenome (GOLD analysis project Ga0115848, IMG submission 83862) | reverse complement strand
TAGGTGCTCGACCACCGCCTTTTAGTTACTTATTTGCCCCTCAAATAAGTCAAAAAAAAAAGAAGTAAATTGAATGCGCAAGCAGGCTCGACTGATAAGGCCGCCATCACCTTTAGGTGCTCGACCATAAGGACCTTTAGGTGCTCGACTGATAAGGACCTTTAGGTGCTCGACCATAAGGGATTTATCGCTCGACTGTTAAGGCCGCCATCGCCGCCATCGAGAGGATGCGTAAGCAGGCTCGACTGATAAGGCCGCCATCACCTTTAGGTGCTCGACCATTTTTTGACTTATTTGAGGGGCAAATAAGTAAATTGAAGAGGACCTTTAGGTGCTCGACTGATAAGGCCGCCATCGAGAGGAGAGGAGAGGGTTTCTCTAGGAATACGGGAATCTTCATGCTCAATTGAAGATCATGCTGAATGCTTGGTTGATGAGGGCTACTTCAGACAGGCTTATGCTTTTGGCGTTAGATCTGAACACATGAGCTTTGAGGAAAGGAAGGGGTGATTCAGCATCTCCATCCAGGAGCTTCTGGGGTGATATTATGGGTCATGAGCTTGATGCTTGAGCTGAAGGGTGATCTGTTCATCCGGGGATCTGATTGATGAATGCTTGGTTCTGCTGCATCTGGGTTTATCTCCATCTGGGTTCATGAGATATGCCTAGCGAATGAGACCAAGCTCATTCAATCCAGCCAAAAAGCATACTCTGCCAACTATCAATCAATCTTTACATCATTCAATCAAGGTCCGGAGGGCTTGCGCTTCTGAGGGCAAGGAAAGGTACCAGAGGGTTCTCTATCAATCCAATCAGTCCATCCAGCCAGAAGGATGAATCTTTCTACCGGTGGGCATTCTTAGTTCCATCAAGCAAGCAGTCACTCATCAAATCAAGTGCCAAAGGTTACAGTTTGAGCTCATCAAGCAAGCATTCCATCATTCACTCAAGTGCCAAAGGTTCCATTTGATCTATCAATCAGTCCATCCACCCAGAACGAATACTCTTTGCCAGTGGGAAATAGATTCTTATTTATAGCAAACCAGCATTCACTCATCAAATCCAGCAGGCAGACTCTGACAACTATCCATCCATCCTTTCTCCGCCGCTCCTTTATTTGTTACTCCTCCTCCGGCAGTTCGTTTAGCTTAACTGCCCTGCTTATTCCCTCCCGGGTGGGAAGGTAGAGCCTTTGTTCTATAGTTGTGAGAGTTAGTCACTTCTGGATAGCAGGCTAGCCTACAGATGCAGTCTTAACCAGCTTGTTGAACAACTACTATGGAAGGGGAATTGTTAACTCGTAATGAAGAGGGTAGACCTTCCTCCATCAACTACTTTCTCTAGCTCCATCAACTACAACTGCCATCCGCCCCCTGTTGAACTAAAGGAGGGGGGAGCTACCCTGGATCGGAGGATCATAGGACCATCCGGGGGTGTAGATGAAACTAGAACGGGGGGTTCACTATCTTTCCCAACCGGGGAACTCTCTCTGGGTGGCTAGCCGTTCTGTGGGGGAATGAATTCTTAGGGCTAGTTGTGGGTGGGTGGATGAGCTTAGAACAGGGGATGTGGGAAGGAAGGGCCCTTCAATTCATATACCGTAACCGGCCCATATAATTGATTGGCTAGACCGGGTGGGAGGACGGGAGTTCTAGATGCCGTTGGAAGCTATGGCACCCCCGGAGCTAGATTAGGAAGCTATGACCCGATATAACGTATGTAATATGGAGCCTATCTGAGGGAAGGGAAGCTTGTCCTCTCTCTATAGTATAGACAGTTAGAACCGAGGGTGAATGAAGGAAGGATCCGGATGGATGCATGGTTCCGGATGGATGGTACAGCTAAAGAAAGGATGGCCAGGGTGGGTGGCCCGATGGAGACTTGACCTTCCCTGGGTGGGTTCATCGGGATTCTAGTTTCACTCTCGTTGAAACTGGTATGGGTCCCTCGGTCATTGTAATGAACTAGTTGAATTGGCTCCTCGGCAACCTCTTTCCTGGGCTCCTCGGCCATTAATGAAAGCATGCTCGAGCAACTACTATGTCAGGGGTGGGCTGGACTAATCCCGAGGCCATGGCAGAAGGCAAGATGACCGATGTTGTATTGACTTGCTTGGTAAGATGGGATTGTCAGTAGATACTCAAGTAAGTGGACCTTGTTCAGATCTTCATTGTTGAGCATGTGGATCTTTTCTTGTTCGGGGCAGAGACGACACTCGCCATGTCTCCAAAGAATGAGTTAATAAGTTCGGGTTGAGTGTGGAACCTGGGGAAGACTACTCCGGCATAGTTTATTTGTATGCCAATGAGTGCGTTGGCGAGCTCGGTAGGCGACCACCCAGAAGCATTGAATGGACGTATCTAGGGCCATATCCGCGGGAAGCTTATTCATTTAAGGGATTGCTTATAAAGGGTTCCATGGTTTATGGGGAATAGATAGAGACGAAAGCGAAATGAGTTCAGCCGCGAATGGAGAATGATATGAACAGAGGTGGATACGAGTCGAGGTGAACATGGGTCGATATGGATACAAGTATATATTCACAATTGAGAGCCGGGTTGAGCACCGATCGAAACCTATCTCCCTTCCATAAGCATCGGCACTATTGCTTATTCCCTCTGTCTCAGGTCGAGGGATTGGGAATCAGCCCCGGTAGTGGTTGTGGAATCGTAAGGTATTGGGAATCCGCACTGGTATTTCAAGCCCTCTCTCTCCATCTTCTGTAACGCTTGCCTCCAGTTCTCAACCGACCATTAAGTGATTCCGGTCCTGCCCGTCTTTACAGTTTAGTTGTTAACACATATGTAATGGAAGTGAGGTACTGTGTCTGGTGGATAGAGTTCATGAGTGGGGAACCCGACCCTATGGATGAGTGCACCGTGATTGATTCATCGATCCCTATAACCTTAACTCGCTCTCTCAAGCATCCATCTGGAACTCAACCTCATAGAGCATTGGTTACAGCCTGCCCTTGCATTCCACCGGTGCCGGATCCCTAACTCCTATCTGACCTCATGGGATTCGACACGAGCCTTCCACCGCCCGAGCAGGCTACCTATTGGATCGCCTTGGGCGCTCCTCCCCCTGCCCCATCGGACCCGAGATAGCTCTATCCCCAAGTGCAATAAAAGAAGCCGGTAATGGAAGGATTGAGGGGTTTCACCCCATAAATGATTTTCTACTTTTGGTATTGGGGAACTCATTGAGGAGGGAAGGGTCTCCTAAGAGAGTATCTAAAGTCCACAAATTGTCTAAGGATTCTCTCTTCAAGTTGTTGCATGTAGGGCATGAGTTCATCACATATCCTATATGAGGTAGTTGGTTGCAAGTTGACTTGGTTAGGAGGAGGGTACAAGTTGTATGATAAACATGGTTGGGAACAATGAAAGGCATCATGTTGGAGGAAGTGGTTAGTATCCTCCATGATGAAATTGATTCACCTAGTATGGGGTTGGTCCTCCTATGTGACAAGGCTAGATTCGAATTCTTGTATGAGTAATTAGATGACTATTGGAAGGCATGTTAAGCACACTTGTCTTAGTGAGGTGGGATAGATTATACATATTTTGAGTATAGAGCTGGTTGATCCCAAAATGCATGGAACTAGGGTAGAAATAGTTAGAAGGAATACAATAATAAGACTGCAAAGTCCAAGAAACAAGGGCCCTATATTATTTAGGGGTCACTCACTATTCATATGGTGAGGGAATAAATCAAAATCATTTCAAATCTGATTGACGAATTTCATTATAACACTTCTTTCATGGGCATGCCTGTGTATGGTGAATGTCTTACATCGAGCATGTGCTATCTGAGATGTAATTCTTCAATTCAAGAAAGAGAATGTAACATGTATTTATGTAAGTTGTGAAATGAAAAAGATGCATTGCTGCAGTATAGAGCTAGCGTAAATAGCTATAGCCGGTGAGAGAAGCCGTAGTGAGCGAGACTAGCTAGCGATAGAAGCAGTAGTAAGTAGTTCCGAGTGATAGCATTAGTTAGCTGCGATGCCAGGCAATAGGTTCGGGTAGACCAGGTTCAGCTTCGGTATTGATGGTTTGGTGGGGTTGGTTCGCGAGGGATGGGATTGATTGTGAGTGATTGATGAGATTGATTGAGAACTTAGTTGGAGCTGGAGCGGTACAACGGACGGACTACAGATCACATAGTTTGGGGTAGGGCGGCCCATCGGACGGACGATAACAGCCTCACCCACCAGACAAGAATAGAGGTTCAGACCAAACGACTGAGACGACTCACCTTCACCACGTCACACATCCATCCAACACGCTAAGAAGTGACCGGGGGACGGATAGAAATACCGCACCGGGAAGAAGGTACCGCAACCGCTAGGGAGGGCACACCCAACATTGCCAACTCACCTTCACCACGCCACATCCACCCGGCAATAAATACGGCACCGGCAAGGGACAGAGCCGCCCGACAGAGCCGACTGAAGCGACGATCAGACCCACCCGATCAGACCCGCCAATCATAGCTGAACTCATCGAGCCCGCCGATAGAACCTCATTACCCACCCGTCAATGCCAGCCGAGAGCCGATCCACAGGATGGAGGTTAGGTACCCATTACCCTCCGATTCACCATTGACGATGAGGGAGCACATACCCACTGAAACATGCATGCAGGCCGAGAATCGTTCAATTTGAGCGGCAAGGAGAGGAGGTAGGCACTTACTGCTTTGTATTGACCTGCTACCCGCTTAGATTACTTTATGTGCGACAGCAACCAACTCATGTTGTCTTAAAAAACCTTGATAGACCGGTTCACTGACCTTAACTTTGAGCATTGTACGAGCTTGGGTCAGAGCACTTACTGAACTTACCAGCCTACACCAATACTGATGTTCGGACCTATACCAACAACCTAGCGTCTTGACCTTATATACCAGTTGGTTTTCAATTACCTGAACTTAGAGCATTCATTGCACGGGCCTTTGATTGAATACACTTGCTTGAGGCAAGAATTGGGGGTACGGCACTATCGTGCCTCTTGTCGGGCCGAACTGAACCCCCATATACGATTGATGAATGAAGACAGACAGCCAGCATTGCCAGGATATGGATGGGATGATGCTTGCTCATTCTTAGACTTACTGCATCGGACGGATGGAAGGGTAACTCACATAGAGTAGAGAGAGCATCAGTGTACGGGCTTCATACAGCATAGCATTCACCAGCGTTCCATAACACCGCTTACTGAATGAATCTGCTGGGTACCACGTATTACCCTATTGGTATGGCTGAGCTTTGCCGATACTTGGAATCAATTAGAACACACTGCAAGGAATAGACCTACCTGTCAGTTAATGCCTGCTACAATTGTGTTTTTGAAAGACCCAGAATATATTCATTAAACACAATTTCTAAAAGGTTCAATTTACTTATTGGGTGGGGGGGCTCATGGTCGAGCCTGCTTGCACACCTCCCCCTCTCGATGGCGGCCCTCTCGATGGCGGCCCTCTCGATGGCGGCGATGGCGGCGATGGCGGCGATGGCGGCCTTAACAGTCGAGCGAGAAATCCCTCACCATATGAATAGTGAGTGACCCCTCACCATCGGAATAGTGAGTGGCTCCGCCCCTAAAGAATATAGGGCCCTCACCCATATGATGAGTGAGCGTTAAAACCCTTATGGTCGAGCGAGAAATCCCTCACCATATGAATAGTGAGTGACCCCTCACCATCGGAATAGTGAGTGGCTCCGCCCCTAAAGAATATAGGGCCCTTATGGTCGAGCACCTAAAGGTCCTTATCAGTCGAGCACCTAAAGGTGATGGCGGCCTTAACAGTCGAGCCTGCTTACGCATCCTCTCCTCTCCCTTATGGTCGAGCACCTAAAGGTCCTTAACAGTCGAGCACCTAAAGGTCCTTATGGTCGAGCCCCCTAAAGGGTCCTTATCAGTCGAGCCCCTCACCCATCGGAATGAGTGAGTGACTTCGTCGATGGCGGCCTTATTAGTCGAGCGTGCTTACGCACCCTGCCGGTCCTTGATTAGGCATTCTAAATATATGGGGCAAGCGCTAGCAATAACTGCCACCCAATGGCAAGCAGTAGCGATCTTCCATCTGCGACAGGCAAGTACTATCGATCCTTCAACGTCTCGGCTATGATCTGGGGCTTCCACCATCACCGCCATATCCGGTTCAAAGCTTCTGTCCTTTTGAAGTAGGGCGACGCCGGCCGTTGGAAACGTATATTGGGGTAGTTTTGACCTACTTTGATAGAGATCGTCACTCATCTGATTAGGAGAGAGTGGTTCATGAATTATATATGTCATTTCTACTTGAACTTACAGCTTAGTCTTCCGAACACCTTGGTCACGCACGGACTTCATATAGCAGGCAGGGATCATACATACAACACATACGGTGCTAAAGCGTAATTACTGCTATAATTCATTACGTAATTACATATATAATTCCTGAATGCATAATGACATATATAATAGCAACATTGTCTGCTAAAGCGTAATGACTCAATTTGAAATGCATAATGACATATATAATATATGCTCGGAATATCCCTCATTCAGAAACCGATAACGTAATGACATATATAATAGATCTAATTCATGACAAATTGCATAATGACATATGCCCATATATGCATTGTCGAAGGAGAATTCAGTGTCTTGTCTAGCTCTGCTTTCAACCTGAGACGAAAACCGAATCGCCGCCGTGTTATTACGTATATAAAGAATGACCGGCACTTACTTCTTGAAAAGAATGACAGGGCACGTCTAATTGTCAATCGAATATCGTCCCAATTCCCATCAAATGATAAGAAAGCATAATGACATATATAATTCGATATCTCTCTTTGTATACGATATTCTTCTATTTATGAAATAAAGTCAATTCATTTTCCTTATTGGGTGGGTGGTTGTCTAATCTAAAGGCTGCTATATATTCATTCTATCCGTGCCTCTCTCTATTCCTTCCGTGTGAGTACGTGTTCCTTCCTATTGTGAGGCCATGTAACTAATCCGTCCGTGTGGGCGCCTTCTGTGTGAATACATGTATCTATACCTTGAGAGTACGTGTGGGCTATCGTGATACCAGTACGTGTGGGCTATTGTAATGCCTTGATGTTCTCCTACTGTGAGTCCATGTTCATATTGTAATGCCGTGATGTTCATACGTGTTCGGATTGTAAGGCCGTCGTGTCACTGCACTAATCCGTCCGTGTAATGCCTTCCCTTCCCCCTTCCATGCGTGTGAGTAAGTGTATCTATTCCTTCATTTGGTGAGTATGTGTCTCTCTACGTAAAGCTAATAAAGGTAAGTGACTACATGTGATCTTGCTTGCCTGTTCAACCAGTCAATATATGAAGTTCCTAAATAAGTAATAGGGTGCTTATTGTGTTTCGGTAAGTGATATCCTAATCGGCATGTAAAACAATAATCCCATAAGTAAGAGAAGTGAAAAAAAAAGTTCAATCTCTCAATGGCCCATTCCCAAACACTAACCCAGTCAAGAATATCAATCAATTCTGGAATGCTCATGAAATAATGAAAGTAATCCCAGCACTGTTCCATCTTGCCCACAACGCCAAGGCAAGTCATTCATCAATTCCCCAACGCCAATGCCAGTATTGGATTTCATCCCATCCCCAATGCCAAGGCCCAGGAAGGAATCAATCCTACAATGCTAACCCAGTAAGTAAGCCAATTGAATTCAACAACGCCCATTCAATAAGTCATACCAGCACTGTCCCATTCCCCAAAGCGAAGGCAAGATGAAATCCCATCCCGCAAGGCCCAGCACAGTCAAATCCCTCCCCCAAAGCCGAGTACTGAATAAATTCCCCAACGGCAAAGCAAGTAGTAAATGAAACAAGGCCAAGTAAGTCGTTCTGACCAGCGAGTCAATTCAAATGCCAGACAAGACCAGTAAATCGTAACTAAAAGTGTCCCGTTGAGAATCGCTTCCTTGTTGCTTGGGTTGCGGATTGAGTCTACCTGATGCATCATAGAAAATAGATAGCTTCGTGGGTTGCGAATGGCTACCTGGCCCATCAATCTAGAATGCCTTTCTGTTCCCCCCAGTGAAAGGTATACTTGGCTTGCTGGGTGGGGAGCTTGCTGGGGAGCTTGTTAGCTGGGGCCGAAGCTGGTGGGATAGATGGATCGGATGGATTGGATGGATCGGATGTGTGGGGGAGGTGGTCCACCGGACGAGAGAGATTATGTTACACCCATTTTCCCAGCAATGAATGAATGCACTGTTCACCAATAGCCCCATGTGACCTTTAAGTTAGTGTTCTTCGTGCCCAGTTATACGTGCCCCATAAGCCCAATAGGCCATTTTTGACAATCAGTACGTGCCCAGGAAGAAGTGCCTTAAGAGCAGTGCCGAGAGCCGAGACACCATCAGTCACAGTTTGACATTCCCCCCAGTTGGTTGACACAGGGAAGTGTCAATGCCGGTAGGAAATCCCAGGAGTGCCGATCCCAAAAGTTGATCCCAAGTGTTGATGCAGTCGATATCCAAGTGTCGAGTACTGAAATCCTGTCATCGAATCACCACCTGTCATTGAGTAGCGGCATCTAAACCTATCTGGAACAGCTATTGGCTATGCTCAGCTATAATATAGAAACGTTGTAAAGGGGTATAGTTTCTTAAGAAGAAAATCCACTTTCCTGCCCCAATGATTCGGTGAACCGATCGATTGATTCTTATTGTCTGTTTGCGAACCGATGGATTACTTATCTGTCTGTGAACCAATAGCCCATCCTCACCCGTCATTGCCAGTCTGCCGATAGCCGAGACCCCAGAACAGTGTGTGAGCTGCCGCTAGCCGAACACGGGAGAGAGCATAGCTGTAGATCAGTGCCGATCAGTGCCGATAGACAATAGTCGATACAGGTTGTTGATGCACTTGATGCTTAGAGCTTTCTTTATACTTCAAGTTCTATCACGTCCCAATACGTGGGCTAATATAGCGCCCCAATGCAAGGTATAATCTAAACCCCCCATGTTGGTATCTACCCTCGACCCTACCTCCTCACTTACCGGTACGGATCACAAGGTTACTACATCAACTTGGATTGAAGGGATGATTCGACAATGCTTACTTACAAGGCACCTGTCGAGGAGGATCATGCGCCAGACACACACAGCAGAGTGCTAGTCTCCGGTAGTGCCCGCAAGGAAGGAACATAGCTGATGCCAGATAGTGATTGATTGATCGATACTTAATGTCTTCTGAGTTGGCTGGCCGTTCAACTTCTCGATCTGCTACACATGCTTCACGCTGGCGGCTGGCTCATCATTCCTTATAGCAGTCACTTACTCATTGTCTTGGTCGGCATTCATTATATACGTAATTACGTCATTCGAGATATGTCATTCTGCCTTCGCCGAGCAGCAATCTTGTGAAACCACATGCTCATATATAACTAACTACCACCATGCCCAGGTACGTTAGTGACTCGACTGATAAGGATGCGGAAGCAGGCCCTTTTTTTTACTTATTAGACTTGAAAGAAAGGATAAGGATAGAAAGCTCCTTTCATCTAGGAGGAACTTCTATCGACGTTCATTCGACTGCAGGCAGAAAGAATAGTCCGCGAAGACGTCTACGAACTGAGAGGCGAGACAGATAAGGTGGAAGCGGAATCGGTCAAGACGAAAAAAAAGCCCCTTTGTCTTTTTGCCCTTGCTTTCGTTCTCTCTTTGATTCCTTCTTGCTAGAAGTGCTAGTGGGAGTGCAGATATTGGTTGGGGAGGACTGGATACTCTCCCTACAATACAAGTCTTGAGTCTTGCACTTGCTCGTAAACTCAAAGGTGCGAAGCCGCTTGTCCCTCCGGGGGCAAGGAAAAACGTGAAATGAGATAAGTTTGGAAATCCTGTCCTCCTCAACCAACAAACAAACATGGTGGATTGAAAGGGTTTGTTCTTTATGGAATGGTGGGTGCTAAGGATCCCCTACCTCTTACACTTACAATGGAAAAGGTCAACGTAGAGATGCGATATCGTATTGATCAACAACATCGAATTGGTCATCTCCATTCTTGTCAAAAGAAAGTAGTCCAGGCCAGGCCAGCCTAGCTATGACTTTGAGGGGAAGAAATTCGATTTTGTCAGGGTCGATGCTTCCTCAAATTGTGGGGATCGATAACAATTCTTTCTTTTAGGTTCTGTCTATCTTGAATGAAGGACAACTGAAAAGGTTAGATGCTCAGGTGAGCTTGCCTGCCCACTTCGTGGAGTTGGTTCTGTCTATAGGAGAATGACGTAATTACATATATAATATATATCATGAATGACTGGAAGAAATGCATAATGACATATATAATGATATATATCTATTTGTATACGATATTACGGGTCCGATCGATGATTCGAGCTACGATCCCATACGACGCTAAAGCGTAATGACATATGCCCATATATGCATTGATAAGAAAGCGTAATGACATATATAATATATGCATTTTCTGGTGTAATGACTGCTATCGAGTCATGATTGGAAGGCCCCCATCGTTTCGCGCAGAGGTTCGCGAGATCGATCTAATTGCTTGCGAAATGACATATATCGAGTCATTCATGCATAATGACATATATAATGAGATTGATTTCGGTCACTAGAGAGAGAGACGAAATCAAAGCATACTCGACATATATCGAGTCATAACTGGAATCACGTACAAGGACCGGCAGGGTGCGTAAGCACACTCGACTGTCAAGGACCGGCAACGGGGCCCTTTTTTTTACTTATTTGAGAGGGGCCACCCAATAAGTAAATTGAGAGATTGGTTCATTCTTTATATATGTCATTACGCTTTAGCAGATAATGCTGCTATGGGCATATGTCATTACGACATAACTCAATACCACCCGAAAACGACTATATATGTCATTCACACACCAATTCTGATCTGAACCTCCCTAACTAAAGGCAGGCCCTCCGCCGGATCCCATAATCGATAGGGCTTTCCTCCCGAATAACCTGTGCCTTCCACGCCACGGTACCTCGGCTGCACTGGGAAGGAAGAGGAGTTCCGCCTGCGGCTAGTGTAACCCCTATTTGTATTAGAGAGAAGGCTTGGGTGTGAGGCTCAGACAGGGAGAAGCACTTAGTCGGATTGGGTGGGCCAGAAGCACCACAGGGCCATCTTGCTTGGGACTTTCTACATCACATACCCGCCACTGTCCACCAAAATGAAATGGCGCCATAAAGGTGCCGTAAGGCCGCTCGACCAACGCCTTTTAGTTACTTATTTGAGAGCCCAATAAGTAAATTGAAAGGTCCGGAGGGTCTTGCGCTTCCGAGTGCAAGGATTGCTCACTCATTCATATGCCCACCACCAAATAAGCATCAAGGCCGGCACTTTGAGAAAGCATAGAAACTGGTCCGGGACAGAGAGGGACAGATACAAACGCGCAGAGACGCTGGGACAGAGGCAAAGGAGAGAGTCTATAGGGTTGAAGCGAGACTGGCCGTTAGGGGCTTGTTTGTTAGGGCCGGCTTGTTAGGGGCTTTTACGCCATTCGAGCATTGGCGATCGATAAATAAGGCAAGCAAGGCGGGTTAACCTTACAGACAGAATGCAGTAAGGCATTCTCAGGTAAGGGATTGATTGATTGATTGAGGGTATTTGGTGCGGTGAAGAACAGTTCAATGCCTACTTTATAAGAAAGAATGAATGCATAATAGAATATATAATGGAACTAAAATCTGACTGTAACGAAGTCTTTATAACGATGCGAATAATTACATATATAATGAGGCGCCAGCAGCCTTGTCGAAGGATAACCTTACTCACTCGATGACTAAAATCTGACAAGAAAGACTTAGTATATAGCTTTTCAATCAACACGTCCATATGGGAAGACAACATAAAAGGTGGCAGGAAGGTCTTATTGTCAAAAAGGTCAAGACATAGCCAGATTCTTTCTCTGGATCACAAATTGAGTGTCATGGTTATCCCTACATGGTTATCCTTACCGGTACCTAGCATTTACCTAAAGAAAATACCTGCTCTGAAATACATAGCCGGATTCTTTCTCTAGCGGTGGTCTACGCTAAAGAGTTTAGGGGAATAACGCCTATACCAACCGGGAAAGTCAATGACTCTATAAGAAATGGCATTCTCTTCCCTCTCTTCCCTTCATGACCGGTCAAGTCAATGACTCTAGGAAAGGACCCTCTCTCTAGTTAGAGTGCTGGCCTACTGAAAGGAGAGAGTGAGTAAAGGCCATGGCGGGCGTCGTTAAGGAGGGAGGAGGGAATCGATCCCTAGATAAGTCAAGGAATGGGTCCAATTGAATCCTTAGGTCCTTTAGTCGAACCTTCAATCCTTTTCCAGGAGGTCTGGTTTAGGCGATGGTCCACCCTTCTTCTTCCTCAGTCATGGCGGGATATGGTTATTAGGTCTACTCCATTTATATGCCTTAATCTGCTATTTGTAGTATTAGCCTAAGGGATGGTCCCGCCTTTTCTCTTTCCTGGAGAGGGAGGAATAATCTTTCTCTTCTAGTTGCTAGTGAAAGCGTAAAGTGTCGAGCTTAGTTGGCTTGAATTTAGAGCTTAGCGCGGGCAGAACTACACTGCGTGTATGGTAGCGAAAGTGAGGATACTGACTCTTTCCTTATCACTGAAATGTACCTACCTAGAAAATCTACCGCACCTACCTGGACTTAATCCCGAATTCGCACCAGGCCGAGCACCTGAAAAGCTGCCCCACTTAACCAAAACACATCCACACTACTTACACCCTCACCAACTTGTCACACTGTGCCCTACACCTACTACTTTGAACACACGTTACCATCTGCCAACATTCTATTCATAATCTAGTCACTATGCACTTAAGAATCTAGCTACCATGTATCACCACAACCAACGAATCAACTACTCACAACTATCATATTTCTCTCTATATACTAGCTCTATATACGAGATTGATCGAAACAATTGGTCTCATAAACCTATCAAAAACCTATTCTAATCTATCTTGAACAATCAAGCTATAACCTCTAACTAACTGACCTATTACAACCATCGAATAAACCACTATCAACTCTCAACATGACATAAACTATCTCTCACATAACAGAAGCTAGCTCTATCTACGAGATTCTCTATCAATCATGCATCATAACTTACCCTCATCTTGATCATCTAGCTACCACATTACATCCATCATCACTAGTACCATGCATAGTAATATAACAGTTCATGTATCGAGATAGGGACATACAGAATTCTCTATCTCTACATTAACCAATCAACCAACCATACATCTAGACGATGAAACCAATCACCTCCCATCTCTATCTATCATCTATCTTGCCAAGCATGCATCATAGAATAACAGTTGGTGCATCTCTAGAAGGGAAGTAAGTCATCTCATGCCGAACAAACCAATTGACATCTCAACATCCATCCAAGCATCACTCAAAAGTTGGAAGCATGCATCATCATGAGATCATCATTAGTTAGGGTGCATAGTAGAATAACAACATAGATTCATCTCTATGGGATGAATATCTCAACATGGGGTCATTAATCGAACAACAACAAGCTCTTTCTAGATCAAATTAGATCTTATTTCTAAAAACACTAGGACAAACACACGATAACATGAGCTACAGTACTGGAACCTTAGCTTTGACTTCAACAACGGCTTTTATGAGAGTTTGACCAATCAAAGCAGCCTTCCCTAAAAATCAATCAATAAAGACTATTTACCTAGTATAGGAATCTAGACTTAGGAGGGGGTTAACATAACTCTATCAGGACTAGAATATGTATCTTATTCTTTTCAACTCCTTGGAAGATCTAACTAACTTATGCTCCTCGGCAGGAACAATAGGAAATATACCCCTAGAAGGGGTAATACATGGTGCCCAGAAGAATTCATAAGGGAAAGTCTTAATGAAAGGGTTCGTAGTAAGAGAGTGCCCGTACCTCCTAAGATTCATAAAGGTAAAGTGTTAGTTTTAGAAAAGGCATATCCTGGCTGGCTGTCTTTGTCTGGGATCATATCCTATCAATGTGTGAAGCCCGTTCCCATCCAACGAGGTTGCTTCATTCTGATGGCCCATAAGAAAGCCATCTGGCAGTTCAACGATCTCTGCTAAAGGAAAGGCCCTCTTGGCTACTGTACTATCCCGCAGGAGCAAGGTAAGCTACGACGACAAGTCCTCGGCTCGGCTAATGTATAATGCATCCTCCATCTATCCACCATTCCCTCGACCCTCGTTCGATCAAGCAATAAGAAAGACACCAGCCGGCCCTCAAGCCTTGAACGAAAGGAAGGAGGGGCTTAAAGTTCAACCAACCTTGTCGTGCGTATAAGAAAATTAATTTGATATAAGCAGCTCTGGAGTGATATCTAATTACGTATATAAAACATAGGGGAGCGTTCATTTCAATTAAGCCTGATCAATTCTGAAACCCCACTCTCTGATCTCTCTCTTCAGGCATTAGTTCCAAACAAAGGGGATCCACCAATTGTTCCTGTGCAACCACCCATTTGCATTCATTGTGCAGGCTGATAAAGTCAATAGCAAAGTTGCGAAAGTGTCTAAGCAAGCCTTGTCCAAAAGGGTCTGGCTGTAGTGAGTAAAATAAGGCAGTTCTTCCACGATCAAAGCTAAAGGTCAATAAACCACCCCACGCTGTGGGCTACTCACTCAAACATCCGTCCCTCCACCCATCCATTCCATTCTTCCACCCATTCTTCCAGCTAACCATCCAGCCATGTCTCTGTCTCAGCAGTTTCGGCTGTCCGTGACTTCGAAAAACGTTATCAGATGCTATTTGAAATATATAAGACCCGTTGTTGGCATGGGTTTGAGGCTTCGCTACCGGGTTATCAAAAGTGCATTTCTCTTTAGGAAATCAATTAATGAAATTGTGTCCGTCCCTGCACCTTTCAAATATACCGATTCCCCGATCGATGCCCTAGTGCGGCAATATACTCCCAGCCATGCCGATTGGGCCTGTAGTCAATTTGTACATTTCGCACGAAATGGAGTTTGATCTATATAAAGTATTTAGGGTGGGTACGAGTCATAATCATTGAGTGCCATAACGAGTGTTTGTCTTTACTGAACTGAATTATTTCCATCTTATGAAATATATAATACGAGTGTATATATTTGCACGCTAGCGCCTACCCATTGAATGCAGGTTCTCCTTCACTCACCTTCATACCCACCAAGCCAGCCGACTCATCGATCCATCTCATCGTCGTACTAGGTTGAAGGGTAAGAGGTTAATAGAACCCTCCCCTACTGAGCCCAGCATAATGGGTTGGTAAGGAAAGAATCTGAATCCTAGAATGAGAAGGCAGTAAGAAAGTGAAGGTGGGCCGGTCTAATTCTGACCCGCTAAGATAAGGTGCGAAGCAGTAGCCTTCCTAAGATTCATTCACCAAAGTAGGGCAACCAGGTCTTATCTTAAGGGCAATAGTTAGTAAACACTGAAGCTAAGGAGCGTAGTGGGTAAGTTTGTTTCACTGTTTCGAACTCCAATAAACGAGGTTTCTATTTATGAAATACGCGTTTAAGAGCGTTCTTAGGATCGACCAGAACAATCCCACAATCACAAAAGAGCTGGGGAATAGACTGAGAATAGAGTTTCACCTCACCACTTTAGATTCGGGCCGGACCCTCTTTATAGATGTTATTTCTTTACACACTTTCATATAGCTAGATTTGGATCTTCTTTAGACCTGAACCTTTCCGGATTTTCTTTTGTTTGCTGCGTGCGCACCTTATAGTTTCTTATTATTGAGCACTCCACCGAATCTTTTGGTTCTTTGCTCTGCACCGGAATCTTATGTTTTGTCTTCTTGGCTCCGCTCCTCGCACTTCCTTGCACTCGGAAGCGCAAGACCCTCCGGACCTTTTGATATTACCCCTTTACCCTTCCCTTGTTTCCACACAACCACCCACCTGAAGGAAGGAAGACCTAGACCTGCCTTCTATACCACGAGCTGAATTCATCGCTTAGTCCGTACTGCTATAGTAGCAGACTTCTCTTTTAGGGACGGGCTAACCCCCCCAGATAGATACTTTTTATGAATGAAGACAGCATCGCTAGGAGGGAAGACCTTTAGATCCCTCACCATATGAATAGTGAGTGACCCCTAAGAAGTAAGGGCCCTTACTTGCCTCAACTTGAAGTTTACCTACTCTATCCGGGCACCCACCTTTCGATTTCACCACCTATCCGACCGAACCTTACCCTACTTTGTTATGGAGGGAGGCCCAACCTTGCTTCCGCCAGGAAGACTTTGTTGGATAGGCGTATATGAACCCTTTAGACTCTATCTTGCCCCTGACCTTATGAAGTCTTCTTGGTACCACAATGACCTTTTCTTCCGGCCGAGCTTTGCCAATACGATGATTCAATTAGAACTGCTGAGACCTACCTGCCTGCCTTTCAGGTAATGCCCGCTGCTACACACCTGCATAGTTAACCACCTGCAGCAATAACTAGACCTTTTCCCTATACCACTTGCCTTTAGAAATGGAGGTACAACTATGAAAGGAAGGCGGCACTTCAATCTCTATCCCTAAAGGAGATTGAAAGGGGGCTGTATACCATTGATCTTATATATGTTAACAGATGACAGTGAGGTTGCGCTCGACCAAAGGGTGCGTAAGCACACTCGACTGTTAAGGACCCTTTAGGGGGCTCGACTGATAAGGATGCGCAAGCAGGCTCGACTGTTTTGGTTACTTATTTGAGAGGGGCAATAAGTAAACCCTAACCTTTAGGTGCTCGACCATAAGGA
>Ga0115848_100375_pt1 | contig 16819 bp, 14 predicted proteins | sample InSIn3gowninarea_FD_83862 | JGI IMG/M metagenome (GOLD analysis project Ga0115848, IMG submission 83862) | reverse complement strand
TCATTATAGATGGCTTCATAATCTTTAGCCTGCACTGGTTTCAGCAAATTGGCTAGTGCAAGGTCCGATACCATCAATTTTATGATGTCTCCTGTTCAAACAGAATTGATTGAATCCGTTGAAAAGGCGCTGCAAAAACGAAGTGAATTGCGGAGAAAGCGGTTTGGGAATACGCATGTTTGCGCCTTTGGTAGCTATGTGCCGGCAGCCTATGACCATTGTTGGGGAAGGTAGTTTGCTATCCCGACCAATGGATTTCTTTGATGAAGTATTGCCGAAGTTAGGAGTTAAGATTACATCAAATAATGGCAAGCTGCCCATTCATTTGGAAGGTCCTTTGCAGCCGCAATACATTACCATTGATGGCTCATTGAGTTCACAATTTTTGACCGGCTTATTGATGGCGTATGCAGCCGCCAATGCAGGCAACGTTACTATCAAGGTAATTGATTTAAAAAGCAAGCCGTATGTTAATTTAACATTAAAAGTAATGGAAGCATTCAGGTTGCCGGTACCTGTAAATCATAATTATGAATCATTCGAATTTAAGAATGTAGCCGCCAGCGTACCAGGCAATACCATTCATTATACTGTAGAAGGAGACTGGAGTGGTGGCGCATTCTTATTGGTGGCAGGTGCCATTGCCGGCAATATCACCATAAAAGGTTTAGATGTGGCTTCTACCCAGGCAGATAAAGCTATTTTAGGAGCATTAATAGATTGTGGCTGTAAGCTTTCCATACAAGCAGACCAGATTGAAGTAGGACCTGCTCCATTAAAAGCCTTCCAGTTTAACGCAACGGATTGCCCCGATTTATTTCCCCCGCTCGTTGCATTGGCTTCCTACTGTAATGGCAAAACAGTGATTGAAGGCGTACATCGCTTAACACATAAAGAAAGTAATCGCGCTTTGACCTTACAGGATGAGTTTGGTAAAATGGGCGTGCAAATAGAACTACAGGATAATATTATGATTGTACATGGTGGGAATGGAGTAAAGGGTGCAGTGGTACATTCGCGCCACGATCACCGTATTGCTATGGCTTGTGCTGTTGCCGCACTAAAAGCAGAAGGGGAAACCACTATTCAAGAAGCCGGAGCTGTGAGCAAAAGTTATCCTAACTTTTATGAGCATATACAAAGCCTGGGTGTAAGTCTAAACGGAGACTAGGAGGATGTTTTGGATGGATGATTGGAAAATGTCGTAGCTTGACTGCTGTAGGTTGCTGAACAAAGTCTCCGACCCATTCCATATATTATAATGCAGTTGTGTTTCAAAATAACCGGCATCTGCTATTAAAGATCATAAATTTAATTTAATCGAACTTAAACACTCCCTTCAGGGGCTGGGCTTCTCCTATGAATTCTTTCGGTCGCATATTCCGCGTAAACATTTTTGGTGAGTCGCACGGCGAAAGTGCCGGCGTAAACATAGATGGCGTGCCAGCCGGTTTGCCTTTGAGTGTTGAAGATTTTTTAGAAGATATTGAACGCCGCAAAGGCGGTACACAAAAAGGTACCACTCCGCGCCAGGAAAGCGATTTACCCATATTCAAGAGTGGTATTTTCAATAATAAAACAACTGGTGCACCCATCACTATTTTATTTGAAAACAATAATACGCGTAGTGGCGATTATGCCAAACAACGAGCCGTACCACGCCCCGGCCATGCCGATTTTGTAGCCAGTAAAAAGTTTGGAGGTTACGAAGATTACCGCGGTGGCGGTCACTTTAGCGGCAGACTTACTGTTTGCCTGGTGGCAGTAGGGGTGATTGCAAAGAAGTTGTTGCAATTAACAAGTATCAACACCAAAGCAACAATTCTTGAAATTGGTGGGGAAAGCGATTTGGACAAAGGCTTGCAAAAAGCAATAGAGCAAAAAGATTCTATTGGTGGCATTGTAGAATGCCGCGTCAACGGCTTGCCAATTGGCTTGGGCGAACCTTTTTTTGACAGTGCCGAATCACTTTTAGCGCATGCGGCCTTTGCTATTCCGGCGGTGCGTGGTGTAGAGTTTGGAACCGGCTTTGCGGCAGCGAGAATGTTTGGTGCCCAGCACAATGATGCTATTGAAGATGGGAGCGGAAAAACCAGTACCAATCACGCCGGCGGTATAGTTGGTGGCATTACCAACGGCAATGAGCTGGTGTATCGCATAGCTATAAAACCTACTTCTTCTACTCCCAAAGAACAGCAGACCTGGAACTGGGAAACAGACCAGATTGAAAGCTTTTCGGTAAAAGGCAGACATGATTTGTGTATTGCTCTGCGCGTACCGGTGGTTATGGAAGCCGTAACAGCAATGGTACTGGCAGATTTGATGCTATTGGAACAAAGAATACCAAGAATTATAAACGCACACAAGTAATAAAATTGATTACTACAGCTTATCTATAAAATTTAATGTACCCTGCAATACGCGGGGTATATTGTTCATTGTTTCTTCTATTTTTTTATACACAGGCAGCAAGGCAGTTTTATCCTGCACATTGCCTTCCACTACATGCCACTGCACAGGCTTGTCCAATTTCTTAGCTTCTATACCGGGGCGGTTGTTTTGTACAATGATGCTTTCACTACTGCCCGCAAGCGTGAGCCGGAAGCGTTCATTTTGTTTAGAACAATAAATGCGCTCCGCCGTAAACGTAATCATCAGCCCCTGCATTTCTGCTTTGAAAATGAATTTCACCGGCTAAAATTAAACAGGAAAAAGATAATAGAAGAAACCCTGTTTTAATCTCATTTATATCAATAGTTTAAAAAGCCTTCCGGCAATTGTGGCCTTATTTTTATTATACAATTAAGAAAAAGATTATGCCTGAAGATAATAAAAAAGACACACCGCAAAAGCAAGCTGATCTGGGAAAGGAAAACCCCGGTATGCCTGACGAGCCAATACATGTACATAATCCATTTACAGATAAAGATGTAGAAATTACACCGGAACAACTGGAAGGTATTGAGAAGCAAATAGACGCGCAGACGGAAAGGGATTAGCTTTTAGCTTGTAAGGAATACCTGTAAAAAGGACTCAAATGTTTGCATATAAAGCATTTAATAATATGCATTATCCTGTTGCATTGTTATATATTTAGCGGGAAATATTTACGTGCTTGTCATTGGCTTTTTGCATTGCATTTGTTTTGTTGTAATTACATCCGTTGTTATGTACACAACAGTAAGCAATTGTGCATAAAAAGCTTTGCAGCATTCATTACCTACTAAATATAAATTATGCAATCAACCAAACACATTTCGCTGAGTATTATTTGCGTCGTTATTTTTTCGTGTTCCATTTTTGCGCAGAATGACAATCAGGGCTGGGTTTCTCTTTTTGATGGTAAAACGCTCAACAACTGGAAAGTAGGCGACAATGCCGAAACCTTTAGTGTACAGGATGGCAAAATAGTAGTGCACGGCAAAACCGCACACCTGTTTTATGTAGGACCTGTTGAGAACCATGATTTCAAGAATTTTGAGTTTAAGGCACAGGTAATGACGATGCCCGGCGCCAACTCCGGTATTTATTTTCATACCGAATACCAGCAAGGTGGATGGCCCGAAAAAGGTTTTGAAGTGCAGGTAAATAACTCGCATACCGACTGGAAGCGTACTGGTAGTTTGTATAATATAGTAGATGTTAAAGAACAATTAGTAAAAGACAGCGTATGGTTTACCGAAAAAATTACAGTAAAAGGCAAGCATGTAGTGATACAGGTGAACGATAAAACTGTTGTGGATTATACTGAGCCGGATAATGTAGAACGCCCGGATGGTATGAAAGGAAGAGTAATTTCAAACGGTACGTTTGCCTTGCAGGGGCATGATCCTAACAGCATAGTGTACTTTAAAGACATCATGGTAAAACCGCTAAAAGATTAGCACACCGGCATGTATCTTTTAGCAAAAAATGCCTTATACGCTTATTGGTTTTGGCATCGTACGTATAAGGCATTTTATTTAATTGCATTGTGTTTGCACAATGCAACTGGGTTAGCTAATAAGACTATCGTGCCTGAAAAGGTACGGTATCAAAAAAGCTGCAAGCCCGCCAATCACTATTTGTGTGGCAATAACGATAATTCTGAAATCCATGGGCACTTCGCCAACAATGGATTGCCGCAGCGTAAGCCCAGACACAATTATAAGAATGGTGATTAATAAAACTGCAATTCGGTAAGTTGTAATGCCCCGCCGCAGGTAATGCACAAATAAATAAAAGACTACCCCGCAGGCCAGGGACAGCAAAAGGGTTCCAAATACAATGACTGTTAAATCGAAGCCCTGAAAGTCCTCAAAGCCGCTGATGAAACGGTATGCGTACACAAAAATCATATTGAGAACAGTGGCTACAATGCCGGAAAACAAGCCACCTAAAACACTGCGGGATAAATCGCTTTGCTTATAATCGTAATTCATATGGATGGATTTTAGTAAGCAACAATTTGATACCAATGTTTGCAGACTATATGCGAAGCAGCATTTCCAATCTTTAGTGAAGTAAGCAATGCAATTGAGCAACAATCAGTATAATAACCTTATTCTGCCTAATAAAGATAGTACAATTTTATTTTTCAAATCTTTTAAATTTTAGCGGAAAATTTAAAATATAGAATGCCGGTTGTTCCTTTTAAATGATAGAGAATAGAACTTCCCATTCTGTTTACCACCATTACCTGATATTTTCCTGGTAAGAAAAGTCCAATTTATTAAATGCTTCATTTTGCAGGTGCGTATGGTAAATAGGCGTAGTTTCTTGCTGTAACCGCTTTAAAGATAAACAGCCTTTTTGTTTGGTTTAGAAGTTTGCCTTATCCTATCAAACTTCTTTCTTAGACTGCCAGTTTTCTTTGTATATACGATACACAAACACATCATGGTGTGCCCACCTGGTTTGTCTTTCTTTCACAAGCCCGTTTTTCCCGGCTACCCGTTGCGACTTGATGTTGTTGATATCAATAATCGAAATAATGGATGGCGCAAGATTGTTTGTAAAGGCGTAATCTATAAAGCATTTTGCAGCTTCTGTAGCAAACCCTTGTCCCCAATATTTTTTAAATACATGGTAACCTATTTCCATTTCAGTTTTTCCGTCAATCGCCTGGGTAATAAGCCCGCACTGCCCAATAAATGCCTGCGTTTGTTTGTGAATGAGTGCCTGCAACCCAAACCTGTTTTCTTTATAGCGGTTTATTTGTTTTTCAATCCAGAATCTGGACATTTCTTCATTTGAATTGTACCCAAAAGTTGATAGAAATTCAATGGCTTCTTTATCTTTAAAAAAGTCTGTCCAGGCGGGTATGTCTCCGATGGTTAAAAAGCGGGTAAATAGCCTGTCGGTTTGTAATCCGTCCCAATATACAAATGGAATTATTTTAGTTTGCGACGATGCTGCCATGCGTTTACCTGTTTACTGGGCGCTATCATCCACACTAAATATACCAAAAGTATTATTATCTGAATCTATGTAATATCCCTGCCAGCATCTGCCCGGAATGGCAAATTTTGGTAAAGCTACTTGTCCGCCCTGCTCCAGTATTAATTGATGTGTTGCATCATAGTTTTCTACCTGTACAGAGCATACAAAAGCATTTGTGCCGCTTGCTGCTGGAGGCACCTGTGCAGGTCTTTGCAACAATCCGCCGTTGATGCTGTTTGTTTCTATGCGGTAGTATTCAATAGGAATAAGTTCTTCTTTTATAAATCTCCATCCAAATACAGCCTGGTAAAAATGAACGGCGCGGTGTGGGTTAGAAGATTGAATTTCAAAATAGCCAATCGTGTTCATGGTATTAATTATTTTTGTTCTGCAACTGCATCAATAGCCTGCAACAGCCCATTGTTGAATAGATCATTCGTTAATTCCCAAAACATAATCCCATCCAGCCCTTTATCAATTACATATTGCGTTTTTTCGGCTACCGATTTTTTTATCATCAAACGTTACAAGTACGTCTTCTTTATTGTTAAAGAAGTATGGCGCATGGGCTACACTATCCCAATGGTAATGGTAATTGGTATCGTTCAAAATCTGGGTATCAAAATCTTTATAATTTACGCCACGCAAAAACTTGCAGGGGCGATATAGCCCGTTGTTGAGACTGTCCTGCACCTGGAATATGCGGGCATAAAAAGCCGCACCCAACACCAGCTTATTTAAAGGCACATGCATGGAATCGAGCATGCGCACCGCATTATCTCCGCTCTCGCGCTGCTGAGGGGTAGAAAATAATGGCGTAGAATGCCCGCTGGTAGTAGAAAAGCCGTGTACGAGGTCGTAAGTCATCAGGTTTACACGGTCGAGCAACGGCATTATATGGTCCCATTCCACCGAATGCAATATATAATCAGTAAAGCCACCAGCAGCAAAGCTAAGTTCGTACCTGGTGCCAAAAGCTTTTCGTAATTCCTGAATAAGCATTGTAAAATTGTGCTTGTCTTCGGGCAAAAACTGGTGACCGGGAAAGCCTGCAATGGTGGGATATTCCCAATCAAGGTCTAAACCATCTGCATCAAAGTACTGCAATAACTGTTTTGACGAGGCTGCAAATTCCTTTCTGCCTGCTTCGGTATTAAAAACAGCAGAACATTCTTTGCAGCCGCCCCAGCCACCCATAGAGAAGATAATTTTAAGATGGGGATACTTTTTCTTAAGCGAAACCAATTTTTGAATGGTAGCCGTATCCTTTGCTTTATCTACATGTAAATTATTCCCTTGCAAATGCGTAAAGCTAAAGATGATATGTGTAAGCCCTGCAACATTGTATTTGTCAATTTCAGCAGTATCGCCGGTGTAATAAGCCAAAACATTACACTTTTTGTTGCCGCTGGTTTGCGCAATAGCATTGATGGTAAAAGTTGTAAGCAGTAAAGTGTAAAGGAAAACTTTTGATAGGTTCATAAGTGTATTGGTGAAATTGATGTATGTTTTTTGTCTAACAAGTGTGTTTTCAAAAATAGATTAATAATAGCAACGTTAAAAAATAATTGCTGTTATCCCATTCGATAATCACTAAGCCCTGCTATAATACCGCAACTATTCGTATTTAATTAGTGTAGAGTTAGGAAGGAAGAATTATTGGCGATGATCGTACTAAAAGCGGCAACTATTATGTATCAGCAAATAATTTTCTATGAGCACTCAACTTTATAGATGAAAGCTGTTATTATCCGGTAGAAAAAGCCCCGTTACATCCGCATAGCTGCACCAGACAGATTGGGTATGAACAAACGGAAAGAATTATACAGATTGATACATCAATACACAATTGGGCTATCGAAACGATAGTAATAATTCATTAAACTTTTTGCCCTTTGTGGAAAGAGGATTGATGCCAAAAAGAAAGTCCTGCTACAAAGCAGGACTTTCTTTTATACTTATTGCTGATGAGCGCCGGTATTTGCCTAAGGAATTACAATCTTGTTATTCACCCTGTTAATATCAGCTAACCGCTGGCTGGGGTCTATTTCTATTTCCTTAATATCCTGCACCTTGTGCTTAATACTTAAGGCATATTCCGGATGTGTCCATTTCCACTCAGGGTGAGTGATAAATGCGGTGCTATCTTCTGCGGACTTTGCACCGTACATGAGGTTTATAGGTACATAATGCAGTTCTTTTGTACCATCGCGGTATGTTATCAGCACATCTACCGGCATAGGCATTTCGCCAATGCGCCTAAGCGTAATCACCGCATTGCCACTGCTGTCTGTATCCGTATTTCCAAGGGCGTAATCAATGGTTTTGGTGGTATATACCCAGTACTCTTTATACCATTGCAGTTCTATGTTGCTTTCTTTTTCGGCTATACGTATAAAATCGTTTGGATTAGGATGTTTAAAACGCCACGCATTATAATAGTCCAACAATATTTTATCAAGCGTTTGCTGACCAACAATGTAACCTAACTGCTCCATAAAAACGGCACCTTTGTTATAAGCTGCCTGGCTGTAAGCATAATTAGTATTGTAATGATCGGAATGCGTACTCATAGGTTCTTCAAAGCCGCTTTTTACCAGCCGGTAATAGCCATTGTAAGGACTGGCAAACCAAAAGCTGGAATCCTGACGCAGGTAGCCTAATATACGACATTCGGCATAAGTAGTAAAGCCTTCATCCATCCAGGGGTACAGGCTCTCATTCGTTCCCATCATTCCCTGGTACCAGCTATGCATCCATTCATGCACAGCAGTAACTACACCGGCACTTTTAATAAGCGTAGCCATAGGGTATTCCATGCCACCATCGCCACCTTGTATAAACGAGTAATTTTTGTAAGGATAAGGACCAAATGTTTTGGCAATGTACGGATAAGCGAGTTGAACGGTATCCGCCATTTGTTGCCACCTGCTTTCCAGTGAATCTACTTTTTTATGTACAATGTAGAGCAGGGGTCCATTAGCTGCCTGCTTTTTAATCATGGTGTATGCAGTGTCGGCTGCCCATACAAAATCGTGTACATTTTGCGCCGCAAAATGCCATGTAAGGGTAGGAGCAGAGGTTGGTACCGGCGCTATTTTACTAGCTGCTGCACCATTTTGGTAACCATAGCCACTTTGGTAACCATAGCCAATTTCGTTGGCGTTTTGCAATGTGCCCGTAGCAGCCAGCATGTAATTTTTGTCTATAGTAATGTTTACATCATAATCGCCCCAAACGCCATAAAATTCGCGAGCTACATATGGGTTTGCATTCCAGCCCTGATAGTCGTATTCTACCATTTTAGGATACCACTGGCTCATGCTGTAACGGATACCTTCGGCATTATCGCGACCGCTGCGGCGTATTTGTACCGGTACCTGCGCTTCAAAGGCCACCGTCATGCTTGTGGTGGTATGTGGTAAAATGGGTTTTGAAAGTTTTACTTCCAGTATTGTTTCATGCGCAACAAGTTGTTGCGGCTGATTGTTGATGATAATAGACTTTACGTTTTGATAGCCTATTTCATTTGGCTGCAACTTGCTGATGCGGTCGGTAACGCGTGAGTCCCAATCGCGCACTTCTTCGCCGCTGAGTGTAGTGCCGAGAACCGTTTTTCCAAGCTCCTGGCTGCGTACATCCATCATACTGTTGGGCTGAAAAGCGTTCCAATAAGTATGAAAAAACAGGCGGTTGAGCGTATCAGGCGAGTTGTTGGTGTATTCAACTTTTTCTTTGCCGGTAAACTGGTTCTTAACAACATTCATCTGCACATCAATATCGTATTTTATGCGCTGCTGCCAGCGGTCCGCCTGCGCAAATGCAGAGGAAATAAAGAGGAAAATGGTAATAAACGATGCAAAAAATTTATTCATGCTTAAAAATATGGGTGCAAACTAAAAAAGCCTGCCCAAATTTGGCAGGCTTTTCAAAAATCTTCTGGTTTTTTTATAATGTAAAGGAGTCTTTCACCATCTGTCCATCGGTGTTAAAGTATAAATACTTCTTTTGAATACCGCCGATCTTATCTACATAAATGCGATAGAGTGTGCTGTTATCGCTTTTTACAATTTTGGCTACAGTCTCGCCCATTTTCCATTCGTCCCCATTAGCATACTTGCTTTTCTTAAAACCGTCTTTCACGGCTGCCGGTGTTTCATCGTACGATAAGCCTGTTTCCGTTTGCTGCCATTCGCCTTTAGTTGAAAAATCAGCAGTAGTGGGCACGCCGCTATTGTCAAATGAGGCTTCAAAATAAGTGAGCTTATCTTTCCATTCTACTTTTTGTGCATTGGGAAATTTATCTTTCAATGCACTTGTTGCGTCCGCAGGAATTTTTTCTTAACTGAGCATTGGCACTTACAAATAAAACCATGCAGCAGGTTACCAAAAAAAATAGTCGTTTCATATTGTTTATTTATTCTGTTTCTAAAGTTTGTAATTATTATGCCAGCTTATGACTACATGATTACAGGAATGTAAAATTGTGATTTAAAATTTTTACAAAAAGGGACAAGTAATAAAGTGCTAAAAAATACCTGTAAAAAATAAGGCATCTACTGGAAAAATGCCGCTAACGCTTCACCACAAAGAAAAAGTTCTTTAAATACGCCTGCTCAAGCAATAATATAAAAGCCATCTGTGCACATCCGTGTAATCTGTGAGCAACATAATATTACCCAAAAATAGAATTGAGCAAGCCTGCCAGTTGCACGCCGCCTTTAAGCAATTGCTTATTTAAGGTATCCACATGATCAAAGTTGTATCGGTAGCTTAACTTTTGATCGGGCTCTGTTATCTCGCTGTACAACTGCTGCGCAACAGTATAAGAATCATACAACCATTGGCTGATGGGCTGCCTTTGCCACTCCGTTACCTGTTGCTTTGTAGCATGGTTGATAACGTCGGCATATTCGGTATAGCTAAGCTGCTGGTATCCGATCAGTTTTTCATCCCATACACTGTGCAGGTTGGTATGTTCGCCAAACCAAAGCACATTTGTTCTGTTGCCGCCCAGGTCTTCTTCGCGGCTTACGTGCATTGGCTGGTGCAAGTCTTCGGCAATATGTATTACCATACGCAGGTAAAAACGCTGACTATCAAGCGGCAGCTTTTTATTTTTAAGCTGAGTTGTAAGAAACTGCAGCCGTGTGTAAGCATCAATACTTGTGTCCTGGTTTAAATACGCCTGCATTCCAGCATAGCTCAAACGGTCTTCCATATTAATGTAATGCCATGGATCTGCAAACTTAAATGCACTGTCCGACCGGATAAAATCTGCCCAGTTGCTCGCCATGGCTATTGTTGTATCGCCCAAAATAGCCTGAATAGCTTTTTTTGCTTTGAGGGTTAAATAGCTTTCGGCTATCTGCCCGGTAATGCGATGCCCCAGCATACCCCAGGCTGCTGAACGCTGTGGCAGCAGCAAACAAGTGGAAATAAAAATAAGAACAGCAAAACAATATTTCATGGATACTTATTAAAAAATTGAATGCTGCTTTGTTTACGGCAGCATTAGTGGATGCAAAGGTAAAAGCAAAAGTGGGTGTATCCATATTATTGAAAGGTGAATAATTATACGGATGTTATTTACTTTTGGTTGAATAAAACGCTTGCTTATGCCAAATAAACAACTAACTCCTCAGCAAATTGCCGATTACCACCGGGATGGATATATTATAGTAAAGAATTTTTGTACTGCCGGGGAAATTGAGCGGCTGTACAGTACCGCATAGAAACAAACAGCATCAACGGCGGATTGTTGCAAAGACCTGCACAGGTGCCTCCAGCAGCAAGCGGCACAAATGCTTTTGTATGCTCTGTACAGGTAGAAAACTATGATGCAACACATCAATTAATACTGGAGCAGGGCGGACAAGTAGCTTTACCAAAATTTGCCATTCCGGGCAGATGCTGGCAGGGATATTACATAGATTCAGATAATAATACTTTTGGTATATTTAGTGTGGATGATAGCGCCCAGTAAACAGGTAAACGCATGGCAGCATCGTCGCAAACTAAAATAATTCCATTTGTATATTGGGACGGATTACAAACCGACAGGCTATTTACCCGCTTTTTAACCATCGGAGACATACCCGCCTGGACAGACTTTTTTAAAGATAAAGAAGCCATTGAATTTCTATCAACTTTTGGGTACAATTCAAATGAAGAAATGTCCAGATTCTGGATTGAAAAACAAATAAACCGCTATAAAGAAAACAGGTTTGGGTTGCAGGCACTCATTCACAAACAAACGCAGGCATTTATTGGGCAGTGCGGGCTTATTACCCAGGCGATTGACGGAAAAACTGAAATGGAAATAGGTTACCATGTATTTAAAAAATATTGGGGACAAGGGTTTGCTACAGAAGCTGCAAAATGCTTTATAGATTACGCCTTTACAAACAATCTTGCGCCATCCATTATTTCGATTATTGATATCAACAACATCAAGTCGCAACGGGTAGCCGGGAAAAACGGGCTTGTGAAAGAAAGACAAACCAGGTGGGCACACCATGATGTGTTTGTGTATCGTATATACAAAGAAAACTGGCAGTCTAAGAAAGAAGTTTGATAGGATAAGGCAAACTTCTAAACCAAACAAAAAGGCTGTTTATCTTTAAAGCGGTTACAGCAAGAAACTACGCCTATTTACCATACGCACCTGCAAAATGAAGCATTTAATAAATTGGACTTTTCTTACCAGGAAAATATCAGGTAATGGTGGTAAACAGAATGGGAAGTTCTATTCTCTATCATTTAAAAGGAACAACCGGCATTCTATATTTTAAATTTTCCGCTAAAATTTAAAAGATTTGAAAAATAAAATTGTACTATCTTTATTAGGCAGAATAAGGTTATTATACTGATTGTTGCTCAATTGCATTGCTTACTTCACTAAAGATTGGAAATGCTGCTTCGCATATAGTCTGCAAACATTGGTATCAAATTGTTGCTTACTAAAATCCATCCATATGAATTACGATTATAAGCAAAGCGATTTATCCCGCAGTGTTTTAGGTGGCTTGTTTTCCGGCATTGTAGCCACTGTTCTCAATATGATTTTTGTGTACGCATACCGTTTCATCAGCGGCTTTGAGGACTTTCAGGGCTTCGATTTAACAGTCATTGTATTTGGAACCCTTTTGCTGTCCCTGGCCTGCGGGGTAGTCTTTTATTTATTTGTGCATTACCTGCGGCGGGGCATTACAACTTACCGAATTGCAGTTTTATTAATCACCATTCTTATAATTGTGTCTGGGCTTACGCTGCGGCAATCCATTGTTGGCGAAGTGCCCATGGATTTCAGAATTATCGTTATTGCCACACAAATAGTGATTGGCGGGCTTGCAGCTTTTTTGATACCGTACCTTTTCAGGCACGATAGTCTTATTAGCTAACCCAGTTGCATTGTGCAAACACAATGCAATTAAATAAAATGCCTTATACGTACGATGCCAAAACCAATAAGCGTATAAGGCATTTTTTGCTAAAAGATACATGCCGGTGTGCTAATCTTTTAGCGGTTTTACCATGATGTCTTTAAAGTACACTATGCTGTTAGGATCATGCCCCTGCAAGGCAAACGTACCGTTTGAAATTACTCTTCCTTTCATACCATCCGGGCGTTCTACATTATCCGGCTCAGTATAATCCACAACAGTTTTATCGTTCACCTGTATCACTACATGCTTGCCTTTTACTGTAATTTTTTCGGTAAACCATACGCTGTCTTTTACTAATTGTTCTTTAACATCTACTATATTATACAAACTACCAGTACGCTTCCAGTCGGTATGCGAGTTATTTACCTGCACTTCAAAACCTTTTTCGGGCCATCCACCTTGCTGGTATTCGGTATGAAAATAAATACCGGAGTTGGCGCCGGGCATCGTCATTACCTGTGCCTTAAACTCAAAATTCTTGAAATCATGGTTCTCAACAGGTCCTACATAAAACAGGTGTGCGGTTTTGCCGTGCACTACTATTTTGCCATCCTGTACACTAAAGGTTTCGGCATTGTCGCCTACTTTCCAGTTGTTGAGCGTTTTACCATCAAAAAGAGAAACCCAGCCCTGATTGTCATTCTGCGCAAAAATGGAACACGAAAAAATAACGACGCAAATAATACTCAGCGAAATGTGTTTGGTTGATTGCATAATTTATATTTAGTAGGTAATGAATGCTGCAAAGCTTTTTATGCACAATTGCTTACTGTTGTGTACATAACAACGGATGTAATTACAACAAAACAAATGCAATGCAAAAAGCCAATGACAAGCACGTAAATATTTCCCGCTAAATATATAACAATGCAACAGGATAATGCATATTATTAAATGCTTTATATGCAAACATTTGAGTCCTTTTTACAGGTATTCCTTACAAGCTAAAAGCTAATCCCTTTCCGTCTGCGCGTCTATTTGCTTCTCAATACCTTCCAGTTGTTCCGGTGTAATTTCTACATCTTTATCTGTAAATGGATTATGTACATGTATTGGCTCGTCAGGCATACCGGGGTTTTCCTTTCCCAGATCAGCTTGCTTTTGCGGTGTGTCTTTTTTATTATCTTCAGGCATAATCTTTTTCTTAATTGTATAATAAAAATAAGGCCACAATTGCCGGAAGGCTTTTTAAACTATTGATATAAATGAGATTAAAACAGGGTTTCTTCTATTATCTTTTTCCTGTTTAATTTTAGCCGGTGAAATTCATTTTCAAAGCAGAAATGCAGGGGCTGATGATTACGTTTACGGCGGAGCGCATTTATTGTTCTAAACAAAATGAACGCTTCCGGCTCACGCTTGCGGGCAGTAGTGAAAGCATCATTGTACAAAACAACCGCCCCGGTATAGAAGCTAAGAAATTGGACAAGCCTGTGCAGTGGCATGTAGTGGAAGGCAATGTGCAGGATAAAACTGCCTTGCTGCCTGTGTATAAAAAAATAGAAGAAACAATGAACAATATACCCCGCGTATTGCAGGGTACATTAAATTTTATAGATAAGCTGTAGTAATCAATTTTATTACTTGTGTGCGTTTATAATTCTTGGTATTCTTTGTTCCAATAGCATCAAATCTGCCAGTACCATTGCTGTTACGGCTTCCATAACCACCGGTACGCGCAGAGCAATACACAAATCATGTCTGCCTTTTACCGAAAAGCTTTCAATCTGGTCTGTTTCCCAGTTCCAGGTCTGCTGTTCTTTGGGAGTAGAAGAAGTAGGTTTTATAGCTATGCGATACACCAGCTCATTGCCGTTGGTAATGCCACCAACTATACCGCCGGCGTGATTGGTACTGGTTTTTCCGCTCCCATCTTCAATAGCATCATTGTGCTGGGCACCAAACATTCTCGCTGCCGCAAAGCCGGTTCCAAACTCTACACCACGCACCGCCGGAATAGCAAAGGCCGCATGCGCTAAAAGTGATTCGGCACTGTCAAAAAAAGGTTCGCCCAAGCCAATTGGCAAGCCGTTGACGCGGCATTCTACAATGCCACCAATAGAATCTTTTTGCTCTATTGCTTTTTGCAAGCCTTTGTCCAAATCGCTTTCCCCACCAATTTCAAGAATTGTTGCTTTGGTGTTGATACTTGTTAATTGCAACAACTTCTTTGCAATCACCCCTACTGCCACCAGGCAAACAGTAAGTCTGCCGCTAAAGTGACCGCCACCGCGGTAATCTTCGTAACCTCCAAACTTTTTACTGGCTACAAAATCGGCATGGCCGGGGCGTGGTACGGCTCGTTGTTTGGCATAATCGCCACTACGCGTATTATTGTTTTCAAATAAAATAGTGATGGGTGCACCAGTTGTTTTATTATTGAAAATACCACTCTTGAATATGGGTAAATCGCTTTCCTGGCGCGGAGTGGTACCTTTTTGTGTACCGCCTTTGCGGCGTTCAATATCTTCTAAAAAATCTTCAACACTCAAAGGCAAACCGGCTGGCACGCCATCTATGTTTACGCCGGCACTTTCGCCGTGCGACTCACCAAAAATGTTTACGCGGAATATGCGACCGAAAGAATTCATAGGAGAAGCCCAGCCCCTGAAGGGAGTGTTTAAGTTCGATTAAATTAAATTTATGATCTTTAATAGCAGATGCCGGTTATTTTGAAACACAACTGCATTATAATATATGGAATGGGTCGGAGACTTTGTTCAGCAACCTACAGCAGTCAAGCTACGACATTTTCCAATCATCCATCCAAAACATCCTCCTAGTCTCCGTTTAGACTTACACCCAGGCTTTGTATATGCTCATAAAAGTTAGGATAACTTTTGCTCACAGCTCCGGCTTCTTGAATAGTGGTTTCCCCTTCTGCTTTTAGTGCGGCAACAGCACAAGCCATAGCAATACGGTGATCGTGGCGCGAATGTACCACTGCACCCTTTACTCCATTCCCACCATGTACAATCATAATATTATCCTGTAGTTCTATTTGCACGCCCATTTTACCAAACTCATCCTGTAAGGTCAAAGCGCGATTACTTTCTTTATGTGTTAAGCGATGTACGCCTTCAATCACTGTTTTGCCATTACAGTAGGAAGCCAATGCAACGAGCGGGGGAAATAAATCGGGGCAATCCGTTGCGTTAAACTGGAAGGCTTTTAATGGAGCAGGTCCTACTTCAATCTGGTCTGCTTGTATGGAAAGCTTACAGCCACAATCTATTAATGCTCCTAAAATAGCTTTATCTGCCTGGGTAGAAGCCACATCTAAACCTTTTATGGTGATATTGCCGGCAATGGCACCTGCCACCAATAAGAATGCGCCACCACTCCAGTCTCCTTCTACAGTATAATGAATGGTATTGCCTGGTACGCTGGCGGCTACATTCTTAAATTCGAATGATTCATAATTATGATTTACAGGTACCGGCAACCTGAATGCTTCCATTACTTTTAATGTTAAATTAACATACGGCTTGCTTTTTAAATCAATTACCTTGATAGTAACGTTGCCTGCATTGGCGGCTGCATACGCCATCAATAAGCCGGTCAAAAATTGTGAACTCAATGAGCCATCAATGGTAATGTATTGCGGCTGCAAAGGACCTTCCAAATGAATGGGCAGCTTGCCATTATTTGATGTAATCTTAACTCCTAACTTCGGCAATACTTCATCAAAGAAATCCATTGGTCGGGATAGCAAACTACCTTCCCCCACAATGGTCATAGGCTGCCGGCACATAGCTACCAAAGGCGCAAACATGCGTATTCCCAAACCGCTTTCTCCGCAATTCACTTCGTTCGATACAGGCTTAATGCCGTTGCTGGTTATTTGCAAAGTGCCATCTTCCTGTTTATCCGCTGGCAAAGCTTGACCTTGCACTAGCCAATTTGCTGAAACCAGTGCAGGCTAAAGATTATGAAGCCATCTATAATGA
>Ga0115848_100374_pt1 | contig 16847 bp, 7 predicted proteins | sample InSIn3gowninarea_FD_83862 | JGI IMG/M metagenome (GOLD analysis project Ga0115848, IMG submission 83862) | reverse complement strand
CATGTTGTAGATGTTGATAATGCATTCAATCATGCCAATCAAAATTGGTGATCACAAAGACCAAAAATACAACTCCAAATGGTGGTAAACATGTTACCCTTTTCTCCATTTCTTCTTTTTAACCTTTCACCATTCTCCCTGGGAAGGAGTGGTTGTTACAAGCTCTAGCTGGGTCCCTTCATTAATTCTTCAATTTTCCTTATCTGAATCTAAACTTTCAGATACATGATGACATTTTGAGTCCCTTGTCTCTACTGCTACAAAGATCATATCCTACCTCAATGCGTGTGCTGGTGTTCTTGAAACTTCATGAATAATGCTCCTCTTTTCTACTTTTTCTTGTGTATTTTAGGCTTTTTCATTGGTGGGAGGATCCATTTCTTCATCATTCTCTTCTTTGTCAGGCAACTTCTGTGGGAATTTCCATCCCTTGGGTTTCTTTATTGTTTTCTTCTTCCTTTAAGGCAATTTATTGGCATTAGGACATGAATTTTGTGGATGTCCCATTTTTTGGCTTATTCAACATCTAAATTTTGTGTTCCCAAAATCTAGGAATCGTGTCAAGCACTTCTTGTTGTGTGTCAAGAGAATATGATCTGACAATCCGTTGTTGAGGTCTAGTTCCAAAGAAATTCTGACATTTGTGTAGATTTGTTCCTCAAATATTTGTGAATATTTATTTATGTATCACCCTAATATGTTCCCAATGGCTTCTGTTACTTTATGGAGCCAACAATGTATTGGTAGATTATGCAATCTAACCCAAACCAACATTCAAGATACTACAATTATATTGGTGTCGAAATATGGGAACCAAGGGGTGACCAAAAGTTCGCAAAGCCCCAAAACCATGGACCCTCTTGCAATATATTTCACAATCCTCTCATGATACAAATTTTACTATGAAAAAGCCCCTAGAGAAAAGGTGAATCTCACAATTTATTGTCCAATTTGTGAATATCCAATGGAAGAGATCCATTGGTTTTGGCCAAAAAGTGTTGAATCTGCATAGTACTTCTTGAGATTCATATGTTGTGCACAAATAATTTTTTTATGGTAGATCTATAGTCAATACTAGGATTTGGTTCATTTGTTCCACTATGTAAGGGTTGAGTATATTGTGTATCTGATCTGGTGTTGTTGAGGCAACACATTTTCCTTTGAGGATATCCATGAACAAAAAGGATCCATCTACTTTCCCTTGATTTGATTATGTTCCTTTGGGAATACTAGATCTAGACACTCCCCCTATGCCCTTTGAATTTCTTGGTCGAGGTGATCCTCCCCAAAGCCTCATGTTAAATATGATGGTCGATGATGTGGGGATGTTATAATCTTGTAACGTCACATCTTCCTGCATCAATTTTCCTCTGCAGATCAGACTTTGTAGGATGATTGGGATACCCATAGTGTGCATGATATTGTGCTTTAATTGTTTGACATGATCTATGGCCCGAACCCAAAATAATATTGATTTTCCATTTGGGGATTTGAAAAAAAATTGGAAGGCTACCAAATCGAATGCCCATACTTGAGAATCACACAGATCTTCAGTCGAATCAATGGATAAGTGTGGATCTGCAAAGTGTGATACATATTTCCATGGCAGTGTTGACCACAAAATCCATTGTCTTTGATCGAGGAAAATTATGATCCGGCAAAAAGTGAAGCAGACTCTTCATATCTAACGCTACTCCTCCATTTCGACAACCTAATGTGCTCGGGGGATTAAGAATATCTAGATCTAGGATCTTTAACAATGGATCTATGAAATGAAGTTTTCAAGCTGGAATATTCACTTCTGTAGCTAATATTTTTCATTCAGATCTAACCGATATTTCTCTTGTGACTAAGAGTAGAAAATTATAAGATTTCTACTCCAGAGTCACCTTAACACTACGTAGGACCATTCCCAACTCATGAATGTGACACCCTTCGCTTCCTTATATTCCATCATGTACATACAGGGTGAGAAGATACTTTGCATCGATGATATGGTGAATGATGCTACTAATAGCATGGGCTTTCAGTGTCCATCCCCGCACAGGAGACTGAAACTGGTATTAACTCCATTCAAAAAATCCATTATCAAACCCGCGAGTAGTGAGATCGTGCCCTAGTGATGGTGCAGAAGGTGGATTTGATGTCTTAAAAAACCCAACTAGATAAGGAAAACAAAAGGACTAAGAAACCCTAGTCATCACATTGAGCTTGTCCTCTTGACACAGATCCCCTATCAATCTTTTAATTTTATTTTTTAATTAATATGTTCTTATCTTAAATTCTACTCATTTTTTTTATTTAATTCAATGATTATAAGTTCATAATTAGTGTATTAGTTAATTATTTTTTTATGGTACAAAATTGGAGTTTATAACTTGTTAAATTTATTTAGTATAAAATCAAAATTTCAAAAATATTTTTAGTGAATAAATTTTATAGATACAAATGACCATGACAATACCACAAGTAACAATAACTATAGGTTTTCCTTGTAGGAATCATCACTAGTTTGTGTACATTTGAAAATCACAAGTTTTCATGATTGTTTTTAATCAATATATATTTTTCAACAATATAAATAATCACAACAACACACGTGACTATGAGCATGAATATTTTTTTAACCACAATCATTCAATGTAACATTAAAAATATATCAAGGAAAATAAACATAAAATTTAAAAATTATTTTACAGATTCATGTTTTCTAATGATATAATTTTAAATATATGTGGTTTTTTTTTAATGCTATGTATTTGTTTGTTGCACTTTTCTTTGCATGTGGTTGTTTATTTGCGTATAATATTTTTACACACATGTTACATCATACACAATAATTAATTTTAGAATGAGTAGAATTTGTATATTAACTTACTAATCTTTAAATTGTTGTTTAATTTAATAAAATCTTATTTTTTCAACATCATGAATGAATTTGAATTTTTGTAAGTGCCACTATTCAATGCACAATACTCTTTATAAGTTTTTTTAATTAATATGAATTTAATAATTAGTTACATGTTGATGTTCTGTGATGACATAATTTTAAATGTTTGTGTTTTTATTTTATGAAATGTATGTGTTTGTTTGTTTATGCTCTTGTTTGTGTATAATTTTAGAACAAAAGAAATGCTTTCATTAAAATATCCCGTATGGAAGGTCATTGCCTGAATTGTCTATTTACTTGACACAAATCACCTCTACGATGATTTTACACAGATAAAATATAATATGCAAGAATTACAATCCCAATTAATTGAATGTGTACTAAAGTATATATGTTCAGATTAGCATTTAATTTAACAAAATTACATTTATTTTTGAAAATGACCATAACATCATGAATGGCTATGGATTTTTGTAAGTATCACTATTCGATGCATCTTTGAGAAGTATTTTTAATCAATATATATTGATAATTAGTTACAAATCCATGTTTTTTGATGGTAGAATTTTAGATGTTTGTGTTTTTTATTTTATGTAATGTATTGGTCTTTTTGTTTGTATTTTTATGTCTATAAAGTCTTGAACACAAAAAAACTTTTATTAGAATCACTTGATAGAAATAAGTTATATGATGATTTTAAGCATGCATAGTATCCAATGCAAGAATTACACTTCAAATGAATTGAATGCTTGCATAGCTTATCTATGCTCAATTTAATAAAAGTCCACTTATTTTGGTAAATGACCATGACGTCATGAATGAAAATTTATCTTTTTTTGTAGCCATCACTATTCAATGTGTGTATTTTAAAATCACAATTATTTTTAATTAATATATTCTTAGAATTAATTATAATTTTATATTTTATGATAGAATTTCAAATGTTTGTGATTATAGTTTATTTTGTGTATAATTTTGCATTTGTGCATATATAATGGTTTTACCCATACATAAAGATAGTATATAACAATTACACTTTAAAAGATTTGAATTTTGGTATTAACTTATTTTATGTGCAAATTTATGTGCGAGTAGATATTCAATGTAACAACATCCCATTTATTTCCATAAATGATCATAACATCCGTTAATTAACTCATATTTCAATAATAAAAATAGCTATAATATCACAAATGATTATGATGATAAACTTTTTACAAGCACAACTACTCAATAGATTTCAAAACATATACCACAAAACATTTATCGTAATTTTCAAGAAATTATGTACTTTAGAAATTAATTAGCTAGAAATTGATGCTTTATAATTATAGAATATTAAAATGTGTTTTTTATTTTTTAGTATGGGTTTATTTGTTGTGTGCTTTTTTCCTTTTTCTGTCATGATTTTACACATACATAATATCATAATATGAGAAGAAAACTAGGAAAAAGTTAAATATTTTATTTTAAGTCACTTATGTTCAATTTAATTTGTTTAGAAATATTTTAATCAAAATATCTTTCAAAAATGCAAATCTGGAGTTGAATTTTTATCCTTTCATTTATATTTGTGTTTAATTTAATAAATTAATTTTCAAAGAATACACACAATTCATTTAAAAAATATACAACTTTATTTTTTTAAACATGCTAAAGATGTCTTTTACAAGGTTCTTAGGTTTCCTCTAATTACAAAAGTGACTTGTAATAAGCCTTGGAAAATTTATATTATGACCCTTTTAATTGAATATTCAATCGCCCCTAACAAGTCAAAGTTGGTCAAATGATGTCCCATATGATAGTGTAAATATTTATTTTTATTAATATAAAACAAAATTTTGCCTTTTGTGTTATGATACTTAATAAAGTTTTAAAGGGTTACATGTGATATTATACTTCTAATTCACACAAAATGAGTTATGCCCAAAACCAGGCAAGCTAAAACTTAAACAAAAAAGTTCTCCTTTTTGCTCGAGTTGAATTGTTCATTTTGCAGACTACCAAGAAAATACATGACTCAAAATAAAAATGTCATGGGAAAAACTCACTTACACAGATTGTTGGAGATAAAATGGGTTGTATAAAAGATGAGGGTATATTGGGAAAGAATGATAGTACTCATACCCCAAAAGTAGCAAGATATTGCTAAGGGTGAAGGAAATGTAAATTGGGAAATGGCTACTATTTGTTCTCTTGGGAAGTAGGAGATAGAGCTTTGGGGGAACTAATTGGAAACATAGTGCTTGGTTATAGGAATGAAATATAATTTAATTTATTTGCAACCAAAAAATCTTAGATAATTATATTCTAAAAAAGAATACACTTGAATGTGTGCAAAGCTGCAAAATGATATTATATAATAAATTAAATAAGCTTGTTTGGATGGATAAATATATAAACATGCACAAAAAAAATACAGTTGAATGTGTACAAATATGCAAAAGGATATTATATAATAAATTAAGGAATCTTGTTTCGATGACTAAATATATAAACTCCCATGGCAAGTGTTCAACACATCTCTTGCCTAATTTTCATATTCTCTTATTCAAAGAAAATTATTGGAATAGTAAATTATATACAATCATTATGCAGAAAAAAAATATAGAGTTGACACAAATATCTAATGTGTCCTCATATAATATAAATAGAACAAATATTATAGTATTGTAAAATTTTGATGGAATCACTTCATTACACACAGTAACAAGTAAGTAGATTATATAAATTGTTCTTATGAATAAAAGGAAATATTTACATTGTTGGGGCTACAAGACAACCAAAACTATTTTCTCATAATTAAATATTCTCACTAACAAAGATAGGGTAAATCGATTGAAGTGAAATTGATATACATGCATTGTTTTGAGTGATGGGCCTTTTGGGAAAATCCGTATCTAGTTTTGGGTTTTCTTTACACTCAAACAACATCAAATTTCCTTGCAAACAACATCGAGTGAAAATCATAACCGACATTGAAATCCTGTAAAGAGGAAGTGTTAAATAAGTAATTGAAGGCCAAAGAGTAGATGAAGAAAGTTGCATAAATTTTGACCCTAAAACAATGTCACAAGATAACCCAAGCTAGTTGTTGACTAACCTACACACACAAGAAAGGAATTCCTTAGTTTGGATTGGAATCACTCTAAAGTAATCATGCAAAGAACAAGTTTTGACATAAGTAGAGTCTAGCCTTAGTAATATAGATGACATCCTTCAATCCAATACATTGTTGTAAAGGAACAACATTAGCATTGTACATATACAATTGTACAAAGAAAAATTATATCGATATGAGAATCGAGTTGCGGTTTAATTATAGAGTTAAAATTTTGGAAATATTGTATAATATTGGAAGGTACTCCATGTATGAAGGGTAGTTCTTTTTGAAATCATTGAGAAAAATAAAAATTATGCTCAAATCCTTTGAGGGAACCATAACCAATGAATGATACACCGCAACCAAAAAGTTAGAAGTAAAGAATTACAATAATATACCCAATATGCAAGAATCACTATACTATAACAAACATAATTGAATGCAGAGGGACCAAACAACTTGTGATGGCTTACCGAAGGATTTCATCCATACCACATTTTACAAGGAGTCTTTTTCTAAGAGCGTGAGATTGACATAACGCTTTCATATAAATTTCACATAGAATCACATCATCCCAAAACATCAATTTTCTATTTTTTAAAGATACTCATTGAGAAAACTATATTCAATATAGTAATGTTCATTCCTTCAACTACATAGTTTTCTTGAGAATTGTATGGAACTATGCTATGATTTTGAATCCCATGCTTGCAAAAATATTTTTCATATTCATTAGAGTAAGGTATCTTCCATTAACAGTATCAAGCCAATATGTGATTATGCCTCATATCCAATCCTTACATGAAAGTCATTAAAAGTTTTGAAAGCTTGAGATTTACTTTTCAAAATATGTGATTATGCCTCATATCCAATCCATACATGAAAGTCATTAAAAGCTTTGAAAGCTTGAGATTTTGATTTCAATAAGTACACCCAACACATTCCAATGTAATCATCAACACAATTCTTTGTTCATTTATTTTCATTAGCATAAGGAAAATGCATAGGACCACACAAATTAAAATATATATGTCCAACTTTTTTACATGAATAAAGGGGCCTTGCTAGCGAATGGGAACAAGGAACAATATATTTCTTATATTTCTAGTGAATGTGAACAAGGATAATGTTATCCCAACAATAATAGAAGATAAAGAAGAATTTAGAAATGATTATGCATAGCTATAGACCAATACAAATAAGGAAGTGTTAAATCCCACATATATTTAGTAGGGAACTCAGTTAACTTATTTAATGCTTAAAGTAGTTAGGTATAACAAAAGAAACCTATTGAGTTCCCATTGGTTGGGAATTAAATCACCCTTGAAGAGGAAATGGAAAGACTAAATAGAGCAAAAAATGAGATAATATTGATGGATAGTCTAGAGATGTTGCTATAATAAACAATGTCCCAATGTAAATAAACCCGATAATTTTCCACATAGTAGAGAAATTTTTTGGGCATAATATTTAGAGTGGGTTAATATTCCATGGTTTTTCAAAATAAAATTAAAAAAATGTCAATTTTGACATTTTTTTATTTATTTGCTTAAAGGTTATACTTTAAAATTATTTTAAATTAAAAATCATTAGAACTCTCAATAATTTTATGAAAATATCATTAAACATTTTACATTATACATATTAGGGGGTACTAATGTTAGACAAGGTTTATAAGCTTAAAAAAAAATTTCCATCCTTGTAAATATATAATAAAAATATGAACTAAGGAAGTGATGAAGGTGTTACCTATCCTAAGCAATGTGTACTTTTGAACAATTATATCCTTCATAATGAAAAGTATTACCTTTCCCATTGACTTTATATCTATTTTATTATATTTATACATATTTTAATGTTTTTCCTAAAATATATTTATTAATTGGTCAATAACTGTCAAAAATATATTTTTATATTGTAATACCATTCTCTTCCAAATCATGTGGAAGGTGTCTTGCATATCTCACACTCATTCAAAGGTTAATTTTCATGAATAATGAGGTTAGAGAAATATTAATATATGTATAATGATTTCAATATATTTTGGTTTGTATCCTTTAAATTCCTTTCCTAAAGAAATAAATGGGAATTCATTTGAGATTTGCATAATTGTAATAGAAAAATATCTCATAGACTCTAAATATTAGTGAAATTCATTGAAAGCCATTGCATTGAACTCAACAACACCTTAGATTTCAATACAAAGCCTCAAAATTTAACTTAGAATTTATTAGATAAAACAAAACAAATAGAAAACAAAAAATACTAAAAAATCATATTACAAATATATATATTAATGTATATTAATATAAATATTAGTGATTAGAAAAGCTTGAATACGTAATTTACAAATGTGACATACATATAAATAAATTTGTGAAAACATATTTATGATTCCTTAATTTTGTTATGTTGATAGTGTATAGCTTATAATAAGATTTATAACATTCTAATTTAATTATCAAAAATCAATAGGTTGATGCTAGAGATTCAATAATCAATAATTAATATTTTTAATATTAGTCATTAATAAAAGGTTGAGATTTATTTAAAATGTAGTTATGATCTCTATTCCTTCTCAATTTAATTAAAAAGTTGTTTCAAAATTAATTTAAAATATACTATATATAGAATATTTTGACTACAATACCATTTATTGGCTTTATTATAACTATTGTGACCATATAATTAAATGGATGGAAATTTTCTATATCCATCAATCTATCATAAGAATCAAAACACTAACCCATTATACATATTGCATTAACCAAGATTAAAAAATTCATAAAATTTAATTAAACTATATCATCATTATCATTATTATTATTATTATTATTATTGGAGTTATATGATATATTAAAATATGTAACATATTAAAATATGTTTATCAATGTAGATTCACTCCACTATTTTTATGGAAATCCTTTAATTGGAAACATTTCCTCTTACATTACTATGGCTTAGAAATACCACATTCACAATATGATGTGTTGATATGCCATTTCCTTAAATTAATTAATTTGAGATAATTTAATTAAAGAGTATACCTAATTTGGATAGAAATCCTATCATTGATATCTCAATATTACCATGAATATCCCAACATATTCCATGGTGTTTAAATATCTACAATCAACATAATAATTAAATTATAACTATGGAAGATCTATTCTTACTATTAGCATAATTATAGGCACATCTATTTTGGAATTTAATTCCAATTTAAGTTAAAATAAAATATTAACATTAAATTAAGACAAACTAGGGAAGCCATATAAATCAAATGGATCAAACTACAAATAAAATTCAATACATGATAACCATCAAAATGGGTACCCCATTATTCCTATGACATTTCATAGATTAAAATAACAATAGAAATTAACTTAATTATAACTTTATTACAAATTATATTGTGGCTATTACAAAAAAATAAAAAATTGCATGCATATTTCAACAACAACAAAAAAAATATTACTCGAATATAATATTAGAGTTAATATTCTTGAAATACTTTATAATATTTGAAGGAACTCCATGGATGAAGGGTAGTTCATTTTGAAATCATTGAGAAAAATAAAAATTACGCTGAAATGATTTGAGGGAACCATAACCAATGAATGATACACTGCAACCAAAAAGTTTGAACTAAAGAATTACAATAATATACCCAATATGCAAGAATGACTATACTATAACAAACATAATTGAATGCAGAGGGACCAAAGAACTTGTGATGGCTTACCGAAGGATTTCATCCATACCACATTTTACAAGGAGTCTTTTTCTAAGAGCGTGATATGGACATAACGTTTTCATATAAATTGCACATAGAATCACACCATCCCAAAACATCAATGTTCTATTTCTGAAAATACTCATTGAGAAAACTATATTCAATATAGTAATGTTCATTCTTTCAACTACGTAGTTTTGTTGAGAATTGTATGGAACTATGCTATGATGTTGAATCCCATGCTTGCAAAAATACTTTTCATATTCATTACAGTACGTTATCTTCCATTAACAATATGAAGCTAATATGTGATTATGCCTCATATCCAATCCACACATGAAAGTCATTAAAAGTTTTGAAAGCTTGAGATTTACTTTTCAATAAGTAGCTTCATATGTGATTATGCCTCATATCCAATCCATACATGAAAGTCATTAAAAGTTTTGAAAGCTTGAGATTTTGTTTTCAATAAGTACACCCAACACATTCCAATGTAATCATCAACACAATTCTTTGTACATTTATTTTCATTAGCATAAGGAAAATGCATAGGACCACACAAATTAAAATATATATGTCCAACTTTTCTACATAATAAAGGGGCATTGCTAGCGAATGGGAACAAGGAACAATATATTTCTTAGATTGCTAGTGAATGTGAACAAGGAGAATGTTATCCCAACAATAATAGAAGATAAAGAAGAAGTTAAAAATGATTATGCATAGCTATAGACCCATACAAATAAGGAAGTGGTAAATCCAACATATATTTAGTAGGGTACTCAATTAACTTATTTAATGCTTAAAGTAGTTAGGTATAACAAAAGAAACATATTGAGTTCTCATTCTTTGGGAATTAAATCACCCTTGAAGAGGAAAGGGAAAGACTAAGTAGAGCGAAAAATGAGATAATATTGACAGATAGTCTAGAGATCTTGCTATAATAAACAATGTTCCAATGTAAGTAAGCCCAATAATTTTCCACGTAGTAGAGAAATTTTTTGGGCATAATATTTAGAGTGGGTTAATATTCCATGGTTTTTCAAAATAAAAAATAAAATAGAAATTGTCAATTTTGACATTTTTTATTTATTTGTTCAAAGGTTATACTTTAAAATTATTTTAAATTAAAAATAATTAGAACTCTCAATATTTTTATGAAAATACCATTAAACATTTTACATTATACATATTAGGGAGTACTAATGTTAGACAAGGTTTATAAGATTAAAAAAAAAATTCCATCCTTGAAATGTTTGCTGCTAGATAGAACCCTTCGAAAAGAAAGAAAAAACATGGCATAGTTGTGGAAAATATATAAAAGAATTAAGCGAGTAAAAGAGAATAATAAAATGAGAAATTGTTCAATAAAACTATTATATTGTGAATAACTAACAAGGAAAAAATTGTGCATCATTTAATGTTTGCATGTTGCAAGCCTTTGTGACATAGTATTGATGAAAATCCAATGTGAAGGGTGTATACATTTCATGATAATTTTTCTTTGAAATGATGAAAGATAATTTACGATGCATAAATGTAATTATATTACAATTTAGTGAAAGAAACAATGGATGCTTCTTTTATTTCGTCAAAGGTTTTTTATGCATGTCCAAGTTTGTTTCACCTTCATGGCTTCTTTTGATCACAAGGAGAAGTAAGGTGTTTGTCATTGTACATATATAATAGAAATATGAACAAAGGAAGTGATGTAGGTGTTAGCTATCCTAAACAATGTGTATTGTTGAACAATTATATCCTTCATAGTGAAAAGTATTACCTTTTCCATTGAGTGTATATCTATTTTCTTATATTTATATATATTTGAATGTTTTTCCTAAAATATAATTATTAATTGGTCAATAACCATCAAAAATATATTTTATATTGTAATACCATTCTCTTCCAAATCATGTGGAAGGTGTCTTGCATATCTCACACTGATTCAAAAGTTAATTTTTGTGATTAATGAGGTTAGAGAAGTATTAATATACATATAATGATTTCAATATATTTTGGTTTGTATCCTTTAAATTCCATTCCTAAAGATATAAATGGCAACTCATTTGAGATTTGCATAAATTTAATAGAAAAATATCTCATAGGCTCTAAATATCAGTGAAAGTCATTGAAAGCCATTGCATTGAACTCAACAATGCCTTAGATTTCAATACAAAGCCTCAAAATGTAACTTAGAATTTATTAGACAAAATGAAAACAAAAACAAAACAAAAAAAATATTTAAAAAATCATATTACAAATATATATATTAATGTATATTAATATAAATATTAGTGATTAAAAAAACTTGAATACATAATTTACAAATCTGAAATACATATAAATAAATTTATGAAAACATATTTATGATTCCTTAATTTTGTTATGTTGATAGTGTGTATACCTTATAATAGGATTTATATCATTTTAATTTAATTATCAAAAATCAATAGGTTGATGCTAGAGATTCAATAATCAATAATTAATATTTTTCATATTAGTCATTAATAGAAGGTTGAGATTTATTTAAAATATAGTTATGATCTCTATTCCTTCTCAATTTAATTAAAAAAGTTGTTTCAAAATTATTTTAAAATATACTATATATAGAATATTTTGACTACAATACCATTTATTTGCTTTATTATAACTATTGTGACCATATAATTAAATGGATGGAAAATTTCTATATCCATCAATCTATGATAAGAATCAAAACACTAACCCATTATACATATTGCATTAACCAAGATTAAAAAATTCATAAAATTTAATTAAACTATATCATTATTATTATTATTGGAGTTATATGATATATAAAAATATATAATATATTAAAATATGTTTATCCATGTAGATTCACCCCACTATTTTTATGGAAATCCTTTAATTGGAAACATTTCCTCTTACATCACTATGGCTTAGAAATACCACATTCACAATATGATGTGTTGATATGCCATTTTCTTATATTAATTAATTTGAGATAATTTAATTAATAGAGTATACCTAATTTGGATAGAAATCCTATCATTGATATCTCAATATTACCATGAATATCTCAACATATTCCATGGTGTTTAAATATCTATGGTCGACATCATAATTAAATTATAACTATGCAAGATCTATTCTTACTATTAGCATAATTATAGGCACATCTATTTTGGAATTTAATTCCAATTTAAGTTAAAAGAAAATATTAACATTAAATTAAGACAAACTAGGAAAGCCATATAAATCAAATGGATCGAACTACAAATAAAATTCAATACACGATAACCATCAAAATGGGTACCCCATTATTCCTATCACATTTCATACATTAAAAGAAGAATAGAAATTAACTTAATTATAACTTTATTACAAATTATATTGTGGCTATTTACAAAAATAAAAATAAAAAATTGTATGCATATTTCGACAACAACAAAAAATATTACTCGAACATTTTAGCAGTGAAATATGTCAATATTACTATGAATGTTCCAACCTATTCCACGGGGTTTAAATATCTTCCATCAACCTAATAATTAACTTATAACTATGGTGATTCACATAATTATGGGCATATATAACGTGTAGTCGACCGACTTATGTACTAATTGTTGCACTACAAAAGGTGGGTCATTAATTCTTGTTGGAATGTTTATATTATGTTGTTCTATTTCCTAGTTATAATATTCCAACCAAATGTCCATTTCATGTTGTTCTCTTTATAGTTGAATATTGTTACTATCCAACCTAATATGTCATCAAACCTAGAATGCTTGGATGAAACTTCGTCATTATCGGTCTCCTTGGATCGGGTTTTATCTTGACCAACATTTTCTGCTATAACTGTTATCATAGTAACATGGGGCGAATCACAAGTCATGTTGATGTTCAATTTTCTTTTTTCCTCTTGGGTTCAGTCAACTATCCTTGGTCCTATGCCTATGATGAACTTGTTTCTATGTTGAGTTTGTCTCGATTCGATTGTTTATGTTCCTGTTTTTGCTGAGCTACCATCATTTTCTATAGTAATGTTTCAATGAATATATATTTTCCATGTCCAAGAAACTGCAAGACGTCAGGCCCAATAGATTATTTTAAAAAAAATTCTAATTTTCTAGGCTTCTTTTGTTTTCTACCCTTTATAGGGTATCCTCAAAAAAAATTCATGCAATTGAGTGTAGATTCTATTGTTGTTCTGGGTCTTCTAGTTGAATACCTAGAAAGATTTCATTCCCCTTTATTGTATATGTTTACTTCCTTGTTGTTTTTCAACTCCTTGAGTGTTTTCATGCAATATTCTTATGAGATTATGTCATAGGTACTAAGAGCTCAAATTTAAATGGTTGTGTATAATTATGCTTCCATTTCTTCTTCTTGTTTAGCATCCAGAAGGAGTAAAAGTATATTCCCTTGTTCTTCTTGAGCTTGTGGTGGAATTAGGAATATTATGTTAGATTATTAACTAATCATATATATGTATGGTGAATTGTAGGTTGATACAGAATCCCTTGTTGGTCTACATATAAAGAGTCAACATACCGAACTTAGATTATTTGTAGGGGTAATTGAATGTGCGATGATGGAGGAAAGATTTTTTGTATGTGGTGAGGGAGTCTCTATCTATTGGAAGATTTTTAATGTTTTTCGGAGGGCTAACTAGTGAAGTTTGTTTCATGTCTAGCCAAATTAGTAAAGAGAGGAACCAAATGGACTTACTAGAATTTTCACATTCATATTGGTTCATATTCAGCATGTCACCAATGTGTTTTTCATAGTTGTATATTTTACCCTTCATGATCATTTGACCAATTTATTGTAGAATAGTGAGTTTAATATTATAGACTCTCCCTATTCATCCAAAATGACTCTCTCTCATTTGGAAATACTTAGAAATAAGAAAAAAGATGTTGAGATATCAAAAACATAATTTAACAATACATATATTTAACATAGTCATATAAACACAATTTAGAAAATTAGAATTTTTATAATTTTGAAATACATATAACTAAATATAGAAACAAACATATCTATAATTGATTAATATTAACTGATGGAAGGAATAATAGTTGAAATGAACTTCAAACACCAACACTAAGACCTTAAATGATCTACAATATATACACCATAATTGTATCATCTAATGCGTGAAATGCGACAACTCGTCAAGATCATTACCATATGTTGACACGTGAAAAGTGCGTCTTGGGTCAATATCAATAATCAAAACCATTTCCATATATTGGCTCACAAAAAATGATTTTTGGGTCAATATCGATAATCAAAATATCATCTCCAAAATACACAACAATTGTTATATTCCTTTCTTATGGGATTGAATTTGGAGCTACACTTCATTCAACTTTATCAGTGTTATGCCACTTTAAGTACATAAAAGCTATCGTTTTAGTGTTATAGTTAATGTGTTAGATATTAAAATTGATGTGTGTTGTAAAATTTCAAGAATTATAATTTCATGATCGTAAAGTGTACTAGGGGTCATAGTTTCTAGAATTCATTATGTTTTAAAGATCATAGTGCACTATGGTTTAATTAATTTTAGAGTTAGTCCCTTAAGAATTATCAAGTGTCATTTTTTTTTAATAGTAATAGTGGTTAGAGGTTGCATTATGGAAGGGTTTGTAATTATCTAAGAGTATGAGTGATCATAGTAAATTCGTGGTTATGGGTCCTATTAGTGTTTTGACATTCATAATGGTTTTTGGTTAAGGGGCACATATTGTATCAGATATTATAATGGTCAGAGTGGTCAAAGATTATATTAAATAATGGGAACAATTTTGTGGGGGTTAATATATAGTCCAATATATAGAAATATCTAATAATAAATTCATTATAATTAGTGAATTCATAGATACATATATTAATATATATTTTTATACCTCAAAATATTATTAGTAAACCCAATGTGTGTTTCCTTATGACTGCCCTCATTGTTTCAATCCAATAACTAATTGGTTGTACTTAAAGAAAACCTCATTGATTTAGTAGCTACGTTTTTGATATTCCTAGAGTTTTGCAAGGCTCTTAGAAATATTGAAAAAAATAAGTTATCTCAAACTTTGAAATAAATATTTTATTTATATATTTATCATTCAAATTTTCCAACCTTAAAGTATTTAGAAAAAAATATAAATTAATTATTTTTTTAATTACTAATGAAGAGGATTGTTAATCCATACCACTTTAATGAAGATGATTATTAATCTATATGATTTTATTTATTAGCTAAAATAGTTATTTTATTATCGAAAAATGTTATTAAGCCATATCAAGATTGACATTTCAGATTTAAAAATTAACTTTGTACATATTATGTGCACTTTGAAGAAACCAATTCACATTGAGTTTTTAAATATCACCATTGCTTTTGTAACTTTCAAATTATCTTTTTTACTACAAAAGAAATTAAATAGCCGGTCTTTCTATCTTTGAAACTGCCCATTTTTTACAAAATAAATATTATTTTAAAATTCAACTTTTAATTTTTTACTTTTCCTTCCACTCTTTGGTCTTTCTTACTTTGAAATTGCCCATTTTTTTACCTCCAAATGCAATGGAGCAGTGAGATTTGACTGAAAATGCTATCAACTATTCGGTCTTTCTTACTTTGAAATTACCAATTTTTTCAGTCGAAATTACCAATTTAGACTGAAAATGGTATCAAGATGAAGGGGGTGGGCACAAAACTCACAAAGCATGATAGGCGCGGGGACTATCTCGAGACGCAATGGAGGAGTGAGATTAGACTGAAAATGGTATCGAGGTGAAGCGGGTAGGCACAAAACTCACAAAGCATGATAGGCGCGGGGACTATCTATTTGCATCTGATGAAACACCACAAGAGAACCAATTAACAATTTTTTTAAATTTAACTTTTTAATCTTTTACTTCACCTTTCTTTAAAATTTAAAGGTTAATTATTTTGGTTTGTATTTTTTTAATTTAACAGTTTGTTTTTTTTGTGGACTGCTTTTTAAATTTAGATTACTTTTTCAAGCTGTCACTAAAATTAACATTCTACTTTCTAAATTTAGATAGCTTTTTTCTTTTATGAGCTGTCTTTTTGAATTCGAGCCGTTTCCTTCATAACCGTTTCC
>Ga0115848_100373_pt1 | contig 16847 bp, 9 predicted proteins | sample InSIn3gowninarea_FD_83862 | JGI IMG/M metagenome (GOLD analysis project Ga0115848, IMG submission 83862) | reverse complement strand
CAATGCCGAATTTCCATCTAAAACGGAGATCTTGGCAATGATTCGGAGAAGAATAGTAAGGATGCGCAAGCAGGCTCGACCGTTTTAGTTACTTATTTGAGAGGGGCAATAAGTAAATTGAAATTGATTGCTTGCTCGACAAAAGGAGAGCAAGGTGATCCGATCCGGCTCATAAAGGTCAAGTAACCCTCCCTCCAAGGCACTAAGGCTCATCATTCATAAAGTGATGTAAGGCTAACATGCCTACTAGCTGTTCCGGTGAATAGTTAATATGTACATAAAAGGTAAGGCAAGGGTTGTTCATAGAGATGCTATGCCATTCCCACCCATCCGCCTGTATAAGTTCTTCAGGTAGGTAAAGAGATTGTGTGGAACCAACCAAAGGGTTGTTATTCTGGCTCCCCTCCCTCGTAATCCTTCCTGGCTTCATCAATGGGTTGAGACTTCACCGACTAGGGTAAAGCGGTAAAAGTTTGGTAGAACAGGTGGCATGGCACCTCAAGAAGGTGTTATTGAAGCCTGTGTTCCGTATGCCAATCCGTCCAAAAGCTCTAAGTGAAGGCCAGCCCCATCCAGCCCAAGCAAGCCCGCCCGAGATGTTCTAAATATCAAACAAAGGTGGTATAAAGAAATACGTATATAAAAGCCCGCCTGTCCGATCGGCCTGTGAACTAATTTGTTATTCCGGGCTCCATATTAAGGCATCCTGGGTTGATCCGTGTCGATTTCCAAAAATATGATCAGATGCTGTTTTTCCTCTCCCTTACGGTCGAGCGGCCTTCCTTGATGCTTATTGGGTGGTGGGCTTACGGTCGAGCGGCCTTCCTTGATGCTTATTGGGTGGTGGGCTTACGGTCGAGCCCTGCCGGGGGCATCCTCTCCTGTTAGTCGAGCAAGAAAGTCCTATTCCTACTTTTATCCAAGCAAACAAATCCTACTATTTCAGATCCTACCTAGTTATAAGGGTATAAAGAGTAATAAAGAGAACTACAAGCTTGACTTCCTTATCTACTCTGTTGTATAAATGTATCTTTATGTCTGAGTTGGGATCCTGTGTTGAATAAGTAGGAGTTAAGGTGTTTACTCAGTGGATGTGGGAAATGTCCCTAATAATGGTGTGTTGAAAGAGTAAATGGCTCCTAAAATACGAGGACCGGAGGGGCTCGACCGTTAGCCCCCCCACCCAATAAGTAAATTGAAACTTTAGTTGCTCGACCACCGGGAGAGGGTAGAAATCCTAAGTCTTGGGAGATTCTCTTCCTAATGGTGTGTAGAAAATCTATAATAAAGGGCCCCGGCGGAGGTTTTGGAATATTGAGCAACGAATGAATGCATAATGACATATATAAAGAATGAACCAAATCTCTGGGTTACTGGAAACCAGCAGCAGAGGTTTCAGTGCCAAAGAAGCCATCCGTACCAATGTAAGCATCTTAGTTAGCAGCATCTAAGCCAGTTCGAATACCAGTCGATGAATCAGCGACAAAGCGCAAAGCACTACCCACAGAGGTAGATGCAAAGGTTCAACCTATAGATTCACCAGCAGCACTTATGAAAATAGATAGCATCAGTAACCATTTAAGTAGCAGCAGTTTAGCTTGTTTACTCCGAAGGATTCTAGTTAGCATTCAAGCAAGCAGCACTAGGAACAGAGGCCATAGAGACAAAAGCAGGGGCATCATCAACACCAATTGCATAGAAATAAAGGGCATCAGAGGTAGAGCCAATTTCAGATTCTCCGGTTACACCCCGCCTAGGAGCATCACAGCCCGCGGTATCAGTGTAGATAAAATTGACACTTCGACTTCCTTGAAAAGCTTCTGGCCCACCACCGAGCATAGAGGCAGCATTCAAGTAAGCATACCAGCCATCAGATCCAAATCCCATGCCCGCGGATTTTTGGTTATTAAGGTAAGGCCTTAGCCCACAAGCGTATTAGTGACTCCCTGTGCAGGAGTATGGCAGAGTCAAAGATTGACGCTTCATTGATTGACGGATAACCTTTCTATGCCAAGGCCATATATATATGCTTCGATTGCAGTTGCAAATATCCCCCATCATGCAGATCATCTAGTTTACCGAGATCCAGCAGTAGCAGTTACGGAAGGCAGAGGAATTAGTTGGGTCGAGTGGCTGAGGTGGCAAGAGCGATACTCTCCCAGGGTTGACCTGGGCAACTCACATACTATGGTGAATTTCTATAGAATCTCCTGCAGTGAGCAATAGCAACGGACCTACAGCAGCTCCTCCTCCTGTATCTAGGAACGACAGACATAACGTACATTGGGCATCTGGTGCGTATCTATAATATAAGGATGACGGACCCACGGCCTCTATAGTGTCTGGTAGCAATGGATAAGCTGGGACAGAGGGCAATGCAGGATGCTGTCCACATTCAGGTGGGGGTTAGAACGGCTCGTAGTGAAGCTACAGGATGGGACAAGGGGTGGAAGGAACTGCCCTTGGAAGAAGGGATAGAAGGTACTACCTTTGCTTTTCACGAGCCTTAGTAAGATGGGTAGATGCGGACACTGCTGCTGCGTGTTAAGCTAGTATAGTGGTTTTAGATGCTTCTGCTCCTGCTAAGGCTTCTGCTTCAGGAAGGGATCGGCCTCCTACTGGTGCTAGAAGGATGCCACATTCTAACTGCTGCAATAGTGATAGTGCGCTTTTCTTCTTTTCCTACAAAGGGAAGGAGAAATGGTAATTGTCCACTTGATTGACGTGATAGTGGTGAGTGTCCGGTCTACCAGGTGCAATATCGTTCGGGAATCGAGTTAAGTGCGTCGGGAACCTATTGATCCCAAACCAGCAGTTTCATATCCTGTAGCTTCCCCTTAGCGGTTCCAAATCCATTTTGAGTGCTAATAGCAGCAGGACCACCAGGTGAGGTTATACCAATTGAAGATTAAGTAGCATAGGCACATTCATGAGTTTTCTACCCAGATGAAGCTAGGCCGGTCACTGCCATCAAGCGTTTGGTGGGTTGTTCGGACAATAAGGGATAGACAAATATCTATACATACGCTCTGTGGTGCTTCGGTAACGTGGCATTGAGATGGGACACAAAGACCAGCCAGGCCGGACAGGGAAAGAAAGTAAGCATAAGAACTGGAGGAGGACATAGATAACAGCAGACAGCAAGATAAGGAAGGATGCAACCCCTCAGGAGTTTAGGATAATAGCATATTTCTAAGCAGAACCAATCACCCACAATATTGCCAATAACATATTAAGCAACAAACTACCTACCCTATCACAGTACATCATAGATAACCCCATGTACTTCTTACTACCTCTTAGGAATCGATACAACCACTTTAACAACTCTTTCAGCAGGCAAGGAACACGCCTACATTAGACTATCACAGCATTAGAACATTAGGACAACACCCGGAACACATTACACATTAAGACACCCGCCCCTATTACACATTACAATCGATCAACACCACACACCAGCCAGGAATTACGAAACACCAGAAGAAAAGTACCTATCAAAAACCACACTACTCGCACTTCTCACAAAAGCCGCTACAATCAACCCTGAAACCAAGGAACTCCATACTCACTCAACTCTAGACTCACTATACCTCACTAGAAAGGAAATAGACCATATACTTACAAGACCTACCCTCACCTACTTTGTTGTAGCAGGGCCGTGCTAGAAAACCGGAGCCGTGCTTTCATGTTGAACTCTACCCATCACTAGATATTCTATTTGACTATACCCTATTTATTTGACTCTACCCTACTTCTACGAATACAATCAGACACTCTCGAATCTACCAACATGCATTATTTCCCTGCCCCCGACCGCTAGGTTGGTCCTTCCCACCCCTATCTGACAATCTTGAAACTACTTGTTCATAAAGGCCTTATCTATGGGATGAAATGACGGAAAACTACCGCAACATAGAGAATATCTTTCAGTCATTCCGCTCAATCTCGACCGACCTGGAGAGATTGATACCGCCCATCTCAGGCATGCCCCCCCTTAAGTTGAAGGGGGCCCATAGTTGATTTGAAGGGGGCCTTCCTTATTGGTATAGTTCCCAATTCCAACCATGGTGCCACGGGAGAGAAGCTTGGCAGGACAAAGCCGGTGGTTAGAAAGAAAGAGGGGGTTCAGGCTGGCCCACGGTTTCACGAACAATCCAATGAAGCAGGGTAACCCAAATGGACCGAGGGTGAAATAAGCTTTCGATAGTTGCTGTAAGGGTTATAACCTAGATTCGGTGAGTTATTGCAAAGTGAGTTACCGGTGAAACTAATCAACTACTCCTCGGCCTACAGGGGGTCTCTATTCTCGAATTGTTAACTCGTGTAGGCTAGCTCCTGTGCGTCAGAACCCCCGTTACTGTAGTACCTTATAGAAGATTCCACGCCTGCCTTTCCCTTCCTCCCCAAACACCGCCCTCCCTGACCAAAACTAACCCAGTTCTTGAACTAATCCCCTTAGCTCTTATACTAAGCCCTCCATCCCTTCCTCTCAAACAAAAGACAGGGGATGTCAATCCTATAGGGATAGCTTCTAAGAATCAAACTCCTAGGAATAGCCCTTTTTACAGGCCTACCTTCTCCTTTCTTTCCCCTGCTATCTTATCATCTCAGCTGGTAGGTATCGAGCGAGGCTCAACCATAATTTGGCTCAATGTATTCACTGTATAAAAAAGATCTGGCCTAGTATTCACCAAGTACATAAAGGACCCAATCAATTGCCTGTGCCAAGTAGGATCAACTAAATCATTGTCTTCACTAAAAACGAAACTGAATATTTTGTACCATAGGTGTAGTCAAGGGCCCCTGCCGGTTCATTTTACTTATTGGGCTCTCAAATAAGTAACTAGCTGCCGGTCCTCTTCAATTTACTTATTGGGTGGGGGGGCTTTTGGTCGAGCACCTCTTGGGTTTACTTATTGGGTGGGGGGGCTTTTGGTCGAGTCTGCTTACGCATCCTTACTAGTCGAGCGTGCTTACGCACCCTAAAGGTTCAATTTACTTATTGGGTGGGGGGGCTTATGGTCGAGCCTGCTTACGCATCCTTTGGAAACTCAGCGTTTCTGGTTGGGAACAGACTTACACTCTTACTTGGGTCCCTCTGAACGAACCTAGCAATCCCTTTATCTACCCCTTCCTTCAGAACTCACCTTGACGACCGAGCAGCCTTCTGACCCTTGAGACGACCGAGCCTTGTTCCTACCCTTTACTTTATACCCTTTACTTTATACCCTTTACTTCCCCTTTCTGTTCGCCATTGGATGTTAGTTCGCATTCAGTTCGCCATCCGCAGTATGTTCGTTCGCCATTGGATGTTCGTGGCCAGAACCCATACCCAGTTTGCAAGTGAGGTAGGTGCACCAAGTCAACGAACCAACGAGAATACTGATTTGATCCATTAATGCTTACTGGCCGTTGAGGAGCCGCCAAAGGGGAACGAACTAGTCAAGTCTCGTATGAGGCGGGTCACCGAGGAAACGAAACACCCTTACTCTACAAACGACCTTGTCTTATGACTCTTGCCTGAGGACCGAACCTTCCCTTCATCACCCTCTTGAATTCTCCTTTAAAGCCTACCATTCCCGCTTTATCTTAGCCATTGGATGGGATGTTCGCTGCCGCTACAAACAGCCCTGTATAGGGGGGCTAACACCTCTGGGCCAGTACCAGGATGCTTAACATTGACACATCCATGCATTCAGTGTTACCGATGGTGGAAGTTGTAGCCAAATGACAGATCAATTTTGATTGAAATAAAGATTTATAAAGCTGAGCGAACCAGAGTGGTGGTGGAAAAAGAATAAGAAAAAGAATAAGAAGCCAAGTCGTGTTAGGAAGGTGGGTGGTGCTTAACTTCTTGTGTTTTGGATATTCACGTATATAATGCTATCATTGGAACTATACTTCAAAAAATCCCTAGACCCTTAAGCCTATGCCCTTGAGACCTCCAGAATTCAACTACGTACTTGGAAATCTCCGCCTCATACCTATGCCTTGGGAACTTTACCTACGCCTAGTCAACTTTACCTCCGGGTGGGACTAGCCCTGGTACACTCATACCTACACCCTATGCCCTCCTTTGGACTAGACTTTGTAACAACCTATGCATCATACCTACTCCTTGGGAACTTACAACCATACATACTGACTTCTTGGTACGCCCCACTAAAGAAAAGTATCCGTGGCATATGAAACAAAGGTTAGGTGAAAGAGTGGGCCCCCCCACCCAATAAGTAACTTAAATAAGAAAATGCAGAAAGACCGGACGGAGGTGAGGTGCTAAAGAAGACAGAACAAGAAGGTGGGGTCTGTGTTTAAGGTGACTCGGGTATGTTATAGGGGGGTCTTCTTATTTTGGCAATGACAACTGGCTCTCGGCAATTACCTTATGGCTCTGCCCTTCTGACTATTCTCATCGGCAATTGGCTCTACCCACATATGTTTATGATTAGCTATCGGCTATGATCTTATTCAAATGGTCAAAACGGTAAGCTTCGTCATAGCATCTATTCGAGGTAGGAACCAGTGTTCCGTATCGGTAAGTGTTTCCCGTGCAGGGGTATGGCTTCTCTGTCGGGTATGAATTGCAAAGGGGGTTTTCTCCTCTATCGGGTATGGATTGCACGGCGTATGGATTGAATGGGTATCATGTGATGTGAGACCGCCCCTATCAGTATATGTGGGCCGTCATTTGTCCGTCCGTGGGACCACCCCTATCAAACTTTTTCTATCGCCTAAGCTTATACTTCGACCTGTCTGATTGCATAGACGAATGGAAAATCACCTGAAATGTGGGAAATCCAGTTAGTTTGCTAATCACAAATTATAAGGATCTAACTAAGATGGAAAATAGAGAATATTACTCGTAGCCTCGATAAACTAAACTTTGATTTCGACAAAACGTGTTTGGCGAAGGCTTTGGGTGGGGGATCGGCACAACCCCCAAAAAGATGAAACTTGCTTTGAAGGGATGGGCTTAGAATTTAGTTGAATCTAACCCACGCCTAAGCTTAATACTGCGATCTGCCTAATTGTAGAAAAGTCAAAATCTTTCTTATACCGATGCTTCCGTCTAATGGCTTCTGGCTTGGGCTTGGTTGTTTAGAGGTTGAAGGCAGAAGGTGAAAGGCTAGAGGTTATAGGTTCAAGTTCTGTCTAAAGGCTCCTGTCTAAAAGCTCCTGTCTAAAAGCTGCTTCCTTGCACTAGGAAGCGCAAGCCCCTCCGGGACCTTATGCTTGTTTATTCTGGTGATGAAGGCTGAAAGTTATAGGTCTTAGGCTTAAGTTTATTGGCTTCTTCGCCCCTCCTATAATCATTTTTCTGGTCTGTGAACTCATACTGCCCCACCTCCTAATCGGGATCCAATCAAATGAATTTGATTGATTGACAGTTGAGGGCCGCCATCATGCTACAGCATGGCTCGACTAACAGGAGAGGGAGGGGTGTAAAAACGGACAGACGAAAGGAGGGAAGGAGCGGGGGCAAGGGATTTATCGCTCTATTTTCCTAAAATAGAGGGACGGAGTCACTCACTATTCATATGGTGAGGGATTTATCGCTCATCCATCATATGGGTGAGGGCCCTCTCCCGGGGGTCGAGCGTTCGTTACCTCACCCTATATTCTTTAGGGGCGGAGCCACTCACTATTCCGATGGTGAGGGGTCACTCACTATTCATATGGTGAGGGTGCGTAAGCACACTCGACTGCCTTTAGTTACTTATTTGAGAGGGGGGCCGCCATCGATTTGGAAGCTCTATTTTCCCAAAATAGAGGGATTTATCGCTCATCCATCATATGGGTGAGGGCCCCTACTCCTTTATAGGGGTCACTCACTCATTCCGATGCCCCCCCACCCAATAAGTAAATTGAACCGGCAGGATGCGTAAGCATGCTCGACTGTTAAGGCCGCCATCGGCTCGACTGCTAAGGCCGCCATCGTTTTAACGCTCACTCATCATATGGGTGAGGGCCGGAGCACAAGCAAACAAGAGAAGAATGGCGGTTTCCTTCCCCCTACCGGGTCCTTCCTCGCACATTACTTCACCCTCCGAGATTGGCCATTTGACCGTATTTCTCATATTCGAGAAACATTTCGAGTCTTTGGCAGAAGGCAGATGGCTCATATAATGATATATGATTGAGTGGTTGCACAAGATTGATTCAGATTCTCTCAGATCGATTCGTTTGCAGGAGCGAGATGCCTCATACATATTATATATGAGCATCCACTTCGTTTTGATTCGTTTGACCATTTGTCGTTCCCGACACCGACTTTATTACCATAAAATAAAGAGTGCTTAGTGCTTGGTCCCAGATAGCAGCTCCTGATGAACTGCCCGGCTAGGCACGATCGCAGACAGACACAAATGGGGCGCTTGAGGAAGCCGCTTGCCTTAGTGAGCTCGAAAAAGAGGAAGGGGAGGACGCTTTTGCACAAGAACAAAGGTTGAGTCATAGGGGATTGCTTGAGGAAGGCCCACATACCATTCCGAAAGAATGGAGTAGAGGCACCCCAACTTAGTGAAACGAGAATTGATAATGCCTTGGGCACCTGGGAAAATGGCGAATCGGGACGGGGAAGCATCCTCCCTTTAAGAGCTAGCACGGGCGTCAAGGTATCCCGCTTTTTTACATACACGAATGGGGCCAATCAGGAAGAGGCCCGCAGGAGACTGACTTTGGAGGGCAGTACGATAACCTCGTAGACAAATCCTACCTCTTGGCTGATCCTTCTGAGTCTCTGTTCATTTCTCCAGTACCAGAATCAGATCTCCTCAGAGCACTATTCACCAGCCTTCCTTCGCCCGGGAATGGTGACAGTTGCTGCCTGCCTTGCGAAGCTTTGAGTCCTTTCCTCTCTAGATCTGACCTCGCCCAAAGGAAGGTGTAGGTAGCATAGCGAGATGCTTCACGCAATTGCGCGAAAGAATACCTAAGCTCAAGCAGCAGATACTACCACATACAGGAGAAGAAGCTCTAGCTCGAGCTATAGCGCTTATTAGGAATTGTCCAATTCAATTAATTCCAGGGTCAGAGGGAGAGTCACGAAGGGCTATTCTTCGATGGGGTATGATTCCACTTTCACCTTCCCAAAGGGATCAATGGTATACCGAACGAACGGAACTTTATTGCTCAAGTTGAGTTTCGTTAGGGACCGGGTCTACGTAACTTTAGAGGTGGGCTTACTTTCCTTCCCCACCCCCTTAACGACCATAAGCCTTCCCTTTATTGATGCAATGCCCCGGAATTCAATTTCACTTCCAAAGTATGATAAAGCAGACACATCCGCATCAGCATCCGAAGAAACATCCGCAGAAGCATCAGCTGAAGCAGAAGAGGAGAAGTAGGACTTTCTTCCCAGAATCGGCTAAGGAAGAATTCAAGGTCCCGGAGGGGCTTGCGCTTCCTAGTGCAAGGAAGTCCATTACTGAGAGAAGTGGTGATCTCGTCTGACGCTCTAGGCACGTCAAGCGCTAACCTGATGAAGAGTCATGAAAACTGCTAGTTGCCTTACTGGATAAGCTACTGAAGCCGTTTGCGAGTGTTTCGTAGTAAGCAGCTCGGCTCGCTACGGCAATAGGACGTGCTAGGTAGTTTGCTTGTTTCGGTCTCGCTCTTTGAACCGTGCCAATTGATGTGTGGCATTGGCAACTTCAACGTTGGGCGGATGAGGCGTACTTCAAGTAGCATCATCTGTTTGCTCCTCCGTTTTATTGCTGGATAGAAGGAAGCAACTGTAGCCGAGTTTACAGGTTAAGGGGCTAAGCTACCTCCCTATTATGTTAGGTCTTAAGTCCCATTCTTGGACGCATAAGTCCTCTTCTTGGACGTGTAAGTCCTATTCATAGAGTAGAAGTAGCTACGAGCTCATACTTTTTCCTATCTTCCGAAGTTGTTGAAATCGGTTGCGGTGTATCGGTTGTTCAATAGGGCAATAAGGAAGGTGTTACTGTAAGGAAGAGTAGCTCAAAGGGAATACCTGGAAGTAGAGGTTATAGGAAGACAACTCGTTCCAGCTAACCTAGTTGAATGGGGAAGGCCACATAACTGCAATTTAGGTACGCACCCCAGTCTGTGAATACATCTTCTGGCATTATACTTGATAGGTCTAGTCTTCCATTACCGGCGGCGGTAGTAACATAAAGTGTGTAGCTTTTCGTAGCATTGGTTAGGATGTTAAGCGGATCATAAGAGAAGTGAATGCTATAAATAGTACAGGTGCATGCGTGCGAATAATAGTAGAGGTGGAAGGGGTGGTAGGAGGTTTCATCTCTCTTGTTCTATTCCCTCCGGCTGTGAAGCTTTATTTGAGGAATTAGTCGGAGGTGAGTAGTAGGCCCACGATTAGTGGGTGCATTAGTATGTCTGTATGCCTGTGATAGTATAGGCAGGAGTTGATAGCTTGCCTGTTCCATGACCGAAGGTTGAAGTAAAGCGATCGAAGGTTTCAGAAAGAAAGGGAAAAGAGATTCTTCCCCACACCTGATCGATAGTCAAATCGCCCAGTTGATTCCGAAACGGGGGAAGCTTACTCACATAAAGCGAAGGATTTGGTTCTTCTTATTCATATAGACTTTAACACTAGCTCAAGAAACAGGTTAACAAAGAGGCTTTTGAGGAGGATCCCTGCTCTTCGTGCCTCTCACTCAGTCATTCAGGAAGCAGCACCTTGGGCCCGGTTCACCAAGCCCGATCTCGATGTGGAAAGTGCCTGCGAACGCTGAGCCGTCTGTCTCTAGCTGCTGGCTTGCTACGGCTGCTCCGTAGTTTGTGCTTTGCTTGTTTGCTTGGCCTCAGTTCCCAGGGCCTCCGATTGACCAGCAGAAAGAGAAGTGAGAGAGGAGGAGCCTGCCTTGTAAGCTAGGCCCCTTTAAGCTCTTTCTGAATCAAGTTCCTAGTTTGTTTCCCAAGCTCAAGCTGAAAGCAAAGTCGATAGCCCCATCTCTTTTCCAGCAGCTTAGGCCCTTCCTGTATAGAACCAGGTGAACCGTCTCCTTCCTTTCATTGCGTCAAGCGCTTACCTTGCCTCCGGAGGAGTTGCTTCCTACCGGCTTTGGTTTGCAAGGCCTGGTACTATTGAATTCAATTCATATGATCCTATAGCAAGAATCCTAATCAAATGACTATTTGCGAAGAAATCCCTACTTTACTGGTGCCGCTTAGCTGACAGTGAAAGCCGGAGTGCCCTCGCCCTAGCTTGATCACCTATTAGCCTTTCCTAATCGCCTTCCCTTCCCTCCCAACCATCCAATCTCAAAAGTACTATATAAACAGAGATGCGCTTCCTCGAGTCCCATCCCAGGTCTCGTCGGGGTGCGAAAGTGCCATTCCGTTTGCCAAAGGACAAGACCTGAAGGAAGAGGTATTACAGGACCACATTCCTTGATCTTTAACTACGGATCAAACTACGCGGGCAAAGGCAAAGAGACCGCCGAATCGATCTTCGCTATCCGGTGAAAACGGGCCTAACAAGTCGCCTGACTGGGGCCACTAGTCAAAAGTAGTCCTATACGGAAGCATCTCGCCGCTATCCGCCTTAAGCTCTCAAACAGGCCTCACCAGTCTTACTGAGCCATCTAGGCAACACAACAGTAGTACGATACATCAGCTGCCTCTGACCCCGGTTCCACTGAATATGGGATTGCCACGCCTGGGCATGAAAAGCTATCTTTCTTACTGCCACAAAAGCTTCATAGCTACTCAGTTACACTGACTGCAAGAAAGAGAATTGAGTCCGCTGGAGTCGGAGAATCGTCTTCAGTGAAGCGCCCTATCCGCGACATGAGAAAACTCTATGAAAGATACGGTCTTCCTTATAGGGTACTAGTGGAGTCAGGCTAATGACAGTTAGATGAGTCAGGAAGCCTTTAGGCTGATAAAACGCTTTCTCGCAGGCGAAGGAAGCCCAATCTCAGGAGAAGGTGTGAGCTAATCAAGTAGCTTCAGGAAGGGAATTCCAGTCGTAGTCGCAATCAAATAGAAAGTGTTTCACCGATTGAAGCAAGGTGATATGTAATATCTCAATAGAATAAGTTCAGTTCAGTCGAAGTAGGCCACTAAAGTTCTCATCCAGCCACGACACTTCGAATCTAAGGAGAAGTTCTAAGACAGTGGGCAAGAAGCTTAGTCTCAGTTCAAAGAAAAGAAAAAGATCTAATTGTGAGCGAGATATGTAATATCACTGCTAGTTCAGTGTTAAGTGGGAAAGTGCCTTTTTTATAGAGAGGCGGTCAGGGTAGAAGAATTCTAGATATAGTAGGAAGTGTTCAAGTAGTTTCATAGGAAAGCTTAGAAGCGGATCTGTACTTCTAGTTGAGTACCTCAAACCTAATCTAGTAGATAGGGGAGTTCAGAAGTCAAGGGTCCGTAGGAGGAAATAGATCCAGTCAAGATAGGAAGTTAAGTAGGATAGCTTCGCTGACCTATCGCGTGGTAAAGAGAAGAGAGATTGAAGAGTATAGAAAGGAGTTGCTGTTCAGGCCACTGCAATTATGTTATGTCTCGATCGGATATCCAAGAGGTTACTTATACACCAACTGTACTGCTGCTAACTCAGAAGCTTTTGGATCAACAATGGTAACTCGAACTGGCGGAAAGGGAGTATAGCTTTGTTGAGGGTGAACTTACAGCTCCTGGCTCTACTTCATAGAGAGGCATATTTATTGGTTCAAAGTCGAGGTAAACGACTGATTCTTAGTCAACTCGGTTAGCTTCCCTTAGGGTTAGCTAGTGTCAAAGGATATTAATTAGCAAGTGAAGTGCGGTATGAGCCACGAACGATTAAAACAAGTAGTAGTTCAGTAGTTGGTTTCCTGGAGCAATCCCTTTTTTGGCTTTCCATGTTTTTTGGCTGTTGGAATGTGAGGGGTCCGAAGGAGCATATGAAACAAAGAGAAGTTAGGCTTTGGATAAGAGAGCACAGGCTTTCCTTTTGTGGTCTGGTAGAGACCAAAGTCAAAGCAGTAAATAAGGAGTGAAACTGCTTGACCATAGGGAAAGGAGAAAGTTCTTCAGAACATTTCGAGGGGTTGGGAGGCCTTTTGTAACCATCTCAGTTCTCCCAATGGTAGAATTAGGGTTTGTTGGGATCCGGCCTTTGTTTCAGTTTCCATGATCGAGGAGAATGAACAGGCAATTCATTGCAGGGTTCAAGAGGCAGGAAAAGCGTGGAGTTGTTTTGTCTCTGTGATCTATGGGGACAATTGCCAGGGAAAGAGGGAAAGTTTATGGGCTGATTTCATTTCTTGTTCTTCCCTTTTCAGAGGCGGCTGGTGCTAGGTTATTTTCATGCCATCAGAAACCAGAATTCAAGGGTGGGGGGTTCTCGGGAATGGCTGAGTTGGATGGACTCCCTTGATGAGTGCATCAATGAAGCAGAGCTTGATGACTTCAAGTTCGGGGGTCATTTCTTTACATGGTCTAATAGGAGGGAGGAGGCCCCCATTATGAGGAAACTGGATAGGGTATTGGCTAATGCTGATTGGGAAAACCTATTTTCAGGTTCTGAGGCCACCTTTTTCCCTTTATTACAATAATACCCTTTCTATCCCTTTCTAACACTCCCCCTCAAGCTGGAGCATATATATCATATAAGCCCAGCTTGGAACAAATAAACTCTAACCGATTACGACATAAAGACTTTGTAAACACATCAGCAAGTTGGTCTCCAGACTTCACAAATGGCGTAGATATATCTCCGCTCAGTATCTTATCTCGAATGAAATGACAATCAACCTCAATATGTTTAGTCCTTTCATGAAATACCGGATTAGAGGCAATATGTAGAGCAGCCTGATTATCACAAAAGAATTCCATAGGGCCGAAAAACCAATTTCCTGAAGAGTAACCATGTCAGCTCACTAGCAGTATGAGCCATTGCTCTATACTCTGCTTCTGCACTAGATCGCGCTACCACTGTCTCTTTCTTACTCTTCCACGTGACCAAATTACCACCTAAGAACGTACAATACCCTGTAGTAGATCTTCTATCTGAAGGGCCCAATCTGCATCAGTAAAACCTTCCACCCTGAGGTTCCCATTTCGCCTATACAATATACCGAGACCAGGAGCTCTCTTCAGATAACGAACAATACGAGTGACAGCATCCCAATGTGGGACTGACGGAGCCTCCAAGAACTGACTCACTACACTGACTGCATATGAAATATCCGGTCTGGTGATAGTCAGATAATTCAGCTTCCCAACTAGTCGACGATATCTGCTAAGGGTCTTTCGTGTAAGCTTAGGTACAAAAACTATGCCCTTGAGCTGGTTTAGGGGACTTACCGCTCCAAGTCGGGATAGGAAAAGAAAAACAGATACCAATTTCTTAAGCGATGGGTGAATTCACATACCGAATAGTAGTAAGCGGAAAAGGACTAACGAATTAGCAGCCCTCTTGCTCCTTGCTTTCATCAAACCATGCCTCACTTGAGCGTCGAAAAGAAGAGAAGAGTCAAAAGCTCTTCCATTGAGATGCACTTCGCTCAGAGGATGCGTAAGCAGGCTCGACTGATAAGGACCCTTTAGGGGGCTCGACTGATAAGGACCCTTTAGGGGGCTCGACCATAAGCCCCCCCACCCAATAAGTAAATTGAAGAGGAGAGGAACTTGAAGAACCCCCGGGAGAGGGATTCTCCGTACTTTCCAATAGTGAGTACGCTTCGATGAAGTATAGCTTTGATGAAATAAGAGGATGCGTAAGCATGGCTCGACCACCGGGAGAGGATTTCTCCCTGGCACATAGGCGGCTGGGGTTGCCCCGCGTACCTGCACTATAGTTTGCCTGTTCCAATAGGTGCTGTTCCGAAGTAGACTCCCCATGTTCACAACAAATGAGAGAGATCTAAAAGTTCCCCTTCGTTACTACATACCCGAGAAAGAGAGTTCCCCATGCACCATACAAGAGGATGGCTAGACATGTTGATAGAGTGAGTTGCCTAGCTCGTTGAATAACGTGACTATGTGCTTTTTCCAACTATGTGTACGGGACAAGGCTATGTGCAGTTAGTGAATGGCTTCGTGCAGTTAGTGAATGGCTTTCTGTGAACGGCTTGTCTTCAGTGAGTGGCTTCTATGTGAGTTACCCAAGTTATCAACATACGGCCTCGAAACAGCCCCGGCACGGCACGGTACGGTACGGCACACGGTACAGCTCTATGATCGACGGCACTTTGAATCACAACTACCCACCCGCTTCACCAACCTATATTTACTGCCCGTGCACTTAGTAAACTTAGGACTTAGAAATGGATGCCCACACCGTGCGTGCCTTATTGCATGGAGGGAGGGAGCACCTAGGAAAGCCCACTGGATTCATGTTTTGACTTTTGCTACCAACAACCACTTGCTTCATGAATCCTTAGGGGAGTACCACTATTCTCTTTATTGGGCCGAGCGGGCTTAACCCCCAGATACTAGCGGACAGCCTAGGAACGCCAGTTATGCTTACTTGCTTTATTTCAGTTTTACCAACCCCCTCTTCGTTCTATTTACAAACCATACCTCACCCAACTTACTGATGCCCCACCCGCTTACTTCTGGCTTCTGGAATCCTTAGTTGCTAGGCACTTATGTAGACTAAAGGGTAAAGAGCCCGCCCGTCTTACCACTGTAGACTTGTATGTGTACCCGAGCCCTAAAAGCGAGCCCTATCACCGCTGTATCCTTGTCTGCGAGCCAGCCCTATAACACAAACTCACTTTCTTATTGTTAGTATAGAGTGAGCCCTATCATCGCTGTAGCCTCGTACGCCCGTGCGCTTCTACCCTCGAGGAACGACCCCGCCTAGTAAGTGCTTCCCTGATAACGACGACCGCTTAGTGAGTGCCCTTTGTTTGTTGCTTGCTTGAGAAAGACGACCAATACATAGTTGGTTGCTTCCCTCAGAACGAACACCGCCTAGTGAGTGCTTGCCTTACCTAATGAACTTGCTTGAGGACTTACCTTAGATGTATTACTACTAGAGAAATCCCTCACCATATGAATAGTGAGTCCCTACCGGGCCTACCGGGCCTATCGGTCGACAACTAGAGAAAGAACTAGAACTAGAGAAAGAACTCTCCTGCCAACCTCATGGAATAAACCTCATGGGGAAGCTGAAGTAATTCATAAAGAGCTCTGTATCATACATTTGACCATGTATAGCAACTCCAAGGTGTAGATTGGTTCATGCTACATAGTGAGTAAACATACTAGTTACTACTGGTTAAGGTTTATGATGTCTAGCTGTTCCTAACTATGTAACACAATGAATATGTGATTAATAGACCCAACTTCGAGACACGGCATGATACAGCGTGACTTTCTGTATTCCACTTACTCTAGCTCTGTAATTTCCTGATTAGGCTAGTAAATAGTCTGTGAACTCTTAGTCTATATAGAAGTGAATAATTCTATATACCCCTGAATTAATAGCTGCATCATATGATACGTAGACGTGGAATGGAATACTATAACACTATTTGACAAGGACTAAGTTATAGTTAGGTATGAGTATTTAATCACAAGAGATTATCTGACCTGTAGTTGAGTCATTAGTAACAGCTCCAAGCTTGCTTCTGTAATAAAATGAATTACTCTTACCGGCAGTGACCTTCCTTAATCAATCAATATATAAGCCCACAATCCCATAAGCCCACAATCCCATAAGCCATTAAGCCGAGCCATTTGATGAGCCATTAAGCCATCCAGTTGATAAGCAATTAAGCCATTAAGCCAGCGGTACACCAGAATCACCGGATAAGCCACGGGCGTACGAGGCTACAGCGATGATAGGGCTCACTCTATACTAACAATAAGAAAGTGAGTTTGTGTTATAGGGCTGGCTCGCAGACAAGGATACA
>Ga0115848_100372_pt1 | contig 16857 bp, 7 predicted proteins | sample InSIn3gowninarea_FD_83862 | JGI IMG/M metagenome (GOLD analysis project Ga0115848, IMG submission 83862) | reverse complement strand
AGAGCCAGGGTAGCCAGGGCAAAGAAGACTACTGGGTAGTCAAAATTACTGGCAGCGGCAGCAAGTTGTGGGACAAACGTTTCGGCGGATCTTTCAACGACATCCTGGAGGGTCTGGCCCCCACGTTGGACGGTGGCTTCTTGCTGGGGGGGCGTTCCACTTCGGGAATCAGTGGCGACAAAACGCAGGCGAGCCGGGGGGGGGAAAGACTTCTGGATGCTCAAAATCAACGGTCAAGGAGAGAAGATCTTCGATAAGTGTTTTGGCGGCAACCAGGACGAAGGCTTGCGTTCCATCCAGCTCACCCGCGATGGTGGTTACTTGCTGGCCGGAAGATCGGAATCGGGCAGTAGCGGGGATAAAACGCAGGCCAGTAGAGGCGGGAACGATTACTGGCTGGTGAAGACCAGCAGCACGGGCGTCCTCCAATGGGAAGAGCGCTTCGGCGGGAGCGGGGACGATGAACTGCGAGCGGCTTTTCAGACGAGTGATGGGGGATATTTGCTGGGTGGTAGATCTACTTCCGGGGCAGGTGGCGATAGAAGCCAGCCGAGTCAGGGCAGCAGTGATTACTGGCTGGTGAAAGTAGCGCCGGTAAGCAGCAAAATGCCCGCCGCGAGAGTAGCGACGCCGCCCGAAGGTATTAGTTCAATAAAAGAAGTGCAGGTGCAAGCTTATCCGAATCCGTTCCAAAATAAAGCCACTATTAGCTTTATTTTACCCGAAACCCAAGCCGCCACCGTAAAGGTGTACGACCACCAGGGTCGGGAAGTAGCTACTTTGTTCCAGGGCGAAGTGCAAGCCCACCAGCGGAACGAAGTGGAATGGAGGGCCAGCCACCAGGCGGCCGGCTGGTACATTCTGCAACTGCAAACACCTACGCACAAGCAACAGCAGAAACTGCTTTTAACGAAGTAAGCAGACAAAATCAAGTGCCTACAAATGAAAGCCGGTGAGAGCTACTCTTGCCGGCTTTTTGTTTTTAAACAACCATATCTTTACCTGAAACCGGTGACCAATTTGTCACTTGAAAAAACCGTTTTCCTGAGAATGAGCGACCTTGTTTTACATATTTCGACTTATAAAGCAAAGAAAGAAGAGATTAAAATGGGTAATTGTTAAGGTAAATTCGAGCAATTAAGCAGAAATGGACCTAATGAGAATAGATATTACTAAAACCGCTCTGCTGGAGGAGTAAGAATAAACCCAAGTCAGCCAAGATTAATAGGCAAGACTTATACCTTTTCCCGCGGCTGGCGTACTTCGGAAGGCGTTTGGGTATATTGTTCGGTGAAACAGCGGGTAAAATAATTAGGCGAACTAAAGCCTACCTGGTAGGCTATTTCGGATATACTAAGCTCGGTTTGCCGCAACAGAACCCAAGCCTTCTGCAACCGAACTTGCCGGATGAATAAACTAGCCGAAAGATTAGTCAAAGCTTTCAATTTCCGGTGCACTTGGGTGCGGCTCATGCCTAGTTCCCGGCTTAGTTCTTCAATGCTAAAGTCCGCTTCACTTTCGTGCACTTCTATTACTAGCCGCAATTTTTGCAGAAAAGCATCTTCTACCGGTGGCAACGCGGGCTCCAACGCACCGGCTAAAGGTAACTGGTCCCCGGACAGCGATTGTTGCCGCTGGTATTTTTCCTGTAAGCGTTTGCGGTTCAGCAGTAAGTTTTGAAGCCGGATCAGCAGCTCTGGGGTATGAAAAGGTTTAGCCAGGTAATCATCGGCCCCTAGTTCCAATCCGTGGAGCTTGCTTTCCATCCCGGCTTTGGCCGTCAGCATTACAATGGGAATATGCGAGGTCTTCTCCTCCTGCTTCAGCTGACGACAGACTTCGTAGCCGTCCAGCTCGGGCATCATTAAGTCCGTAATAATTAAATCCGGCACGTGTTCCCGGGCTAGGCTTAGGCCTACTAGGCCGTCCGGCGCTTCCAGAATCTGGTACTGACCGGCTAATGTCTGCCGGATAAACGCTCGTACCTCCCGGTTGTCTTCGATTAAAAGCACCAGGGGCGTGTCGGGCCCGGCGACCTCGGTTAGTTCCGGTGACGGTAGGGGGATAGCTGATTCGCTCCTTTTAGTAGCTTCTTGGTTCGGCTGAGAAAGAGTAGACGGTACTTTTTCCAGCAGCGTTGTGGTAATGGGTGAGGTAGCGAGTGGTAAGGGCAAGCCTACAGTAAAAGTGGTTCCCTGGCCGGGCTGGCTCGCTACCCGAATAGTGCCGTTCAGCAATTCTACTAGTTCTTTGGTCAAGGCTAAACCAATCCCGGTGCCGGCGGTTTTTCGGGTTAACGAATCATCGGCCTGATAAAACCGGTCGAATACGTGCGGTAAATGCATTGGCGCAAAGCCGGTGCCGGTATCGGTTACCTGGACTACTATCGCGCCGGAAGCAGACTGACTTAGATTAACCCGGATGCGGCCGCCGGAAGAAGTAAATTTAAAAGCATTCGACAACAAATTATTAAACACCTGTTCCAACTTCGGCCGGTCGAAGAGAGTGGGCCATTGCGCTAAGTCGGAGTGGAAGGTTAATTGAATATCTTGCTGCTCGGCCAGGGATTCAAACGCCGCGATCAGCCCCTGCAGAAATCCGACCAGTTCTCCCGGCGCAAGGTTTACGGGTACTAAGCCCGATTCCAGCTTACTAACCTCCAGAATCTGATTGATTAAACCTTGTAGTTGCCCGGACTGCCGCTGAATAAGGTGCGACCACTCCCGGACTATTGGTTCCTGGGTTTGTTGGCTGATTTGCTCGGCGGGCCCCTGAATAAGGGTCAGTGGGGTGCGGAACTCGTGGGCAATATTGGCAAAGAAACGGGACTTGGTTTCGTCGAGCTCTTGTTGTTGTTGCAGGAGTTGCTGCTGGTGTTTTTGCCGCAGCCGCACGTTGCGATACCCGATAAAACCCAGCAAGCCAACCAGCAACAAGGCGCCAAAAGCCCCGTTGCGCAGCAAGGCTTGGCGCGCCAGCTGGGCTTGTTGCAAAGCATTTTTCTGGTTCAGGAATGTTATTTCTCCGTCTTTTTTCTCGGTTGCGTAGAGAGTTTCCATTTCCTGCATGCTCTTTTCTTTTTCCTGTTGAAAAAGGCTGTCTCGCAGCAGCAATTGTTGGTTCTGGTGGGCATAGGCTTTGGCGTACTCACCCTGAGCGGCATAAATCTGAGCTAAGAGGTTTTGGAAACCCAGGGAGTGACTGAGAATCTGTGTTTCTTCGTTTACCGTTTGTCCCTCTCGAACGGCCGCTAAAGCTTGAGGGAATTGCTGCAGCTTATAATATATTTCGGCCAGTTGATTCAGGGCACTCACCTGGTAGGTTCTTCTTTCATACAATCTCAAAACGGGCAAAGCCTGCTGGGTTAACCGGAGTGCTTGGCGCAACTGGTTCTTTTGCTGATAGGCTCGGCCCATATCGTTCAGGACCACCGCCGCAGTAGCCGAATCCTGCACGGACTGAAAATAGGTTAACGCTCGTTGCGTGTAAACCAACGCACTGTCCGGTTGATGAAGAATTATAAAAATGTTACCTAAATTTGATTCACATACGGCGGCCCACCGCTCATTGCCACTCGCCTGGCTTTTATGTAGAGCTTTTCGACGAAAAAGCAGCGCTTTAGCGTAGTCGTTGCGCTTTTCGTGGACCTCCGAAATAAGGTTCAACAAAGGTCCCTCAAAGTAGCTTAAATGATGCTTTTCGGCTACCTGCAGTCCTTTAAGTAAGTAGGAAAGTGCCGGGGCATATTGATCGATATATTGGTAACAGGTACCTATATTGCCGTAGGCAACCGCCAGGTTTTTCCAATTCTGGGTGGCTTGGGATAATTTTAAGAGTGGCTGATAGTAGTTAATTGCGGACCGGTAATCGCTACTCAATAATAGGTTATTACCCAATCTGGTTAAATGCCGGGCTACTCGCTTTTTGTTTAAAGCAGACGTATCTTGTTGGAGCGACTGGTTAAAATAAGTGATTGCTTTTGGCTGCTGCCCGGCATCCCCGTAAAAAGAGCCTTGACCGTTTAAGGCCACCACACCCCCTACTTTCTTAGCCGCTTGGCGGGCAGAATCAGCGTATTGGCGAGCTTTACTGGGTTGTGAGTTGGTGTACTCCAGGGCCAGGATGTCGTAAATATCCACTTTTTGGGCCTTGGTAGCCGTGGGCAGCAAGGCCTGGACACTATCCACTACCCGCTGCTGCTGAGCCCGCGCCGGGCAACCCAGACCATAATAGATAACAGCCAATATAGTTATAAGTCGTCGCATCGCGGAGCGGTAAAAACCTCTGCCCAAGATAAGTAAATCTAAGGATACTGCAACTATCGCAACACTTTTTTGCTGCCTGATACCCGCTATTCCACCCGGCACAACTAATTGCCGAGCAAATAAACTCAACTGCTTAGCCAACTGACAACTATAGAGTAAAAACCGGTAAAATTTAGCTTTAAAAGAGGCCGTGCAACATAACTGCTAGACTTTGCAACATACGTGCATGCCTTTCGGACGACGGTTATCTTTCTTTGTACCCGTCGCTGAAGCTCGCCGAGCAATTTTTTTCAGCTTACGGGTTAAAAGTAGCCGGAGCTCGGCAGCCCTAATTGTTCTACCGCAATTTTAATTTATAACCATAACTTACTACAAACATGAAAAAATTTTTACTATTTAACAGCTTACAATGGCAAGCCGCCGATGCTATTTGGATTGTAGTGCAGTTGTCAACAATCGGGCAAAAACTGCGCAACGGATTTTGTTTCTGGCTGCTAGTGGGTTTATTACTCCTGAATGCGGAGAGGGTACAGGCCCAGATCTATTCTGGGAGCATTAGACTCGAATCCCAGGCCGATGTTAATGCTTTTAACTATACTGAAGTCACCGGCAATCTTACGGTTCAGGGTTCATATATTACAGACCTCAGGCCAATTGCTAAATTAACAAAAGTGGGAGGAGTTTTCCATATTGCTAATAACAGTAATTTAACCAACCTGGTCGGACTGGAGAATCTTACTTCGGTCGGAGGAGATCTCTATATCCGAAACAATAGGAATTTAAACAGCCTGGCAGGTCTGCAAAATCTTACCTCGGTGGGGAAAGATCTCTGGATATCCATTAGTAGTTTAAGCAGCCTAAGGGGCCTGGAAAATCTTACTTCGGTGGGGAGATCTCTCAGTATAGGTGACAACCCCAGTTTAAGCAGCCTAACGGCCCTAGAAAAGCTTATCTCTTTAGAGGGAGATCTCTTCATCGTTAGCAATAATAGTTTGAACAGCCTGGCGGGTCTGCAAAATCTTGCTTCAGTAGAGAATGATATCCTCATCCTTGCCAATAAAAATTTGAACAGCCTGGTGGGTCTGCAAAATCTTGCCTCAGTGGGAAGAGAGCTCCACATCAGCCTCAATAGTAGTTTAAATAGCCTGGCGGGCCTAGAAAAGCTTGCCTCAGTGGGGGGAGATCTCTACATTAAAGGCAATAGTCAACTCTCCCAATGCTGCCAGTTGCTGCCAATAATCAAGGCTACTAAAGGTACGGTTAACATTGAAGGCAATGCTACCAATTGCGAAAGCCAATCTGCCATAGAGGCGGCCTGCACACCAGTTATCACCGCCCAGCCTCAAGCGGCTATGGTATGTGCCGGCGAGAAAGCTACCTTCCGGGTAGAAGCTACCGGCACCGGCCTTTCTTTTCAGTGGCAGCAGAACGGGCAGGATATTTCGGGTACCACCGCCAGTACCTATACTCTTGCTGCCGTGGCTGCCCAGGATGCGGATTCCTATACGGTTATTGTGAGCAATGCTTATACTTCGGTTAAGTCGCAAGCGGCTACTCTCACGGTGAACTCCCTGCCTAAACCTACCATTACTCCTATTCCTACTTCTAATGTATATACCGGCGGCAATCCCAACATCATTTACTTAGGTTACGGGGCGCAAAGTGTAAAACTACAGGCCAGTGGTGGCGTAAGCTATACTTGGAATCAAGCTACTGGGTTAAACAAAACTAACATTGCGGACCCGGTATTTACGCCTACTCAAGCGGGCACTTATACCTTCACGGTTACGGCTACCAGCAGCTCGGGCTGTCAGGCAACGCGTTCTGTTACTATAATGGTAATCGATGCCCGTTCCGATAGTAAAAAGAATCAGGTTTTGGTTTGTCATAATAGCAAAAAACTTTCAATTGACCCTATATCGGTACCCGACCACTTGGCCCACTGCGATAAGCTGGGAACTTGTGCCGGTACTCTTCCGGCCAGCAGGAGCAGCAAAGGTTATTCCATGGAAACAGAAGTAGCGGCTTTGCCTTCCTTACAAGGATATCCCAATCCGTTCAGCGGTCAAACCACCATTGCATTCTCTTTCACCCACAAGGAAGAATATACGCTCGCAATCTACGACTTAAACGGTACTTTAGTAAAACAACTGCCCGGCGGTAAAGTTAAAGCCAACGAACAAAAGCAGGTAACCTGGCAGGTGGGTAAAGCGGCAGCCGGCTTGTACATTGCCCGGTTAACGACCGCTACTGCTGTGCATCAACTAAAACTAATAGTTAAATAAGCTATTATCTTAATTAAAAGCCGAGTCTTGACGGGCTCGGTTTTTTATAAGTTCTAAATACTTGACAACGGAGGTAAGGCAAATTCATCAAAATAAAAACCAAACGTGGGCTGCCACCGCTTGAATGCAAATCTAAGGTTACATTCCGAAAACAAGTTTATTACTCCTTTATATCCACCTTTTTTCTCAGTTCAACTAATTGCCCAGCAAATCAGCTCAACTGTCCAACTGGTTGGTAAATAAGCAGCTTGAAATTAGAAATTGGTAAAATTTAGCTAAAAAAGTGGCTATGCAACATAGCTGCTAGACTTTGCAACATACGTGCATGCCTTTCGAACAACGATTATCTTCCTTTGTACCCGTTGTTTAAGGCGCTGAAAATGAGTACTTGTTTTACTGAAGTTAGCTGTAACTAGAGCCATTGAAGTCCCGGATACTTTTATAAATAATTGGCTCTCCACCAGCCATATATTACTCCACCGCCGCAGATTATTTTGCTTTTATAATTAAATACGACCAAGCTGTTATCCCACTCATCTTATTATTTAAAATCATTATAAAGCATTCAAACTTATGAAAAACTTTACTACTTATTTAGCATTTACCTCTGGAACTAGTAAACACCCTGCATTTTTTCACTCCGGATTAAAGGCCAGTTTAAGTTGCCTTTTTCTGTTTTGGTGTTTCCTGTTCAGCACCCAGCAAGTTAAAGCCCAGCAACATACCGCTGACTTTTCCTCTGCACCTGCTATAAGTAATCCCTATGGCGACAGTTGGCCTTGGAATACACTTGCAACCCTTACATTAGGTGGAGTGGAGTACGAATTATCCCAAAGTGGCAATGGCAGTTGGGAACACAGTACTACCGGTGGTAAAACAGGGGGTGCTCTTATGTACAATACCGCAGCCACAACTTATGTTACATTAAAACGAAAGGACGGTAAAAATTTTAATTTCTACGGCATATGGTTGAAATATGAAAATTATATGGATCCAGTATATTATATCCCTCCTTACTTACGAATATCTTATACTGGTGCTACGCAACCTGAAGAAACCTATGAGGCTAATACAACGGTTGAACTCTCCAAGGATGTAACAGTTTCTTCGGTTACATTTTACTTTTCCGGATTAAAAAAATTATCGTTAGATAATCTTATCATAGGACCAGCGTCAGCCCCAACGGTAGTACTTCCTTCAGTTACCACAAGTGCACCTTACAATTTTACCAGCATTTCAGCGGTATTGGGTGGAAATATAATTGCTGATGGAAATGCGGCTATAACCGAAAAAGGTATTGTGTATAGTAATACTAATAATTCCCCTACCACTACCAACAGTACAAAAGTAACTATCGGTTCGGGTACGGGAAGCTTCGCTAAGACGGTTAGCGGTTTAACAGCCAGTACTACTTATTATGTCCGGGCGTATGCTATTAATTCGGAAGGTACCGCGTATGGTAATGTACAAACCTTTAGCACCGCTGCTGCCACTACCACTATTACTGCTATTAACCGGGTTTCCGCTACCCCAACCAATGCCTCAGCGGTAAGTTACACTGTAACCTTTGCCGCTCCGGTAACCGGTGTGGATGCCACCGATTTTAAATTAACAAAAACTGAAACGGCAACCGGTACTATTGACACCCCAACGGGTTCAGGTACTACCTGGACCGTACCAATCACCTCCGTTACCGGCAACGGGGCCCTGCGATTGGATTTCACAGGAACTTCCGGGGTTACGCCCAATGTAAGTACAAGTTACACCAGCGGGCAAACTTATACCATTGATAAAACGGTCCCGGTAATAACCGGTGTAGCAGATAATGGTTTATACACTGCTAACCGTACTATTACTTTTAATGAGGGTTCAGCTAGTTTAAATAACAATGTTTTTACCAGTGGTTCTACCGTAAGTACGGATGGCAATTATACGTTAGTAGTAATTGACGCGGCAGGTAATAGTACCACCATTAACTTTATCTTAGACAAAACGACACCGGTCATCAGTAATGTGCCCACTCAGGCTATAGTAGTAGCCACGCCGAGTAATTCCTGCGAAACAGCCATTACTTTTCCAAATATTACACTTAGCGATAATCATAGTTCTCCAGGTGATATTGCCCTAAAGTACACAATTGCGGGCAACGAAATAACAACTGGTTACCTATTCAAAGTAGGTACTACCGAAATAAAGGTTCTTGCCACCGACAAAGCTGGTAATCTAACAACCGCTGTATTTACTGTAAACCTACAAGATAAAACCTTTCCAATTATCACGCCGCCGGTAGCCATTACTCAGGCGAACAATGCCGGTGAATGTGGAGCCACGGTAACGTTAACCAATCCGGAAGCAGAAGATAACTGCGGCATTGCCTCTATCAATAGCGATGCGCCCACATTTTTTCCAATTGGCATTACCTTGGTAAAGTGGACAGTTACTGATATTCATAATAATAAGAGCGAAATAACCCAACAAGTTACGATTATCGATACCGAAAAACCTAAAGCCATTGCTCAAGATCTAACTATCCAACTTAGTGGTTCCGGCACCGCTACGATTAACGCCGACCAGGTAAATTATAACAGCACCGATAACTGCGGCATTAAAGAAATTACTGTAAAACCTAGCTACTTTACCTGCTCCAATATTGACGCTAATACGGTAATCCTTATAGTAACCGATAATAGCGGTAATATTTCTTCAGCTACAGCAATCGTAACTGTAAAAGGTTCTATTCCAACCCCTGCAATCACGGTTATTCCTACTTCTACGGTATATACCGGCGGTAATCCCAATATTATTTACCTAGGCTACGGGACGCAAAGTGTTAAATTAAAGGCCAGCGGTGGGGTAAAATATACTTGGAGCCCCATAACTGGTTTAAGTAATCTCAATATTGCGGACCCGGTATTTACCCCCACTAGTCCTGGTACTTATATTTTTACAGTTACAGCAATCAGTAGTACTGGCTGTAGTGCTGCCCAATCCGTTACCATTACGGTAATAAATGCACGACCTGAAGGTTCGGGTGGTAAAGATAACCAAGTGGTAGTATGCCATAAAAGTAGAAGAATGTCTGTTGATCCTACCGCCGTGCAGGACCACCTGGCACATGGCGATAAATTAGGCGATTGTTCTTCTACCACTTCCCCTAACCGAATCAGTAGCCGAAACTATTCAGTAGGAGAAGAGCTTTCCGCTACAAATACGCTGAAGAGTTCTCCTAATCCTTTTTTTCAAAATACTAACTTAGAATTTGTTTTAAATCAAGATACAGAATATACCCTAACTATCTACGATGCCGCTGGCCGTTTCGTGCAGCAGCTATCGGCAGGAAAAGCCAAAGCTGGTCAATTACTACAGGTAAAATGGCAGGCTAATACCCAGCCAAAGGGCTTGTACTTAGTGCGGCTCACGACGAAACAGGTGGTGCAGCATCTTAAGCTGGTAAAAGAGTAAAGCGCTGCGGAAAGCTTATTGAAACTTTACCTGTAACATAATAAGCCAATGTAAAGGGGGCTTGCCCAGATATAACTTGACCAGGTGTCTCGTAAAACGACCGATTTCTTGAGAATTTATTAAGTTATTTTACCTAAAAGGACTTATACGCCAAACTAAATGTTAGTTATGGTTAGGGAGGACATTAACAACATTTGCGTAAGTTGTGTAAATAATAATTTCGAATAGGCTTTATTTCTCTAACCTAGTTTTGTTGTAGGACTTTTTTGATAACAAATAAAATTCATAATTGAAGCCTACATAAAGTAAGTTTTGCAACAAGAGTGATAATATTTATGACAAATCTTATATATGTTTGTACTCTTTGACTGTAACTTTCGCTTTTGTAAAAGTAAGATATTAACCATTCTATTCATTCCCGAACTGCTTTTCAGTGCTTTAATATAAGTATATCCTCCTCTCACTTTGTGTCGGCAATGGCATAAGTGTACCTGCGGTTCCTTTTCTGCTTTCTGTATTTCATTTAAAGATCAATCATACTTAACTCATGAAAAACACCTTTACGTATTGCAAAAGAATAGTTATCGGTTTACTATTCGGCTTAGGCTATATAAGTCTGGCTCCACTTGTACAAGCTGAATCTTATTCGGTTTATTCTATTGTATCTGCTACGGCTAATTCCCCCCGGATTACTTACGTTACCCCAGGTGGTATGGCCGGCGACCAGGTAACTATTTCCGGTGAACACCTCGCTGCGGTTACAGGGGTGAGTTTTAACGGTATGCCCGCCGAGGCTTTTGTGGTAGATAGCAAAGGCTTTTCGATTCGGGTGAAAGTGCCGCGCGGCGCTACGTCCGGCCCTATTACGTTACAGACAACCGCGGGCATCATTAAAACCGACATTAGTTTTAATGTTATCACCAAGACTATTACGGATGCCGAACTCCAGGCCATACTAGCTACCGATAAAGAATCTGGACCAATGGTACCGGTAAATAAGAGTAAGCCAGTGAATTTAGCGGCTCCTACCAACAGTATTACGAATGTAACTTCTACTACCGGGGATATTTCGGGCGTAAAATTCGAAGATACCAACCGCAATGGTACCCGCGATGTGCAAACCACCAGTGGTGCGCCCGTCATTATTTTTGTGGTGGATGCTTCAGGCAGTACCACATCTACCTTTCAAGGAACCACGATAGGCAACCTCAACACGGATGGTCTGTCTAATACTATTATCGATGCGGAACTAGCCGTTATTGATAAAATACGGTTAGAGTTGTTAAATAAAGGAGCGGTAAATGCCGAAATTGGTATTGTGGCCTTTGAAAGTACGGCCAGTACAGTTGATTTAAATTTTGCCTCTGCGGGAATCCAATTTCTAACTAAACCGGCGGCTGATTTAAATAGTAATACTAAGCCCGATATAGTTGAATCTTTTACCAATCCTACCGGCACGGGTAATCCTTTTTTTCCGAATGGTAATACAAATTATGAACTCGCCTTAAGGCAGGTCATCACGCAGGTGAATCTCATTCCCACTAGCCGGGAGGTGAAAATAATATTTATGTCGGATGGAACACCTAATCCTACCAGTCAAGTTTATACCGATGAAGTAGCTGTTTTAAAAAGCAAATCTAATGTAAGTATCTCCGCCATTGGTATCGGTGATGCAAGTTTATTGCCTCGTCTGCGACAGATTGACCCCAATGCTCGGCAGGTTACCAACTTTGATAACCTGATTGATTTTTCCCTGGACGTTATCACCCCTCTGGAAGCCGGCTTAGCAGGAGTTACGCTGTATTTGGATTTAAATAACGATGGTACCAGACAAGGCAATGAACCCGCTCAGGTCTCGGCCACTAATAATCCCAACACCAACGCCGACGAAACCGGCGCTTTTACTTTTTCTAATTTAGCTCCGGGTACTTACATTGTCCGGGAATTAGTACCGGCGGGATACATGCAGGTTACGCCGGAAAGTAAAGCTTATACCGTTACGGTAATAGCTGGGCAAACCGTGTCCAACATTAACTTTGGCAACCTAGCAGATAGTGAAGATCCCAAATTAGTGGGCGTACCGGCCAATGTAACCGTAGCTTGCTTAGCCGATGTACTGCCCGCTCCTACCGTAACGGCGACGGATAACCTGGATACGAACCCGAAAGTAACTTTTGCTGAAAATAGTGTACCCGGTAACTGTCCGAACAGCGTTACGGTTACCCGCACCTGGACCGCCACCGACGAGGCGCTCAATTCCATTACCGCTACCCAGGTTATTACCGTACTAGACAATATTACACCTACCTTTAACGGACTTCCCACGGCATCTATTGTTGTGTCCGCGCCCGCCGATGCCTGCCAAGCCGAAGTGGCTCTATCGCAGATTACGGCCACAGATAACTGCGGCACCGATGCTGTTCCGGTAAAATATACTATTGGTGGGGTAGAAATAGCGGCTGGTTATAAATTTAATCTGGGCAATAGTGAAGTAACGGTTTCAGCCACTGATGTCTGCGGAAACCTCGCCACCGCTACTTTTACGGTAACCGTAGAAGACCAGACGCCGCCTGTACCCAGTATAGCCGATTTACCCGTCCTAAAAGAAGAGTGCAGCCTAACCGTGACTACCAAACCCACTGCCACCGATAATTGCGGCAGCACTCTGGAAGTAACCACTACCGACCCCTTAGAATATACTAGCCAAGGAACGTACACCATTACCTGGACCTACACCGATGCGGCCGGTAACTCCAGCAATCAAACGCAAACCGTAGAAATAAAAGATGTAACGGATCCGACTTTTGCCACCTTCCCGGATAATATTACAGTGGACGCACAGGCTGGCGTTTGTGGGGCCGAAGTAAGTTTTACTTTACCTACTTTTACCGATAATTGCGCTGGAGCTACCCTAAACAGAACAGATGGTAGTAGTTTGAATACCGGTGATGTTTTCCCGGTCGGCACCTCGACGCTTACCTACCAGCTCACAGATGCGGGCGGTAATCTGGTAACGAAATCATTGGTAATTACTGTAACCGATAAACAAGCACCGGTTATCACGCCGCCAGTGACCATTAGTCAGGCCAATGATGCGGGTAAATGCGGGGCGCAGCTCACGTTAACCAACCCGGCCGCCCAGGATAATTGCGGAATTGAATCGATTACTAACGATGCGGCGGACTTTTTTCCGGTTGGCACCACTACCGTAAAATGGACGGTGACCGATATTCATGGTAATACCAGCGACGTTTCCCAGGAAGTTACCATTACCGATACCGAAGAGCCCAAAGCCCTGGCCCAAAACCTGACTATTCAACTCGGTAGCTCCGGCACCGCCACGATTAGCGCCGAACAGGTAAATAACAACAGTAGCGATAATTGCGGCATTAAAAGTATTAGTATTAATAAAACGGAGTTTTCCTGCCAGGAGGTAGGTACTAACACCGTGACGCTTACCGTTACCGATATTCACGGCAACACGGCTACTGCCGAAGCTACTATTACAGTAGAAGATAAAACGGCACCTACGGCACTGGCAAAAAACATGGCGGTGTACCTGGATGCCAGTGGTAACGCTAGTGTTACCCCTGAGCAGGTAGATAATGGTAGTAGCGATGCTTGCAGTACCGTACAACTAGCTTTAAATAAAACCAATTTTACTTGCAATAGTGTAGGAACAAATACGGTTACTTTAACGGTTACCGACCAAGCCGGTAATGAAGCTACGGCCACCGCTATCGTAACAGTAATGGATAATATAAATCCAATAGCGCAAACTAAAAACATTACTGTTTCCTTAACCGCCAGCGGCCAAGTAATCATTGCGGCCACCGATGTAGATAACAATAGCTCCGATAATTGCGGGATTAAGAGTCTGACCTTAAATAAAACCACGTTTTCCTGCCTGAACATAGGAGCGAATACGGTAACGCTGACGGTAACGGATAATAGCGGCAATGTTTCTACGGAGGAAGCAACGGTTACCGTAAATGGCACGATCCCGGCACCCGTCATTACCGTTACCCCAACTTCCAATGTATACACCGGTGGTAACGCCAGCATTATTTACCTAGGCTATGGGGGGCAAGGGGTGCAACTACAGGCGAGCGGCGGCGTGAGCTATAAGTGGAGCCCGGCCAACGGCTTAAGTAATGCGAATAGTGCCAACCCAGTATTTACGCCAACCGGCGCCGGTTCTTATACTTTTATGGTGACGGCTAAGAATAGCGCGGGCTGCGAAGCTACGGCTTCGGTTACGATTAAAGTACTGGATATTCGGTGCGGTAATAAAAATGATAAGGTTTTGGTTTGTCATAATGGTAATACGTTGTGCGTGGACGCCACTGCCATCCCGGCTCACCTGGCGCACGGCGACAAATTGGGAAATTGTTCATCCGGGACTACTCTGGCCAGAGTTAATAGCCAAAGCAGTCCAACCGCAACAGAAGCTGCTAAGCAAGCAATCCTGACGATTGCTCCTAATCCCTTTAGTACTAGAACTACGCTTAATTTTAATTTTGACGAGGATGAAGAGTATACAATTGCCGTTTATGATTTAAAAGGAGCTTTAGTGAAACAACTGCCAAGTGGTAAAGCTAAAGCTAAGGAGCTAAAGCAGGTAGAATGGAAAGCTGCAAATGTACCGGTAGGCGTTTACATTGTAAGGCTCACCAGTAACAGCGGTGTACAACACTTGCGCCTAGTTCGAGAATAAATATTTCTTCTCCTTTCATCAATAATATAACCGAAGCTTTTTGTCATAAGCTAGCAAAAGGCTTCGGTTTTAATTTGTTATAAAAGTGTCACGAGTCTTGTCCTGAAATAGACAAGAATTCATCTCGAAAAACGACGGAATATTAGGATGGAAAAATACCTGGTAGCAACTACCCTTTTTTGCAGAATAGGGATCTCAAAAGCGCATCTCAGTAATCTAAAATGAATTTATGTATTTGAGATGCCACTCGTGAGACTATTTATTATCCTTGTTTAGATGCCCATTCAATAATACTGGGGTATAAATCAGCCACTGTTTGACCAGGCTTTCTATTTTTATATAAGCGTAACAACTCCTGGTTAAACTCTCTAAACTTGGGAAAGCCCCGGGAGACAACCATGCTGTTTTCCAAGTTAGCGTTCAGGTAATTAAATGTTTTCTGATCAAACAGGTCGGCATAATACAAAGTGACTAAGCCATAGTTGAGGTATTCCTCAAAACAAACCAGGGCATTGTCGTAGCCGGACGAAGGCTTACCCTTAGTGGTCCATTTAGACAAGTCCTTCAAAGCAGCAGCTATAGCCTTTTTATGTTTATCTGCCTCCGGATTCAGGTAAGCGTGGTTAATCTCGGTAAAGGCAATCAGCATCCGTTTTCCTTTCAGAACAGCAGCGGGTTGATTTTTGTCTTTCTTCTCGACAAAAGGATAATTGACATGGGCTTGCGCCTCGGTAAAGCCGTTATCATGAAAGAAGTTAGCTGATTGATTCCAGCCCACCAAAGGAGAAAAGATTACTTTGATAGCAGAATACTTAACACTTGGGAATTGTTTGGCAAGCCAGCTTTTCATACCGGCTACATTGATATTAGCTGCGTATTTCTTTTTAAGGCCAGCATAATAAGGCAGGTGTCGTTGGTAGAATTCCCGGAAGCCGGATTTCACCGCGAAGGCTTCTAACAAAGCAATATAATCCTCTAATTCATTGCGTTCCCCGGAGCTCACCCGATCATAAATACCGCCATTGCTGATTTTATTGCCGGCAAAAACATAGGCGTAGCTATCCATCTTTAAATGGTGATAGTAAAACTCGGGGGAAAAATGCAAGAGTGAATCCATTATCTGTACCGCTGCTAGTTGCTTATAAGGCGTAAAATGATCCATTACGGTTTTATAATAATCCGTATTCTTTTCGATAGCGTTGGTTTGGCCGTATCGGGTAAGCGCAAAGACGATATTTACTAGCTCATACACTTCCGGAATCTCCATAATGGTCTTTCCCTGATTGGCTGCTTTGTATTGGTCACTGAAGGAGGCGGGCTTGACTAACTTCTGCATCGTGAAAGCACATATGATCGTGTCTCCCTTTGATGCTCGCACAATCCGAAACACCGTATTTTGCTTGGGTCGCAGAACCAAGGATAGGGAATCTGACTCAGACACGAGGGTGAAGACGGCGGAATCTTTAGGAACGACAAAACTGTAATTAAATGAAGAGCCTAGCTTATTGACACCATTAAACTCATCTTTTTGGCCATCCAGGTACATGATTAAATTATCCGAGGAGGTACTTATAATTGGAACTGGGGTATGCTGAGCCGAAAGGACCAAGCTAGTCAAACCGATAAACAGGCATGTTAGGAGTAGCTTCATAAAGCATCTACAAGTTCAAACAACTTAATGATACTAAAAAAATAGGGAATATTATGTAGTTGGTGTGCTAGTAAGAGACATTATTAATAAATTCTTATGTCAACATTTAGGCTACCTTCCTAGCAAGACAAAAAGGGCGCAAACCGGAGCTGGCCTTAATAGTTGTCGTTACTTCAACCTCTTTAAGGTTTAGACATTTCGTTCTATAATTGCATTTAGGTTCAGGAAAGGCGCTAAATAGAAGTTTAACACTTTTCCGTATAAAATAACCAATTAGATCGATCCGTTTAAGTAGACCTACTCATTCTTTACGATTGACAATTATCTGATTTATTTATGGCAGCAAAGGATAACCGATTTCCCAATGCAGTCCAAAAGGATCGGCCACTCGTCCTAATCGCCAGCCATGTTCTTCACTTATCGGAAAAATTAGAGTAGCCCCCGCTTGTAGGGCTTGGTCAAAAAGAGTATCTGGAT
>Ga0115848_100172_pt2 | contig 16924 bp, 19 predicted proteins | sample InSIn3gowninarea_FD_83862 | JGI IMG/M metagenome (GOLD analysis project Ga0115848, IMG submission 83862) | reverse complement strand
TAAAAAAAAAAAAACCAAAAAAAAATTAAAAAAAATAAAAAAAAAAAAAAAAAAAAAAAAAAAAAAAAAAAAAAAAAAAAAAAAAAAAAAAAAAAAAAACCAAAAAAAAAAAAAAAAAAAAAAAAAAAATAATAAAAAAAAAAAAAAAACAAACAAAAATAAAAACAAAGAAAACTAAAAAACCAAACACAACGAAGCATTGAGAAACACCAACGCCTGGTTGAAGCCTGAGCATAGAGAAGCCTAAACCGTGCAAGGATGAAACCTGATTCTAAATTCGGATTTTTATTCTGGCTCCAAGCTTGAATCCACTTCGACCTACAAAAAAACTTTGAATGCGCAACAACTCTACCTTAATTGTTTGACAAATAAACATGTTTCATTGGTTTGGCAGAAAACAGGAGTTTGACAACAACGAAAGTTGAGATCCTGCATTTCTTGCTCTACTGCTTCGAGCGTCAACCCAAAATCGAACTTGCAAATAAACATCAAACATCAAATCAAGCCTTAGTTCAATTATAAGCGGTGGTTTGTTACTTAGTCGAAGCATCCAGACATAAGCTGCTATTTCGAGGAATCAAGGAGGGCGGTGGAATAAATATCAAAATTTATGATAAGAAGCCCAGTGGTTGGGACGGCTAACCGTTCCACAATTGAAGCACTAGAATGCCGAAAGGTTTTGGCTTGGCATTACCATTGTCAAGGAAAGAGCGCAATTTATGAGCAACAAGAAATCATATTGGAATTAGGTTGTTGTAAATTATGTTTACAAAATATGGACATTTTATTTAATGCCAGAGATATTCCAAAAATTGTGGTGGAATAAAATCCTCTAAAATCCATGGGAACGAACATGTTTCAGTTACAACAGATTTATTTGATATGAGACCATATTTACATGTGGCCATGCTCACGAAATCCACTGGCAACATAGGACAGCTCAAGGAAACGTGCAAAAAATTAGAACTGGAAAAACTCGCTCTTGTCCCTTAGCCACGGCGTTATTGGTGACCAAGTCTATATTCCTCCATTTTTCAATGCTTCCCACGCACAAAACTACGTTTTATTCACTTTCCAACATTCATTTCACATATTTGTCATTTCAATGGTCTTCACTTTCAACGTTTTTGATTTTATTTCCATGGCAAAATTCGTATACTATTTTGATGTTACGATGTGTTGTTTTTAGTTCATGCATATATTTTATGTTATGTTTTAATAAAATGTCTGTTATGTTGTTTTATTTTTAGTAGAGTGTTGTTATTGTTTATTTTTTAAATTTTTTAAAAAAACATATTTTAGTGATTATGTGTTTTTTTTTATATGGAGTGTTATAGCTTTTGTTTTATATATGTTATGTAGTGTATTTTTATTTATTTATTTATTTTATTTTTTTAAATGTGGTTAGTTTTGTATATATAATGTTTGTAAATATGTTTTATATACAATGTGTCATATATGTTTTATTTTAATTAAAAAAAAAAAATCTTTATTTTAGTAAAATTTTCGTCGTAATTATATTGTATGTTTTATTGTTGTTGTTTTTTTTTTAAAGAAATTTTCCATGAAAAATTGTCATTAAAATTGATGTGAATGTCATGATTGGAACAAATTGAAAAAAAAATTGTTGTGATTGCTCACTTAAACATACTTGTCAGATAAAATAAAAAAAAAATAAAAAAAAATTGCCCCACATTCATTTACATAAAATTCATAAAACCAACTACTTGTTTCCCAAAAGATACAAATGCCTTTTCAAAATGTTTTTAATGATTGTCAAAAAAAAAAAAAAAAATCAACCTTCTTGCAAACTAATAAAAACATTTTGAAAAAGTATTAAGCAATCAAACGATTAAATTGCATGAGGACGTGCAATACTTTTAGTTGGGGGGGAAATAAAAGTATGTTGGATTTTTAGAATTGTCATTCATTTTAACATGAATTTGTGGGCAAAAATTAGGATGCATTTACTAACAGGTGGAATAAGATTGGTCAACAAGCTTATGCAGAAAGTTCAACATTAGGATGCGACAACCTTTTCATCCATGATTGGTGTAACTTCGAAAAATACTAAATGGACATTTCATAAATTCTTGAAAATGAGCTAATTTGTTTTCAAGTCACTTCATATAAGAATGATTGATGGAGATGGCACACAAAGGCGGAAATTTTTATGCAGGTATTGAAGACGATCATGAAGGCGAGATTTCTAGAGATCACATGCATCATGTTGTGACATTTACCATTACACAAAAACCCTTTTGCATCATGACATGATTACTCAAATTTTTCCTTCCAAGCGCCTTAATCATCCCTATATTGTAGCCATATTCCATTTTCTTATCCTTCATGACTCCATACATGCCTATTTTTCTGAACAACATACATCATTTCCTTCTTATTTTTCAGTTCATCTTTCCTTGTCAATAAAAATCCAAAGCTTTCTTTCCGTGATTACATTGACCTACCATATACACTGCCTAATTTTGAGATATTTTCATCTATAGTCCTACCAATTATTTTTGTATAAACTTGCGTTGGCTGATGTGGGATTCCTTAAGGCCCACCTTTCAACAAGTCTTGACCCATCGACATCAGCACTTTATCTGGGATACAGACTAGAGTCATCATTAGTACCATGAGGCTTGTATGCCCTAATGATAGGTTCTCCCGCCGATAGTCATGGGAATACATCAATGTCCCTTAATCATTGGATCTTGCAAGTGGCTCGACATCAGATCATTTATTCGCACTTCGCAAGATATACTAGGGTACCTTGGCACTCATTGACATCAATGGTGAGTTTGCCTTGCATTGGTTAATGACATCCATTAATGTTCAGTAATCCAATGACTTATTTTCATGCTCGACGTTGACACATTCATTCACATGACTGGAATTGTACCATCGGATTTTTGAAGCGGGTGAAGACTATATCTTTTCCATGATTTAGCATCAGCAATTCAGATTCCTTCATTTCACAGGATCCAGTTATAGCAACATCAGCATTCACAGTTAAATTTTCATGATCATACTGTAGTAAAACCTTCCATGTTCTAATAGCCACAGTCACATATTCTCTGATCTAGGAGTTACAGCAGTTGTAGCTACAACACCAGTCACGTTTTCATGATCCAACAGCAGCAGCAGCTACATTCCTATTGCATAGTTCATCATTCTTGGGTAAGTAGAGGTATGTTGTTTTCTAATCCTTAATCATGCAATTCCTTATATGTTGACCTGAATATTTTGGAAAATTCCCTCACCATGCTCCATTTCCTTTCATGACCCATGTCAAGTTGCATGAGGACATGCAACCAATTCAGTTGTGGGGGGAGGGGGAACTATATTCACTACATATTCACTACCATGATTCCATTTCTCCACCACTATCACTCCATTTTTTTTTATCTCATTTACCATTCACCAACATTTCTTTTCCAATGATACTTTGTTGCACTTTGTTTCATACACATTAATATACATATTGACATGTTTCATGAATATTACAAAAGGGCTTTCTTATGCACATTAATAGCTTATGATTTCCAGTGAGCGTTTACATTATTATTGCAGCAAGAGAACATAAAATGAAATGAATGTTGTTAACACAAGAACCAACATTCTTTGTATTCATGGTTGTTACATAAGAACCAACCATAAGAAAATGTAAGTTGTTACTCATGTCTTTCACATATCCTGGAAACATTCATTATTAAAAAGACATCATCATGTAAAGCCAAAGTTTAGATGCCAAATTTTCTTAAAGAGATCCATCCATGGTTGCATGAGGACATGCAACAAGTTCAGTTGGGGGGAATGTTGGGACTCAGAAATGTCATATTTTCATCTACCTTTCCCTTCACTATCCCTTACATTTCATCATCCTATTAACCTTTCATCATATCATTTTCATAAATACATTTGGGTTTCACCTTATAATTTTTCACTTTATTCATTTTGTATTATAAGTGAATTTATGATTATATATTAGAAAATATACATGTTTTTATATATATCTCTCAAGAATATGTGAGCTTTGTAATGTGTAGGAAATATGTGAAGGATTAATTCCAAGAGACTTCTCAAATATCTCCTCCACCATATTAAGGAGATAATTATTCAAGCCTATTCCTAAGGAGAAGATCATGGAGGATTTGGTTGGCATATCTTATTCAAGATATGTCAGAGATGTGTGGAGGATTCAAAGGGATCATATCTTGTAATAATGGGAAAGTAGTTGAGAGTACTTGAGAGAATAATGGATATGTCATTACTGGAGGAAATAGGGTGTTCCCTGAATCCTTTAAGTCATTGAATAGGTTTAATTCTACCTCTTATTCTAAAGCATTAATGTCCACCTCATTCATAAAATTAAAGGATCCTGTGGCCAAGTTAGATTTGCCTTTTAATATCCCATATCACTCATGAGCTTGTTACCAACATCTTTTTGACTCCATTTCCCAATGAATATAACATTTCCTCTTTCTATCTATACTTCTTAGACCTTCCTTTTTCTTCTACACCAATCCAACCAAACAAACAAAACAAAACATCTGCACTTAATAACTAGTCTAAAATCAACATTCAAAGCAAACAAGATATACCTTTGCAAACAATTTGAGAGATCCCTCTCTGAGAACAGGAGGACTAGATCCTGTAACTCTAAAAATTTGTTTTGATGTTGTCTTGTATTTTGGTTGGCTAATCTACCAAAACTCAGGAGACGCAACACTGGTGCCACATTCCAGAGAGCCATGGATATTTCATTCTCAGAAGAAATAGGTTACTTCATTTTTATTTACCTTGATGATATCATAGTCTATTCTAAAACAAATGAAGAGCACCTAATACACTTGAGAAAAGCCTATGATAAATGCAGAAAATATGGGTTATCGTTAAATCATAAGAAAACATTGTTTGGTCTTGAAGAAGGTAAACTTCTTGGAAATATCATATCTGAAGAGGGGATAGAGATAGACCCAAAGAGGATCGATGGTATATAGCAAATCAATCATCCTAGAAATATCAAGGAACTTCAATCTTTCACTGGGAAGATTAATTTCTTGAGAAGCTTCATAGCCAACCTAGCTGAACTCCTTAGAAACATGACAAACATGCTTAAAAGAGAAGAAGGAGTTAAAGGGACCTTAGAAGAAAAGAAATCATTTTAGCTGGTAAAACAAGTGCTAACCAAAACCCCAGTTCTTATCAGTCCTGATTTTACAAAAGATTTCTTCATCTTTTCATTTGCATCAAAACATATAGTTGTTGTTGTCCTATTACAGAAAAACATGAAAGGACAAGAGCAACCTATTGCATTTTTTAACAAGGCATTAATAGATGCACCTTTGAAGTATAATATAATGGAAAAACAAGCCTTTTCCTTGGTCAAAGCCTTAAAATACTTCAAAGTTTACATTTTACATTCCCACATCATAGCATTTGTGCCTCATTCAATAGTAAAAGAAATTTTGACACAAGATCCAGATGGAAAAAGAGGAAAGTGGATTGCTGTAATATTATAATATGACTTAGAAATCAAGCCCACTAAGCTCATATAGGGTCAAGGACTAGCAAAACTTATGGTTGAATCCAACTTTTAGGCTATTTATATAAGCATGTTTAATGCACTAGATGAACAGGAGCAGTTGGCAACTCCACTTATTGAAGATCATTTTCTGAACCCATCTTGGTATGCTGATATTTTGTATGTGTTGCTTAATCTAAATGCCCCTCCTGCTTTGTCTAAAACAAAGGAAATATTTTTAAAGTTGAAATCTGTGAATTTCTTCATTTGATATAAATGTTTATATTGGAAAAATTCTAGTGGATTATTGCTTAGTTTCATGAAGGAGAATGTGGAGGCCACCTCTATTGGAATAACACTGCTAACAAAATCCTTAGAGCTGGCTATTACTGGCCCACACTCTTTCAAGATGTCCATAAAATGATCATTTCCTGTCACAAATGTCAAATATTTGAAGGCAAAAGAAAACTTCTTCCCTTACCTCTCCAACCAATCACTGTTGAAGCTCCTTTTCAGCAGTGGGGCCTAGAATTCATTGGGGAAATCCATCCTGCCTCATCTGCCCAACATAAATGGATCCTCATAGCAACAAACTATTTTACCAAATGGATAGAAGCCATCCCTTCTAGGAATGCCACAGACTCAATTATCATCTCATTCCTTGAAAATCATATCTTGTCTAGATTTGGCTGTCCTAGAAAGATTATCACAGATACTGCATTTGGATCCAAAAAGATGGCTGATTTCTGTCATAAATATAAGATTACATTGGGTCATTCTACAGCTTATTACCCTCAAGGTAATGGGTTGGTAAAGTCCTCCAAAAAAGGTTTGGTAAACATAATAAAGAAGTTGCTGGAAGAGAAAAATAAATTCTGGCACAACAAGCTAGTACATGCATTATGGGCAGACAGATTGACCACTAAAAAATTAATTGGAATGTCTCCCTACCAGCTAGTTTATGGAGCAGATGCAATATTTCCAACCAGTCTAGGAGTTCCAGTCATGAGGTTGATCAGTTTGAAGAGAATGATATGTCAAGAAGAATAAACCAGATTGTACATTTATAGCAAACCAAGGAGGAAGTCTACTACAAAGCACAACATGTACAAGGAAACATCAAGAAGTTGTTTGATAAAAGAAAAAAGGCTAGTGACTTTAAAATTGGTGACAAAGTTTTGAAGTGGGATTCAAGGAGAGAAGATAAGGGAAAACATGGAAAGTTTGATAATTTATGGAAAGGCCCTTATCTTATTCAGGCTGCTATTGGTAACAATGCATTTTTCCTTCAAGAAATGGATGAAGCTGAATATTTTGGAGGTCCTGTCAATGGCACGATGCTCAAACATTATTTCTATTAACATCTGTGTTACTTTAAAGTTTTTATTTCATTGTATATAACATTGTTAGAAAATTATATGTTACAGAGAAATGGCAACACATAAAATATGCAGAAAATACAAGCACACAAAACACATAAAACTAGAGAGACACAGATATACATGGTTCACCCAGTTTGGGCTACGTCCACCCTGAACAACCAGTCCTTCCTTTCTATTATCCAGAAAAATGAAGAGACACAACCTACAACAGATCCGCTGTAATATCCTCTGTTCTCTCTCACAGTCTCCCTATCTGTTTCTTGCTCTGAGAATACACATACAATACACAGCCGCAATACAATACCCTCATAAAAGAGAGGGGTTGCCTTCTAGGGCAAAACACCCTATTCTAAACATAAATTCTACCATCAGATCATCCACCTAATGAACAGCTGAGATTGACTAGAAATTACTATACTTTTACAAGGAAATTTTACATCTGTTCATAGCTTCGGGGGCACTGCCCCCGAAACCTCCCACCAGGGGGGGGGGCTCCATAAAGTCGCTGCCACCCCCCCTGGACCCCCCATGGCAGTGATTAATTTCGAGCGGCGTTGCCGCCCCATTTAAAAACAGGGAGTCGAATGTTGTGATACAAAGTAAACAAGATAATCAGGCTCCACACCCAACAATCTCCCACTTGGAGACTGATTGTAGCAACTCCACCACTACTTCATTTGCTGGACAATGACTCCTCTTTGGACTTGGCTGTTTCTCCTCTTCATCGTCATCCTTGAAGACCAATTGAAACTGAGCACATTCTCAGTTTCTCCCTGGTTACAACTTTTGTTAGCATATCTACAGGATTCTGGCTAGTGTGTATCTTTTCCAGCTTCAACTCTCCATCTTCCAATACTGACCGTATGAAATGGTACTTGAGATGTATGTGCTTAGTCCTGGAATGAAATGTTGAGTTCTTTGCAAGATGAATGGCACTTTGGCTATCACTGTATAACGTGCCCATATCATGCTTCTTACCCAATTCATCCATAAACCTTTGTAACCAAATCATTTCTTTACTAGCCTTTGTAGTAGCAACATACTCTGCTTCTGTTGTTGAAAGTGCAACAACACTTTGGATTTTTGAAATCCAACTGACAGCTGTTCCACCTATAGAAAATACATATCCTGTAGTGCTCCTCCTTTTATCTCTGTCACCTGCCATATCTGCATCAAAATATCCCTGTAGAGAAATTTTTGAACCACCAAAGCATAATGCTTGATTTGTGGTACCTCTCAAATATTTGAGAAACCATTTTACTGCCATCCAATGTTCTTTTCCTGGATTGTTCATGTACCTGCTTACAACTCCCACTGCATGTGCAATATCAGGCCTTGTGCAGACCATTGCATACATTAAGCTTCCAACTGCTGATGCATATGGAACTTTAGACATATAATCCATGTCTTCTTTGGTCTTTGGGAACATCTCCTTGCTAAGTTTGAAATGGCTAGAAAAAGGTGTACTAACTGGTTTTGCATTGTGCATATTAAATCTTTTCAATACCTTTTTTATGTACTCATTCTGAGACAGTGTTAATTTTCTATTTTTCCTGTCTCTGGTTATTCTCATACCAAGGATTTGTTTTGCAGCTCCCAAATCCTTCATTGCAAATGAATTTGCCAATTTTCTTTTGAGCACATTAATTTCATGCATGTTAGATCCTGCAACAAGCATGTCATCTACATACAATAACAATATAATATAGCTACCATCATTTGAAAGCCATAATAGCCATCATTTTTCCATTTGAAAACATTCCCTTCATTCCAACCATTTTTCTCATTTCACGCTTCATTTCCTTAAAAAACCCTTTTAAACCTTACAAAAATCCTTTTATTTGGTTTAAAAACCCCCATTTCTAGCCTATCAGAATCCCTCAAAGGCTTTAAAAACCTTTTTTCTAGTCCTATTCGATCTTTCAAACATCAGGCCTTAAGCACTTTTCGCTTAAGCCCTTAGCCACTTTTCCCCATAAGACTAAGGCTTGAGACCATCGGCTAAAGTCTCAGCCCCCTTCATTTATGCTCCATGATCACCTTATTCTTCCATAGGACCATTCCCGCACTTTTTCCTTTCAATCCCCTTTCTTTATAAATTCCTCATCCCATCTCATTGTCTTCCCGACATAATCCTAACCGTTGATCTACAAGATCTAACGGCTATCAGATCCTTCCCCCTTTTCTCATATCCATTCGCCATTCCCCTATACTCTCCCCATCAACAGATCTGGGTCGTTGATCACAAAAATCCGATGGTGCCGGTAGATCTAACATATTGACCCCGCCCATCTAATATTCCACTACGTGACAATGTTGCTGATGCATCTATTACACAACATTTTGGCACCGTTCCTGCAGTTCCTCATCCCGTACATTGGAGGACTTCTCCCATGACTTGTGAACAGTAAAATGTCTTGAAAAAACCATGATGGCATCCTTCTTCATAAGGGATACAATTTTCCTGAAGAACATTTCCTCTAAAAAATTACCAAAACCTATGTTTGGGCCTTGGCACGAGTAGCCAGTTTTAGACCCATGCTAATGTAGCATATTTGCATCAAATGGTGCTCTGTTCCTATGCACTGCCCACGCTGAGCTAAAATTGAATTGTTTTTTAAAATAAGAGGTGGAAGTTTGACTTCAACCACACAAGGGATGAGTCATTAGGAGGAGGTTGGGTGGTTCAGCTCCGGATCTCCATCTTTGGGAATTAGGTCTCCACCTCCCATCGAACCTTCCTACAATATAGGACTCCCTTTCTTGATTTTAGAGGATCGTAACTCCTCCCTCTCCCTCTATAAAACCCTACCATATCCCATCACAAAGCTAGCCAAACATTTGGGGAAAACACTATAGTCGAGTGACATTTGAGAGAGCAGAGCCAAGGAGAATCCGTTGAGAGAGTCTTTCCCATATTCTCGGTCGATGTTTGTGAGGAATGCTCCGCTGGAACCTTGCTGAAGGAGGATCATGGCGTCAGAACTAGGTTGTAATCCTTCTTCTCATGTTTAATATACTTGACTGAAACATTGGTTCCATCTGTGTGTTGTTTAGTTCTTATAATGCATTTGATTTAGTCTTTTCCGACTGACTAATAGTTAACAAATCTAGATCAGTAGTTTGTGCATTGTCATGTTCTCTTGTCCGTGTGCAGGTGTTCGAACGTGTTGAGTGGACAGATCATGATATGCAAGGCCAAGAACAAAAAGCAGCCATATTTTCTCACGAAAAACAACAACGCAGATTCCAAGGTAGGAAATCTATCAGAATCCTATTGATTTGTTAATTAGGAACTAATTTTCAGCGTGTCTTGTTTGTTGCTAGACCCACCCCTGGGCTAGTGGGATCGCCTCTGTCCGTAGAGGGGATTAACCTCGTCAACAAATTGGCAAATCCACTGGGGATCTAGTGCGAGATAGTGCTTCTTCCATTTTCTTTTCATTTTGGTTTTTTTTTGATTGATCTACTTTTTGGTTTTATTTCCTTGATCTGGAACCTCTGTTCAGCCTCCAAAAGACCATTTTAACCTCTGCTTCATTCTTTTCCCATTTTTGCTTAGTAAACCCAATTGGCGCAGATTTTCATCTGATAATCGTGCCAACTGGCACGTGTTGTGCTTTAGGCACCTGCGCCATTCCCTGTTTGGCGTTGATTATAGCGAGACAGGTGTGCCAACCCTAGCAGGTTTTAGGGTTTGCTTGGTTTTGGAGTTTCTGAGCCTGAGTTTTGGTCCTGGTTTGTTTTTTCTAGCTTTTTGAGTGCCTTGGATTCATTTTTTACTGGAATTTTCCCTTGCCCTTTGATTGTTTTCCCTTTTCCATTAGTTTTTCATTTTAGCCCTAGGTTTTCTAGGTGTTTCATTGTGCTTAGCCTCTTGTGGGAGTTTTGGGTATTTTATTTTCTAGTCAGTTTGGTTTCTTCTTGCTCGCATTCAGCCTCGTGGATTCGATTGAGTGATTGCTTTCATTGGGTGATTGTTCCTCTCTTTCTCTCAATTTCACTTCGCATCACTCCAAGTCTAGATTACATAATTTGCTTGGGTCGTTTTCGAGATTTTTCTTTGTTTTGAGAGATTTTGACTTTGGTTTGAGTTTGGCTGTACTTGTTTGAGTTGATTGCAGTCCTTTTGTTTCAACTCTTTCATTTCGGTTCTCAAACTTATGTTTTGATTCATTTTTTGTATCATTTAGTACATTTTCTCTGGAATATTGAAAAATACAAAAAAAAACTATATAGTTTGCATTCTTGTTTGCATTGTGGAATTGGAATTCGTTTTCATTTCTAGTGTTACATAATTCTAGGAAGAGTTTTTCAATTTCATTAGCTTGCATTGAATTTGCTAGTGGATGTTTTGTGTGTTCATTTCACTATCACTTGAAAGCTCTCAACTCTCCCGTAGATAGCTCTTCATTGAACAGAATGATATTTTGTGGAATCTAGCTTGCATTTAGAGGTTTTAGGAGATTCCACATTCGATAGGGCCTAAAAATTGAAATGTAAATTGAAGATCAACTTTAAAATTTACTGAATTAACCCAAGGCAGCATTGAAACTTAATGGAATATATAGTAGTCTAAGGTAGAGACGTCTTTTGGCGTCTTTAAGCCTAGCAACTATTGCTCACCATTTGGCCTTTGATAGTGCTATTACGGACTTGTGCTCCCTGTACCATCGCGTATATAAAGGGAGACCCCACTAGGTTGCAATACTTTATCCGTAGGAAGCCGAGTTTGCCACCTTGTACCCGTGATACACCGAACACATCATTCGGGGAGATTACCTACACGTACATTAAGTCCTTCATTGATTTATCTTTAATTTTTACAAAGGTGTATATGGCAGTTCACAGATATATAGTACACCTATTTACCTAGATTACCAGAGCATTCACTTTGATCGTTACTGACTCCCTAAATAGAAAGATCATCAAGCTCTTGTCCTTTCAAGTTTGTTTCCAATATAAAAGAGATAGAGTCATCTTTTACTTGTTTCTCGACTCTTAAAACTTGTAACAATGGATTTCTGGTTTCAATGAAGTAAAATAAATCACCTACGATTACGCACCCATTAGAGATTGATTTTTCCGGCCTGTTGCTATTTCCCTTGGTTTTGCCTGTGAGTCTTTGTTTTTGATCTCTTTCTCTTTTTGTCGTGCTAAAATCACAATGGTGGAACCGCCAGCTTCATCTACTGGTAGTCCTTACATGGACGATTCGTCAGAAGCTTCTCAGTCCTCTGTTGAGCTTCAATAGCCTATTTTTTCAGAGCCTCCCTTTGGGGGACCAGTTTAATTCAATTGGCCTCTTTCCAACGCTTGGTTTGGATTTGGAGTTGGGGAAAATTTCCCACCTCTTACATCGGGATCGCCATTTTTTACTGCTATCATCCCTCCTAGTCCCCGTCGTCTTCTAGAAGATCTTATAGTGGATTTGAACATGGAGTCCTCCAGTCCTACTCCTAGTGGGGGAATTCCTACTTCTGATGAAGCATACCAAGTTTTTCCCGAAGACATCCCTCAATCATCTGTTCTATCCTCACTGGCTACATCGCTGCCAGTCAGATATAGGTCTTTGAGTCAGGTTATGGCCGCTATTGCCTCCATGTCGGTATCGGCTCCGGTAACGGAGCTGATTATTCCATCATTAGGGATGTCACCATCGACACCTGTCACGTCATATCCTTTTGTTACATTTGTACTTGTTAGACCTACTGTCTCCGTGGCTGCATCTACGCCTGTTATCACCACTTAGTTAGCTGAGACCTTGTTAGTTCCTGAGGATGTTTGCATGGTCACAATTATTCCTGATGGCCTTTCTCCCGAGGAGTATCAGCTGGTTGTTCAGCAACAGAACTCCCTAGCTTATCGGCAGTCCCAACCCTCTGGGTATCCTTTCCTTCATCATTATGATGTTCTCGGTAATGTTGTTTATTCGTTTCCATCTCAATATGAGAATCCTCTTTATTTTCCTTCCACCAATGCTTATCATGCAATTAACTAGTTCAGACCCACCTTGCTTGTGCAGCCTACTAACCAACAAGGACAACCCTTGCAGGGACAACCTTTGGTTCAACAGGGACTTGCATTGGGCCCACAAGGACAACCCTTACAGGGATAACCTTCGATCCAGTAAGGTTTATTTTACGGTCCACAAGGGCAGCCTTACGATCCACAAGGCCAACCTTTGCAAGGTCAACATGTGATTCCACAAGGCCAACCTTTACAAGGTCAGCCTGTGATTCAACAAGGGCAGTCCCAGGGACCCTCTGGTCAACTTGTGTATCTGGCGGGACCTTCTTATTGTCCTAGGGGGAAAATTTATCTATCGTAAAGTCAACCTCTGATGCAACCATAATGACCATATATCCAACCTGGTCCAAGCATTGCACAACTGGGTCCATCTTATTGTACGGGTTCTGGTCAACCTATTCATCAGGTACAACCTGGTCCCACTCAACCATCAGGCCAACCTACTCAACAGGGACAGCCTGGTGGCACTTTTTAGCCTCCTCAATCCATTCAGTAGCCTATTTACCCTACTTATTGAGCTTAGCAGGGTCCTACCATTCAGCAGCCCGCTCAACCCAAAGGCGCCTATTACCCTCATGCTCCATATCAAGTAGGGTATAGTGCACCCCAAGGTTTTGCATATTAACCTCAATCGCAATTGCCTTATAATCAGTTGCAATGATTTACTTACATTTCGCAGAAAAATCCATATGTTGCTCAGGCAGGACCGTCTTATACTCAGAATCAGTATCTTGGTCTGCAGCCTCCATATCTTGGTCCTCGGCCTCAGTATCAGCTAAATTATCTGGCTTATACCCCGTATGGTTTGAATCCTTCAGGACAGGACCAATGGGGGCAGAGTTATCCTCAACCAGGATGGAATATGAGTACAGGTTCTTATCGATGATCTTCCATGCCTTTCAACCCTCAGTTTCCTTTTTTGGCCACCTTGGAATTGGCGGATGTGTCCAAATTGACAAATAATCCAATTATTCATAATCCTTATTGGCCTCTGGTTCCCACCAAGGTTTCTGGTGATTGCCCCAAGTTTGAGGGAAAAGCTGGCGAGGATCCCCAAGTGCACGTCATGACATACCATTTATGGTGTTCTTCCAACTCTTGGGTCGATGACTCGATTTGTCTACGTATTTTCCAGCTCACTCTCACTGGCGTTGTTGCTGAGAGGTACATCGAACTGCCCCGCAACATTTTTCAGGATTTTAACGCTCTTTCTATGGCATTCCTCATGCATTTTCAGTTACTGGTTCGTTACAAATCAGGGATGCATCTCCTGACATCTTTGAAATAGGAATGAGCTACCCATATCTCAGACCACATTCACGAATGGAGACGTCGTCATCATCTGATCAAGTTTGAAATTCCTGATCAACTTCTTACTCATTGGTTCACTACCTCTTTTATCAATCAGATTGCACAGGACATTGCTCGTGCCAAGTAGGGGGCATGTGTAACTGAGGAGCAGGCCATTTCTCACGCCTAATACCTTGATTTAGTGTAATCTCAATTAGGCACATTGTATGATATCTTGACTGATGCCTCGAGACCAAGGACCTCTAAAGCGCCGGCTACTCCATCGAGCGATGGCGTTATTGGTTCCATATCTTAGACTTCTCGCAAGTCTTCATCTTCCAATGCCAGGAAGCAAAAATAAAATTCTTCCAATGATTCTGCTTCTTAGCCTGCTTCAGATTCTGGTAAGACCTCAGAGGTCAACACCGTTCATGCCAATCCTGTGGACAAGACTTCCAAAGGGAAAAAGAAGGGAAAAGGCAAGGCCAAAGCCGATGCCCCGAAGCCAGATTCCTCAAAACCTCGTGCTGATGATAGCTCATAGCGCAAAAAAAAATATCCATGTCTGATCTGTGAGGAAGAGCACTATGCTAAGGATTTTCCACGACGAGCCGAGGTCAGTAGATTTCTCAATGGAACCAAAGGAACTCCTGTTTTTCTTAAAGAACCCTTCCCGTCTCAGAAAATGCAGATGGTTGAGCAGCCTTTGCCATCTGCACCATTTGGCCCTCATGTATTCATGATGAATAATTATGCACCCATTTCCATCGCCACTTGGTTGAAAGATTATGTTGGTTCATGCCAAGCGACAGGGAAGGAGATCGCTGATGGTCCTCCTCCCCTGCCTGTATTTGGTCCTCTTGAAATCGAAAGGCCTAGTGCCAAACCTGTTGTGCAGCCACCTTCTAAAGGTGTTCTCAGGAAATCTTCTTATAATCCAAATGCCCATGCTGCTTAGCATTATAGCATTGTTGAGGATTTGGCACAGGCTCCATCCGCGATATGCGGCCACCTTCTAAAGGTGTTCTCAGGAAATCTTCCTATAATCTAAATGCCCGTGCTACTTAGAATTATAGCATTGTTGAGGATTTGGCACAGGTGCCATCCGCGATGTCTATGTTGGAAGTTATCCTGAGTTTCCCATCTCAATGGAAGGCGCTTTTATCTGCAATTTGCGAGATTGATCCCGCTGATTCTAGCCTTCTCTCTTTCGACTTAGAAAATTTTGTCCCTCGACTTCCACATCAAATTGCACTTGTTATACAAGTTGGTATTAACGGTATTAATATCCATAGGGTCATAGTGGATGAGGGTGCATCCACCTGCGTCATGTCATCTGCTTGCTGGAAGGCCATTGGCTCTCTAGCTTTGAATTCATTTCCCAATGCCCTTGAGGCATTTGATGGAAGAGAATTGAAACATTTGGGTGTTCTCGCCAGTTTACCAATTAATCTGCAAGGAAATAAAATCAGCGTCAAGGTAGAAGTCATTGATGCTAAGCTCAATTATAATATTCTACTCAGTTGTAGTTGGACACACGCCATGCTTTGTGTTACATCCACCCTCTTTCGGCTTCTAAAGTTTCCACATGAGGGGAGAATTTTAACTGTCGATCAGTTATCATTCTTTACCTCATCTTCCAAGAAAAACGTCCCATATGTGGATAAGATCCCTACTCTTGAAAGCATGGGACCGAGACTTTTCAAAGATCCCACCCTCATGGGTATCTTTCCTCTTCCACCACCAAATACCATTCAAGTTAACATGATCTCTCGGTCAAATGACCCTTGGATCATCCCTTCTCCTAAACAATTTGATTCTTTTGGGGACTCAATGCCACTTAGTCCGGTTGTGTCATCCCCGCCACAGGTTAATTATGTGGCTACCTGTCCTGTGCCTATATTTAGTGATAGTGTTGTGGTGCACCATGTACTGGGGGCATTGGGTCTTGATTTCTGAGATTTGTTTCTTCCATCGGATGAGATTGTCTTAGAGACCATGACTTCTTGTTCATTATGATGAAGTCGTGTGGAGCATGGTTTGTCTTCTTGTGTCAAGCTCCTTAAAAAAAGAAACAAGCTCATGGAGCATGGTTCGTCTTCTGGTGTCAAGCTCCTTAAAAAATGAATCAAGATGGTCCAAGGATAGTTCATTTGCTATGTCAACCTTGTTAAAAAAATGAATTAGGGTCCGAGGATAGTTCTTTTAATGTGTCAACCTTGTTAAAACAATGAAACACAGTCTTGTTCAATTCGAGTCTCTGATATGATCTCATAAGATCCCAGTCAAGTCTTGGTCTTGGTCTCGTAAGTTGAACCTTCACTTCATCTGCTTTGCATATGGACTGAAGCTTGGGGGGCATGTACCTCAAATTGAGTCACCATGCTGAGGGCATGCCCGTTTTTCCCTATTTTTCAAGCATAGTTTGTGTGTATTTCGAGCTTGCATAAAATGAAACTCATTTCAAGCATAGTTTACATCTGTGTTTTTAATCTTGTGTAAAAATGAAACATTTTGGTTTCGTGTGTTGTGCGAACTTTTTCTTTTTGGGTCATTACTTATGTAGATTTTTGAATCGATACATTAGATAACATTGTATTAAAACATTTGCATGACATATAAAACATCATCACATGTAAGAAGATCCATCACAGAAAAAAGAAAAAGTTCGCACAACACACGAAACCAAAAT
>Ga0115848_100367_pt1 | contig 16988 bp, 20 predicted proteins | sample InSIn3gowninarea_FD_83862 | JGI IMG/M metagenome (GOLD analysis project Ga0115848, IMG submission 83862) | reverse complement strand
CGAGGATGATATTCCTTCGAATCCCTCACTTACAACAGGTGATAAAAAGGTGGTACATCTTTACTTTACTCATAATCGCGAGTCCTATCTTCCTTATTTACAAGGGGTGACCGATCCGAATCTTGCTTATCATTCACAGTTAAATGTCACCAAGATTGGCGATCAGTTGAAAGAAAGCTTAGAGGCTAGAGGCATTGGGACCTCAATTGATAAATCTGATATTATGGGGTCCGTGAGGGATTCGAAGGAATATCATCCTCGTTTCCTTTGTCAATACCTTCAATATTTTGCAGTGATGCTTCTCGTTCTGCTTTCATTATTTCTAAAGGGGGTGAGGATTCAAATGGCATGTTCGTATAATTTGAACCTTGCCCGGCAACAAGTATTTTTCCATCAAACTGTTCAAAGCCTGGAAGCTCCCGGCCAAGAAGGCTCCTTGGGTCATTTAAATTAATATTGCTTGAAAGCTTAAAAATTAAGTTAGTCAGCTTGGGGCTCGCGGATAAATTATCTTCAATAGATAAGAAATGATGATTCTCCCAAGCCATAAGTTGATAGAGCATTTTCCCATTTACTTGATTTGCTGCTGTATTAACAGAATTAGACATAGGTCTAAACTGGGGCTTTAATGATGTTAACAGCCCGCTGATGGAAAACACCAAAAGCATAAACAGCAAGATAAAAGAGGTTACTTTTATTAGATTCGTCCCTTGCACCGTCAAAAACAATCCAGAATTCCTAGTAGATTTCATGGTTCCACCTCTCAATTCGATTCTAGTAAATACTTATGACATTACTAGAATTGCTAGAACCATTAATCGCAATTGTGAGGTGGTCACTTAAACTTTATCGCGTATAGTAACCTGCATTTCCCTGATCAACATTACTGTGAAGCGATGCATTCAATCCGCTCGCAATCAGGTTGGCCATATCTTCAATAAATACATCTACCTCCTTAGGGGTAACCATTAGATTATGCCCTAAAGGGGAAAGGACCTCGTATATTAATTTACGTTTTTCTTCTTCTTCTAAAGTTCCAATCATCCCTAGAAAGGTCTGACGGTGCTTTTCTTCTGGAAGATCATCATCGGTAAGTTTTTTTCGTTTCCCAAATGTCATCCCCGCTGGTGCGAGGGCTCTTGAAGGACGATTTCCTTCCTTAAGCTCCTTACCAAAATGCTTCAGGATATAATCAATCGTGTCACTTGTAATCGAAACGGCATCAACAACAGTCGGAACACCAATAGCGATAACTGGAACTCCTAATGTTTCTTTACTTAATTCTTTTCTTTTATTTCCTACTCCTGAACCTGGGTGAATGCCTGTATCCGAAACTTGTATGGTAGAATTAACCCTATCTATCGATCTTGCTGCTAATGCATCAATCGCTATCACAAAATCCGGTTTTGTTTTTTCGACTACTCCAAAAATAATATCGCTCGTCTCAATCCCTGTTAATCCCATTACTCCAGGAACTAAAGAACTAACTGGACGGTAGCCTTCCTCAACATTTTCTGGCTGTAATTGAAACAAGTGTCTGGTGATTAATAGGTTCTCACAGACCATTGGACCAAGTGCATCAGGAGTAACATTCCAATTTCCTAGACCTACTACGAGACAGGAGGCATCTTTCTTAATCCCTGTACCTTCAAGAAAGTGAGCAAATTCTTTAGCAAAAATTTCTTCCACCTTTTGTTGTAAAGGGGTGTCCTGCTGTCTAATCCCTTGTACTTCAAGGGTTAAATAACGTCCAGCTTTTTTTCCTAGCTGTGTTGCACCTTCTCCTGTGATCTCTACTAAAGAGATTTTTATATCATCTATATCTTTTTCTTTAATGATGACTCCTTCAATTTGTGAGAGGTTCTCTCCCTGTTGAACTGAGCCTTCTCTATCAGCTATTACCATTTCTCTCGCTTCAATAGCTAAATCCGTTCGAATTGAATACTGACTTAGGTCGATATTGGTGTTTTTATTCTCCTGCATTATGTCTCGCTCCCGTCATTTTCTAATTAGAAACTATTTCCTATTTTTACCCCTTTTCGGCTAAAACATTCAGGTTATTCTTATATGTAGATAATTCTAGTATTGCAAAATCAGGTTTGGTTTGATAAAATATCTCTTGTTCTGATTAATTGTGAATGAAGGTAAAGTCGAGTTCATATAATCTCGATTCTTTGTAGGAGGTGAAAGTAATGCCTAATATTAAATCTGCTATTAAGCGTGTAAAAACAAGTGAAGCTCGTAATGCTCAAAATACAACTGTTAAATCTGCAACTCGTACTGCTGTTAAGAAAGTAGAAGCTGCTATTACACTTAACGATGCAACAGCTGCTAAGGAAGCATTAGTAACTGCTGCTAGTAAATTAGACAAGGCTGCTGCAAAAGGTCTTATCCACAAAAATGCTGCTGCCCGTAAAAAATCACGTCTTACTAAAAAAGCTAACACTCTATAATTAGAGAGCATAAAAAAACGATTCCTGATTGGAATCGTTTTTTTATGTCTACCGTTTTATTTTGAATAATAATAGCTCAATTAGTAATGATTTATTCATGCCCCCTGTTTTCATCTGAAGGTCAGCATTCGCCAGCATACTCATAAGGTTAGTTAATTCTTCATCTGTAAATTGATTAGCTTGCCCTGCAGCTAACTTAACCCGGAATGGATGAGCCTTTAAATACCCGGCCATTTGCTGTTGTCCATAACCTCTCCTTGAAAGTTCCTTCACCTGATAAATAAGCCTGAATTGGCCCGCTAGCAATGCTAATATCTTAATCGGTTCCTCATTTTGCTTTAATAAATCGTAATAAATTCTAAGTGCGTCTTCGGGTCTTCTTTGCACTACCTTCTCAATTAATGTAAAAATATTTTGCTCAAGGGATCTCGACACTAATTTTTCTACCATAGAAGCATTAATTTGTTTTTCTTCAGCCGCATACAAAGCTAATTTATCAACTTCACTTGTAATCATAAACATATTTGTACCCACAAGCGTAATCAGGAGTTCAAGTGCATCTGGGTCGAAAACAATTCCATTTATTTTTGCTCTTTCTTTCACCCAATTTTTCAATTCGTACTCATTCAACTTCTTTGCTTCTACTATAACTGCCGTCCTTTTTAGCTCTTTGGTAATTTTTTTTCGTTCATCGAGCTTTTCATATGGCGCCGAAATAACTAAGACCGTATAGGGGGCAGGTTCTTTTAAATACAACTCAAGCCGCGCGAGATTATGTTCCATTTTATCTTTTGTCTTCTCTGCTGTTAAGAACTTAGGATTATGTAAAAAGATGACTTTTTTCTCACCTAAAAAAGGAAAAGTTTCTGCGTCTTCTAGAGCTGTTTCAATAGGTGTTTCATCTAAATCATACGCAGTAAAATTAAAATCCTTATCCTCTTCATCTAAAACCTGATTAAGCAGCATTTGCTTCGTTTCATTGATTAAATAGGCCTCTGTACCATATAATAAATAAATGGGAGCAATTTCCCGTTGTTTAATTTGTTTCCAAATATCCAATACCATTTTCCAAGCTCCCCTTCGATTCACTTTCCATTATCTATCGTAATGAAGCTTGGACATTTTGACAAGTGTTAAAAGGGAATTGACAGCTTTCTTAGAAAGCGCCAATTCCCGATCTATAATGAACGCCTGCAATTAAAGCCCTAGGATCTTTTAATTGCCTGGCGGAGTTACTTGTGTAAATTTAGTGTCACCTTTTTGCTTTAAAGTATTTGTGTCAACTCTTGTCAATAAAGGAAGTAGATATTCAAAGCATGCTGGATTTTTTAAGTAAAAAAGCTTATACTATTATGTGAAATAGGAGGGGTATATTGTGAACGAATTTGAAAAGAATGTGCAAACTAAACGCAACGACGCAATTGATTCTGGAGTAGGTTTTGTTGTTTCTTTTGGTGTTTTTGCTGTAATGTTTATTATTGCAACCGTTATTAAAGTTGTCGGATCGTAATCTTAATGCACTGCTACATATTCATTCTTGGAGGCTGTATCCTTGCAGTCTCTTTTTCGTTTTCTGATAGGTTAATGCTTTATCTTATGTAAAACCGAAGAAAAGGTTCCACTCTCCTGATAAAACCTATAGGTAATCGCACCATGGTCATCCGTCCTGTATACAGTTGTATTCTCGAGTTGTTCCAACACCTCGCTATGCGGATGACCATAACGATTATGCTCACCAACTGAAATCCATGAGATAGCAGGTTTTATTTTATTAATAAATTGCTCACTTGTTGATGTTTTACTTCCATGGTGTCCTGCCTTCAGTACATCTATATGCAAATTAGGATATTTCTTTATTATCTTTTCCTCTCCCTCTTGATCAAGATCGCCGCCAAAAAACCAATTAAGCCCTCCAATTTCCGCCATAATCGCAATCGATCCACTATTCCGCTCACCTTGAAAATTTGCTTCAGGACTTAGAACATAGAATGTGCTCGTTTCATTTTCCCATTGGCTCCCAGCAGCGACCATTACAACCTGAATACCTCTATTTTTTGCTTCCTGAATAATGGTTAATTCTGATTCTGATAATTCAGCAACTAATGGCATTAAAATTTGTGTAACTTCTATTTCTTTTATAAGTGCAAGAGTGCCGCCAATATGATCAGCATCACCATGAGTCAGAATAAGTTTATCTAATTTTGTAATCCCCTTTCCTTTCAAAAAAGGGACCACAACATCTCTCCCTACTTCATATGGTTTTGCTGCCTTTTTCCATTCGTCCTCTTGAAATTGAATAGTTCCTCCCGTATCAATTAAATAGGTACCTTTACCAAATGGGAAATGGATAAAAATACTATCTCCCTGGCCAACATCAATCATTGTGACTTCCCCAAATGGATTAGTCCAATTCCAAATGGTCTGGAAGGTAATCAAGGCAAACGCTAAAAAGATGACCTTAAATTTCCTCTTTTGCTGAAAACCCGCTTCCCATATTAGAAAAATGGCGAGGATGATTGCTATATAAATTATGAAGAGAAGCAAATTTGGCCTTCCGGTTACAAGCTGGGCAAAAGATAGGTCAGCAAGTTTTTCAATAAGGCCATTGGCTAAAGTAATAATTTTCATAAATAAGTTAATCAGAATTGACGGAGTATCACCAAATATTATCTGAATGAAATACAAGATATATAATCCAGGGAGAAATACAAACGAGAATAGAGGAATATAGAGGAGGTTAGCAACAATACTTATAAAAGAAATTTCGAAAAAATGATACAGTAATATCGGTAAAGCTGCGAGTTGAGCAATAATGGAGATGACAACCATCGCTGAAATAGTTTCTTGATACCGAGGTAAAATGCTGGGAACAGATAAAATAATAGCATAGCTCACTGAAAACGATAACTGAAAGCCTGCATCTAAAATAATCAAGGGAGAAAAAAATACATAAATCAAGAGGGTAAGGCTAATGGCATCAATAGGGGATAATTTTATTTGTCTTTTCCAACGCAAAACAAATAAAACAAGAAAGAGCATTAACACCGCACGGATAACCGAAGGTGAAGCACCTGTTAATATCGCATATATTGGCAACAGGACGAGAAGAAAATTCATCATAAACTGCCTAGTCAATCCGATTCTAATTCCTAAATAAAACACCATTCCGATTAATAAGGAAACATGAAGACCAGATATTGCCAATAAATGAACAATGCCCGTTTTTTGATAATTTATCAGCACCTCAGGATCAAACATACTTCTATCTCCAAATATTAAAGCAGCTGATAGAGCGGCAATTTCTGCGGGGAAGTGTTTTTCGAGATATTTAATGCCCGTAAAACGTACCTCTTTAATCATGGTTAATGGAGTTGATTTAACTTCAGCACATTTATTAAGCGGGTTATTTTCTAATTCAACTATTTTATAAATCTGTTTTGCAGCTAAATATTTCCGGTAGTTAAAGGTATTTGGATTTTTGGCAATAGAAGCTTCTGTTAATACTCCTGTTACATGACATAAACGTCCGTAAAAATTCGTATCTTTTAGAGCCTCTTTCTCTGCCTCTGTTTTAATCTTATAACGTATTAAAAGCTTTTCTTTGTTTTTTATATCCAATGCAATAACCTGGAGCAAATCGCCATCAACTTTGGTGTTTTCCGTATATTGAAGATAAAAAGTTGTCAGCGAATCCGACAGCCTAGTTTTATTATGGGTAATCGTATGGTGACCGGCGAGGAAAAAAGAAATAAAGAGGCAGATGACGACGAATAATTGTTGTTTAGTATACCGCTTAAACGTATAAAGGAGATAAAAATAAATAAAGGAACAAAATAAGAAAGGCAGAAAAAAGTAAAGAGAAGTTAAAACTCCTAATATGGCCGCAATTGCAAAAAAGAAGCATTTACTATTCATTGTTTTCTCCAATTTGTTAGGGAGTATTTTAACGCCGGATAAACCGGCGTTATTTTTGGGGGATTATTGACTTATCTTACGAAAATCAATCACTGATTCTTTTAATTCTACCTTTTCGGTTTTTACATTTGCTTGATGGAATAACTCTGCTGCATGAGGGTGATTCTTATAATCCTCAGCATAATAGACTGTCTTAATCCCTGCTTGGATTATGGCTTTACAGCACTGCAGGCATGGAAAATGGGTAACATAAATTTCTGCTTCAGTTGTGGGGACACCAAATTTGGCACATTGCAGGATGGCATTCATTTCAGCATGTATCGTCCTTACGCAATGATTGTCTATGACATAACAGCCTTTATCAATACAGTGGTCTCCACCAGCGATAGAACCATTGTAGCCACCGGCAATAATTCTCTTATCTCTAACGATTGTCGCTCCCACAGTCAGTCGCGTGCAGGTACTTCTTAACGCCAGCAAATGACTTTGAGCCATAAAATATTGATCCCACGAAATGCGTTCCACTTTCTCCAACTCCTCCAAATTTCGATATTTTTCTCTCTTAAGTGTAATATCTTAGACTTAAAATGGTCAATGAGTTTTCTTATTGAACTGTAATTAGATCCTTTAGCTTCTCAAATGTTTTATCACCAATCCCGCTAATATTTTTCAAATCTTCAACACTCTTGAACGGTCCGCTCGTCTCTCTGTATTCCGTAATTGCAGCCGCTTTTGAAGGACCAATACCTGGAAGGTTTTGCAATTGTGTTTCATCTGCTTTATTTAGATTAATTTTTGCTTGATTACCTGAAGTACCGCCAGTATTCGCAGGATTAACCGTTGTTCCTGCAGTTAAGGTAATTCCTTCCTCTCCCTTTGCAGGAATATAAATAACCATTGCATCCTGAACATGCTCAGCAAAATTCACCTGACTTTCATCGGCGTTTTCAGTTAGCCCTCCAGCTCGTTGGATAACGTCTATTACCCTTTCACCCTGACTTGAAGAATAAACACCCGGCATGGTAACCTGCCCCTTAACATCAACCATAATAATCTCCGGTTCCTGAATTTCTTCTTGTACCTGTGGAATATCCTTTTCTTCCTTTATTTCTTGCGGGACAATATTTTCTACATCACTTACAGAAGATTTACTTTCTTCTAAGAAATAAAAAATGGCAACAAAAGCTATTATGACAGTAATGATCACATGTACCTTATGCTCATACATCCAGTCCTTCATAAGTAATCCATCCTTTCAATTGGTATATTTCACTATCATATTTCATATTGTTATTAGAGAATCTGCATGCGAAGGAGGGTCGGAATAATGAAAATTGGTATCATTGGTACCGGTAATATGGGGACTATTTTGGTTGAGGCTTTAATCGATGGAAAAGCAGTTTCCCCTTCTTCAATGGTTATTACAAATAGATCAAAAACAAAAGCGAAGCTGCTTAAAGATAAATATAAGGGAATAAGGGTTGGGGAAAATGCAGCTGAAGTGGCATCTCAATCCGATTTAGTGTTTATTTGTGTTAAACCCTTAGATGTCTATACCATTCTTAATGAAATTAACCCACATTTAAATAATAGAAAATGTGTTATTTCCATCACAAGTCCGATCGATACAAGTCAACTTGAAGCAAAGACAGCTTGTTCAGTAATCAGGGTTATTCCAAGCATTACAAACCGTGCATTAGCGGGAGTTTCACTGATAACATACGGTGAACAATGCAGTGAAAATTGGAAAACAAAAGTGGAAAGTATGTTTGCGAAGATTTCGATTCCAGTAAATATTGAGGAGAATATAACAAGAGTGGCTTCTGATATCGTTAGCTGCGGTCCAGCATTTTTCAGCTATCTATTGCAGCGTTTTATCCTTGCAGCTGTAAAAGAAACGGATATTGATCAAGAAACAGCAACAGTAATGGCAAGTGAAATGATTGTCGGCCTGGGAGAGTTATTAAAACAAGGACATTATACATTACCTTCGTTACAAGAAAAAGTTTGTGTTAAGGGTGGTATTACTGGTGAGGGCATTAAGGTGATGGAGGAAGAGCTTGGAGATCTCTTTGAACATATATTCCAAGCCACACATTCAAAATTTAATGAAGACATAGAAAAAGTTAACTTGCAGTTCTATAAGCATTAATTCGCCAAGTTTAGTCAAATTCCTTTATTTATTTTAAAATATTTTTAAAAAAAGCCATCATTTTTAATTTGATGGCTTTTTTCTTGCTATGAAAAATATTCTCTCTGATTGGTCATGTGGTTCAGTATCCGCAAAATCTGCACAAATCTCGAGGATTTCAAAGCCTGCTTCTTTTAACCAATCAGAATACTGTTGAACTGTGTATGTTCTTTGGTAATGAAGTTCATCAAACCGATCATATTTTCCAGACTGTTCATCTAAAACGAAAAAATTCAATTCATGTTCCACACTATTTGGTAATTCACCGGCAAAGCTATTCCAAATATAGGATAAATGATCATCTGCTAACGTAAAGGTTTGATCGATAAATAGCTCAGAAATCTTATAGGTAGAATGGACATCAAAGAAGAATATACCGCTATCTTTTAGATGACTATAAGCACAGGTAAAAGTATGTATCACGTCTTCATCAGATTTCAGGTAATTTAAGGAATCACAAAAAATCCCAATAATAGTAAACTCTTCGTGTCCTTCTAAACGGGCCATATCCTGCTCGAAAAAAGGAATATTCAATCCTTCTTCCTGTGCTTTTGCCTGTGCAACACTAAGCATATCGGCAGACAAATCTACACCAGTAACGGAAAAGCCCTCCTTAGCAAAACGAAGTGAGAGCTCTCCTGTACCACATGCCAAATCAAGTAAATGTTTACCATTCACTTGATATTTATTCAATTTTTCTTTTACAAATCTAACCCATTCATCATATGGAGCATCTTGCATGAGCTCGTCATATAAATAGGCAAACTGCTCATAACTCATGTTGTCAGCTCACTGCGAATATCCTCTAAAGGTGCATCGCCCCATAAGCGTTCTAACTTGTAGTAACTTCTTTCATCACGATGGAATACATGTGCAACTACGTCACCAAGGTCAATCAAGATCCATGTGGCTTCATCAAAGCCTTCCATTCGTCTCACATTATATCCATTTTCTTCTGCTTTTTCTTTAATTCCTCTTGCAATTGCCTGTACTTGTTTGTCAGAGTTTCCGTGACAAATAATAAAATAATCGGCAATTAAGGAAATCCCCTGCATATTGAGTGCTAGAATATCTTCAGCTCTTTTATCATCTGCTGCCTTTACTGCCATTTTTAATAACTCTTGATTAGACATTTAATCAATCCTCCGATTCATTACGAGATCATTATATGTTTGAAAGCTATCCGGATAAACCGGTTGATTCTTTCTCATTAAGAATAGTATTGTATTTTTAACTGCTTGTATTAATGCAGTGTCCAAATTTTCCTTGGCTAAAGCTCTGACTTCATCTACCCCTGGAAAATGGCGGCCAGGTTCAATATAATCTGCTAAATAAATTACTTTTTCCAGCAGAGTCATTCCTGGCCTTCCTGAAGTATGGTAAGTGATCGCATCCAGTACTTCCTTATCCTTTATCCCAGCTTCTTTTTCTACTAAGTAAGCCCCTGCTGGAGCATGCCACAACTCAGCATGGTAGTGAAGTAAATCTTGAGGGAACTTTTGCGATATAATAATTTGTTTCATTTCATCCTTAGGTCGAAATTTTGCATAGTCATGAAAGATTGCAGCCATTTCTGCTTTTTTTTCATCAGCACCATATTGTTTCGCCAAGGCAATAGCCGTTTCCATGACTCCTAAGGTATGTTGATATCTATGGTCTGTTAATTGTTCTTTAACAATTTTTAATGCCTCTTCACGTTCCATATAAATGATTCTCCCTAATAAAATCAATAACCGGGTCGGGCAATAAATAGCGTACCGTCACGCCTTGTTGTACTCTCAATCTAATCATACTTGAAGAGACATCGATTGCCGGAACATCCACGTAGGTGATTGGATAATCCGTTTTCAAGCTGTATTCTGGTCTTTCCACACCAACAAATTGGACAAGTTCAATCAATTCATCAATTTTATGCCATTTAGGCAGGTACTCTATCATATCTGCACCGATGATAAAATAAAATTGATGATTGGGATACATTTCATTTAATATCCTCATGGTATCGACAGTAAATGAAGGACCCGTTCTTTCTAACTCAATTTTTTCAATTTTAAATGCTTCATTCCCTTTAATTGAAAGCTCCAGCATTTGCAAGCGGTCTTGATTTTCAACTAATTCCGATTTCTTTTTATGAGGAGGCTCTTGGTTTGGCATAAACCATACTTCATCAAGATTAAGCTTGGAGAGTACCTCATTAGCGATTAACAAGTGGCCGTAATGAGGCGGATCAAATGTCCCTCCCAATATCCCAACCTTCGGCATGATGAAATCTCCTTTGCTATGGAAGTATTATTTGTTTCTTTTCCACTGATTCCTTATATAAAACAATTGTATTGCCAATAATTTGGACTATGTCTGCACCTGTCCCTTTCGCAAGGTGCTCTGCAACTACGTTTTTATCTTCTTCGCAATTTTGCAAAACACTTATCTTAAAAAGTTCTCTTGCCTCTAGCGCTTCCGACACTTGCTTAACCATATTTTCATTTACCCCGCCTTTTCCTACTTGAAAAATCGGATCTAAATGATGGGCTTTCGATCGTAGATATCTTTTTTGTTTTCCTGTTAACATTTCACGCCTCCAAGCTGTTGTAGTACATTTTCTCTCATTCTTTTTACATCTGGGAATATTCCTGTCCATTTCTCAAAAGCAAGCGCTCCCTGATAAACAAACATTTCAATTCCATTTTGAACAGTTGCTCCCTTTTGTCTTGCTTCCATTAAAAATTGGGTCTCTAACGGGTTGTAAATAATATCACAAACCAAGGATTGGGACTTTAAAAGTTTCAGGCTAATTGGCGTTTCCGAAATTTTTGGGTACATCCCTATCATCGTCGTCTGAATCACCACATCATATTCATTCAAATAAAGTTCTGCTTCCTCTAAAGATAAGGCTTTTGAGTTTGATTCATATGGACATGCATCAATGAGCTCTTGGGCTTTAAGGACAGTTCGATTGGCAATATCCATTGCCAAAGGCTTCATTTTCGCCATTGTAAAATAGATCGCTCTCGCTGCTCCCCCAGCACCTATAACTAGCACTTTCTTGTCAGAAAAGGATGAGATATACGGATTTAACCCTTTAATAAACCCATATCCATCTGTATTATAGCCGATAAATTTTCCGTTTTCATTTACAACTGTGTTGACTGCACCAATGCTTAAAGCCAATTCATCAATTTCATCTAAAAAAGGAATGATTGTGCTTTTATGAGGTATCGTTATATTAAAGCCCGATATTCCAATCGCCTTTAGTCCCTTAACAGCTGTTTCTAATTCATCTCTTCTTACATGAAAAGGATGATAATGAGCATCGATTTCATAAAAGGATAAGATATCATTGAGCATGATTGGTGACATCGAGTGGCCAATTGGATCTCCCAAAACCGCAAAAAGTTTCTTCACCCTGTTTCTCCCCCATTTCCCTGTCTATTTAGATTAAAGATTTACGGGTTAAGGTTTGTACACCCTTAGGCACGTATGCTGCTACCTTTACTCCCGGTTCGTTTATGGTGATCCAGCCAAGTCCAGAAAAGACTACATCTGTTTTGGCATCCTTAATCGTAAATTCTTGTTTTATTAACTCAGGAAATGTTCCTAATGCATCTTTTCGAGGTGGAGACAGCATTTCCCCAACGTGGTTACTGTATAGTTCATCGGCATTTTCTGTTTTCGTCCGATGGATGTTTATTTCATTCGAGACATGACAGATAAATGAACTTTTGCCTCCGCTAATATAGTCAAATCTTGCTAATCCTCCAAAAAATAAGGTTTGACCCTCATTTAATTGGAACACCTTTGGTTTTATTTCTTTTTTAGGAGTAATCACTTTTAAATCCTTCTTATCAACAAAGTGCGCCATTTGATGATGATTAATAATTCCAGGTGAATCAATCAGTGCTTTGCCATCCTCAAGTGGAATTTTGATAATATCTAAAGTAGTTCCAGGGAAGTGTGAAGTTGTGATAATATCTCCTTCTCCCGTAACTTCTTTAATAATTCTATTAATAAATGTAGATTTCCCTACATTTGTACATCCTACGACATAAACATCTTTTCCATTTCGCATTTCATCTATGGCAGCGGCTGTTTCTTTAATGTTCTTTCCTTTTTCTGCACTGACTAAGAATACTTCTTCAGGTCTTAGCCCCAGCTCTTTTGACTCATGTTTCATCCAATTAATCAATTTGTTATGTTTCACTGATTTCGGCAATAAATCTACCTTATTGCCCACTAGCAGAATCTTGTTGTTTCCTACAAAACGGTGTAATCCCGGCAGCCAGCTTCCATTAAAATCAAAAATATCCACAATCATTACAATCAGGGCATCAGTCTGTCCAATGCCATTCAATATTTTCAAGAAGTCATCATCGGTTAAACTGACATCCTGAACTTCGTTGTAATGTTTTAGTCGAAAACAACGCTGGCAAATAATACTGTCCTTTTCTAGTGCGGATGTTGGTGTATAGCCTAATTCCTCTGGGTTTTCAGTCTGAACCTTGACCCCGCACCCCATACATAAATATTGCTCTTGTTCACTCACACTTTAGTCCTCCCACTGAATCATGCCTTTTTTCCTGAACCAATTCAAAATTCTTCGTTCAGCAAAGCGGTTAAATTTAGTAACAAACCCATCTGTTTGGGCGACAGGTACCACAAGAATGGTATGAAACCCGCTTCGATTTCCACCTAAAACATCCGTTAATAATTGATCCCCAATGACAACTGCTTCTTCCTTTTTAATTCCCATTTGGGATAGTGCCTTATTAAATGCCCGTACCATTGGTTTACGCGCTTGAAAGATAAACGGTATTTGTAATGGGTCAGAGAATTCCTTTACCCGCATTTCATTATTATTAGAAACAATTGTAACGAGTATTTTGTGCTTTTTTATTTGTTCGAACCATTTTATTAATTCAGGCGTGGCATTTGGTCGATCCCATTCCACAAGCGTATTATCCAAATCAGTAATGATTCCCTTAATCCCTCTTTTTTTCAGGTCTTCGGGATGAATATCTAATATGCTTTTTACATGCTCATCAGGCAAAAATTTCTTTAACACTCAGCTTACACCTCATTAATTCATCTGTTTATCTGTACCATCATAACCAATTTTACCCTTAGTATCAAAATATAACTATTATAGCTGTATTGGTTTATTATTTGTCAAACTCAAACATTTTTGCTGTAAATACGAAATAAAAAATATTTTTCGACAAAATCTCAATTTTTACACATCTGTGGATAAAGTTATTAACATTATACCCATTGTTTCAGTCACACTTTTATACTTTATAAACAAATTAGTCACAAGTTATCCACCGTTAATTGTGAATAATTGGAAAGGTTGTCCAATTCAACTTAATTTGGTAGATTTAGGTTACACCAATTGAACCTACCATTTTATGCTTCCTTACTATCATTTAGTACCATTTATTTATTATATGGAGGTGCTTCTCACTTGCGTAAACTGTCAGATGAGTTATTAATTGAATCTTATTATAAAGCAAGAGAATTAAATCTAAGTCCCGAGTTTATCCATCTTATCGAAACAGAAATTCATCGTCGATCACTCTTCAACAAAATGAAGATCTCATCTTAATATTATTCCTATATGACCCTAGAGGGTCTTTTCTTTTTTAAAAAAATCAACGGCACTAATTAGCGCCGTCATTTTGGGATACCATTACTCCAATTTTTTCGCCAATCCTAATGTCCTTTGGTGTTTGAATAGAAGGGTCTAGTTGAAAAGTTCCTTTTTGGAATAACAATACTACAGTAGACCCAAAACTAAAGTAGGCCATTTCCTCGCCTTTTTGAAGCGTCATTCCTTTATGCGTTTTTTCAATGGAATTGACAAACATGGCTCCCACCTTCACGATCGCAATATGCCCGTTTGCTGTTTTCACTTCTGTAATCATACGGTAGTTTTTTGCTAACGTTCTCACTCCATATTTTAAGCCCATTTTATTAACAGGATATGATTTTGAACCAAGCGTCCACTGTTTAACTACAGTACCCTCTATAGGACTATGTATTCGATGGTAATGACTTGGACTTAAATAGAGAATCATATAGGTCCCATGTAAATATTTATTTACTGTCTCCTGACTGCCTAACATTTCTTGTATGGAATAAGTCTTACCCTTGACAACCATTTCACTTGTTTGATTAATAGAACCAACATCCTCAATTACTGCGTCTACAGGGCTAACCACCGAATTTTCGTTTGTGTCAATTATCCGAGCTTCTTTTCGCAGTGTCCTAATAAATAAATCATGAAGTGTCGGATATTCATGCAGCGACTTTTCCATTTCTTCCTGATTTAATTTATAAATCTTTGCGAACGAAGGGACAACAAATCGGCTGACCCTAGATTGGGCAAAACGCTGTAAAATGACCGATGTCCACTTTCCATTGGTAAGTTCTATCATTAGACGATAAACGTGCTTAAACATTACATGACCCCCAAAAAGTGTAAAAATACTCTTTACGAAACTTCTTAAAAAGCTTAATATTAAATATAATAGATAAACAAAAAATTAAAGTTCTCTTCCGGCTTGTTGAAAAGGAGTGGTGGAGCAAAATGTTTTTATTAGACGTTTTTGATTCTACAATTAAGAAACTTAAGTCCCAAACTGCAAATGTTATTACGTTAACCAATTTATCTTTTGGTGGATTTGCGATTATTTTCGCCATGGAAGGAAATTTACGATTAAGTTTGTTGCTAATTTTTATTGCTGCATTAGCCGATCGTTTTGATGGTATGGCCGCTAGAAAATTTAATATTGAATCAGAGCTAGGCAAACAATTAGATTCCATGAGTGATATTATATCATTTGGAGTGGCGCCTGCACTATTACTATATCAAGGAATCTTAAATGAATTTGGGGGACCTGGATCCTTCTTCACTGTTTTCTATATCGGCTGTGGTGCCTTTAGATTGGCTCGCTTTAATATCACAGAAAGTAATGGCTATTTTACTGGTCTGCCGATTACAGCAGCAGGGTGCCTGGCAACATTAAGCTTTTTAGCCATCCCATACCTGCCGGCTCAGACGTTTTTATTCATCATCATCATTTTATCATTCCTAATGGTAAGCCCATTTAAACTTAGAAAGATGTAACAAGGAAAAGCGGAAGCGCCTAGGCGCTAGAGCTAGACAAGTAAAGCCCAGCAGGTGCCTGCTGGGCTCAATTTTTTACTTGTTTTCTGTTAATTGAAGGAATTCCTCAATATCATCCATACAGATACTGACTGCCTTTTCCCAGAAATCTTTTTGATCTAAATCAACTTGTAAATGTTTAGCTGCCAATTCCTCAACCGTCATGGAAGCAGTATCTCTTAATAAGGCAATATACTTTTCCTCATAGCCTTTACCTTCCTCAAGAGCCTGAGCATAAATGCCAAGTGAGAATAAATAACCAAAAGTATATGGGAAGTTATAAAACGGTACTCCAGTGATAAAGAAATGCAGCTTGGATGCCCAAAATAATGGATGATATTCGTCCAAAGCCTCACAATAAGCTTCCTTCTGAGCTCCTTCCATCAGTTCATTTAAAGTTTCAACTGATACTGGACCGCGCTTTCTTTCCTCATAAAAACGAGTCTCAAATAGAAAGCGAGCGTGGATGTTCATTAACAGAGCAACCGTTCTTTGAATTTTATCATCAAGCAGGGCGAGCTTTTCTTCTTCATCCTTAGCATTTTTCACAGCTGCGTCAGCAACAATCATTTCTGCAAATGTAGAAGCAGTTTCTGCTACATTCATGGCATAACCGCGATTGAGATAATGTACTCCCCTCATTGCAAAGGAATGGAAGCCATGACCTAATTCATGAGCAAGTGTAGAAACATTTGAAGGTGTACCTGAATAAGTCATGAAGATACGAGATTCTTCACTTTCAGGGAATCCAGTACAGAAACCGCCAGGTGCTTTTCCAGGCCGGTCTTCGGCTTCAATCCATTGATTCTCAAATGCCTTCTTAGCAAAAGCCGACATTTTTTCACCAAATAGGGCAAAGTTCTGCTCAATAAATTCAGCACCCTCTTGGTAAGAAACCTTTGACTCAGTTTTTCCATATGGAGCATCTAAATCAAACCAGCTTAATTTTTCAAGACCTAAGAGTTTCGCTTTACGATTCATATATTCAACAAGGGGCTGTTTATTTTCAGAAATGACTGCCCACATGGTTTCTAATGTTTCTTTTTTCATTCGATTAATACTTAATGGTTCTTTTAATACATCTTCCCAGCCGCGTTTTTTATAAACATTTAAACGGAATCCAGAAAGATGATTTAATGTCTTCGATAAGATGGATAAACTCGGGACTTAGATTTAATTCTCTTGCTTTATAATAAGATTCAATTAATAACTCATCTGACAGTTTACGCAAGTGAGAAGCACCTCCATATAATAAATAAATGGTACT
>Ga0115848_100363_pt1 | contig 17035 bp, 22 predicted proteins | sample InSIn3gowninarea_FD_83862 | JGI IMG/M metagenome (GOLD analysis project Ga0115848, IMG submission 83862) | reverse complement strand
GTTTTTGAATTTTATGTTGATAGATAGAGAATAAAGATCTAGCCAATTTATTTAACCTTGGCAAATCAGTAGTAAGGTAGAGAATAAAAATGTGCTCATCAGCTTAATCTGAGCCATTGGAAGTTATAAGGTTAGAATTAAATAGTTTTCTTGTCAAAAGAAAAGGAAATAAAGGGTCTACTAGCTTAAATGCACCCAAGAAAGTGAAGAAAAAGTGTTAGGATAAGTCATGGGTAGGTAGGAGAAAGGTTGCTCAGTCAAAAGCACACTTATCATGATTAATCCTATGTTTCATGTGCATGAGAATTTATGAGAGTGAGAAGATGTTCACAAGCTTGTTTGATTAACTTCCCCTCATTCCATTTCACCCCCACATACAAATGTACTAATTTCCCCATTATCTCATCATTTTTCATTAAATACCTTTTCCCCCTTCATTTTGACCCTTATCCCTTGGTTTCACGCATTTCCCTAGTAAATTACCTTCCAAAATTCACCCCCCTACCTAAAAACCCCTTTTCCCTAGTATGAATCCCATTCCCTATCGTAAAAATCACCTTTCCCCCTATTAATTTCCTTATTTTCCCTTCAAAACCCCTTATCCTAAGTTTTTATCCCCCCCACATTATTTAAATTAATTCCCCTATTCATATTTCCCTGACAAAAACCTTTTAACCCACCAACCCTTGGTGTAGTTAAACTAACCTCTCCACATTAACCCCTGGCCCCACTCCATTAGACTTGCTGATTATATTTTAAATCCCCGCCTTAGTTATTAATTAATTACAATTAATTGTAATTGACCCTCTAGGCCCCGCAAATCCTGACTTCGTTTCCCTCCGTGCATATTGACCACACGAAAACTATCCTATCTTCCACCTCCAGATCCGATGGAGCACATCAATATCGCACTCGCTCACTATTGGACTGTTACCAGCCTGAGAGCCCGTGCATTGTTCTACTATGTGGCTGCCCCAAGCAAGATCACATGCTCTCAAGGAAATATCGTCTACTCTCCAAACATGGTGTGATGGCCCAAGAAACCGGCTCACCATCCAAACCAAAACCATCCATTGTTCATTTGTAAAATTCCACGCCAAATTGTAACCGTTGCTGGTTAAAAGGTTGGAGAAGCTCATTTCAACTCTTTTCTCTCGTTTGCACTGTGAATGTTGCTCAAGCCTTTTTACGACACCATGAGCCTCTATGACTAAAATTGACCACCGTTTACCTCTCGAATAAGCTTTGAATGCCCAATTCAAGCATCAAGTTCAAAGTTGAAGCCATTGTACCATCTGCAATCACCATTCAAACCAGTTTGCAAGCCATACCACCAAATTCCAGGTATTTTTGGGAAAAACCGAACGACCCTCTCTATTTGAAAGTGTATAGTCCAATTTAAAGATTAATTAATTGAAATTAATTAATACACTTGCCTAATTGAAGAGTAATTTGCTTGTATACCCAAAACCCCTCTTTTGCAAACTGCAATTACCTTCTCATTGTACCAGAGTTTCCAAAACCTCACTTCTACAATCAATTCAAGCCTAATGCATATCCATAAACTCGGTCATGGCTTCTCAAACCTCTCTGGACGTAAGACATGTGTCAACCCCTGACCTGAACATCGACCATTTGGCACTAGTAGATAGGGATTTCTAGATAAAGGATATTTCCTCACTAGCCTACCTTCTAAAGATCCACTGCTAGAGTGAGGATATATTCTTGAACCATATCGATAACATCCATCTATGGGAATCCAATTTACCCATGTATTTATTCCCAGAATTTCACTGATTACCTGATATCATACACTTCTGTCATGCCTGCTATATCCCTAGCCAAAGGGCTATTGTTGCCCCTAACCAACAACTCTTATTCACCATCACTCTAGGGTCTATCAACCAAATGCTACAAGTCCAACCTAGCCCTAATGAGACCCAATTATCTATTGGACTTATATACCACACTAGACTTGGTTAAGATAAGACAAATCTTCCAGACTTTCATTATAGAAGACCGCCATACTCCCACATATACTCCACCTTATGCTACCACCATTTTTTCAGAAACAGGCAGACATATAATCACCATGCTCTCTTGCATCCTAGGATATACCACAGATGAGCATGTGGATGAGGTCATCCTGGACATTTTTTCCATTTTTACCCTAGGCAAGCGTCCTGCTATCATGTATAATTTTGCTCAGTTCATTGCAGAGAGGATGCATGAACAATTCACCAAATTTCCAGATGAAAGAGATTTCAAATACTCTTTAGTGCTATTTCACATGTTTATGTATTATCAAGCAGATAAATTCCCTATCAGCATCCATAAGTTGGATACCAAGGGAAAGGAGAGATCAATGGTCTCCTAGACATACTTGATCTAGAAATACTCCACATCATTCACCTACAAAGACTTCATAGATTCATTTGTCTACCCAGTCATGAACATGGTGACCAGTACCATTCAACCTAGAATCAGCCAAGAAATCAATAGGGAGTTACAATTGGCTAAGAAGAGCAAGGTGGGAGACTGGTACCTATACCAGAACCACACTGAGATCAGGGTTTATGGCTACCAACTAGCCCCTTATAAGCTGCCCAAATACCTTCTTATGAGGATATATGCACTGGAGTATTTTAGGAAAATCATAAATTTAGATGAAGTCAACTTCCTATCTGCTAGGAAGAAAACCCAGTTCAACATGAAAAACCAATTGGGGCCCTTTATTTGCCTTAATAGAGAGGCTTGACCAAAGGCTGACAAAATGTTACAATAGATGAAATTCAAAAACAACAACATGTGGCAGTATGACCCTCACAGGGTCATAAACAAGTTAAGGCTCAAGGTCAAATTGGGACCTTTCATCCACCACCCAATGCCTGATATTGAACATTTTGCCAACCAATCTGAATGGTTGGAGAATACATTGATTGACATGGATATCACAGTTGTGGATGTTGAGAACACACTCATGGATGTGGAAAATTAAATTGACCATAGTTCTTTCCTATAGGTTCTAGAACTAGGGGAACCCATGAATATTCCTCCTGTCCTACAGACCCCAACCAATGAGGAGAGGAATCCAAAGAATAATAGGAAAGAGGGTTCCAGTTCTTCCATGGAGACTACAGATGAGCTTTTTGAGCTCAGAAAAAGGCCCAAATTGAATCCTGTGTTTGAAGAGGAGGAGAACATTGAATCATTAGAAATAATTGACACTGAAACAATGGGGTAAAGGAACAAGGACACGGCTGCTTTAGGTAAAACATAGCAGCCATCAACCTCCAACACTCAAATGATTGAGAGACAACAAAGTTTTGAGGTTTCCTCTTTCATTAGACCAACTGACAAATAAAATGACATTAAAGACAGGTATAAAGAAATAAAGATGAGGAATGAGAAGTTGAAGGTTGAGACATATGCCCAATACTTCAAGCATACACTAGCCAACCAGAGCAAGTTGATGTCATCTTTTGACATCAAAGAAGGAAAGGTGTAGGTCTCATTTATGCAACCCACTGTTTAGCAACCAAAGACCTCAGCGGATTATAGGAAGATTGATTTTGAGGCATTGGCAAGGGATGTTCATCCCATTGACCAGATAGTGTTTCATAAATAGGCTAGAGAGATGATTTACTCCACCCTTACAGGAAAGGCCATGGATTCACATAGGCTACAGGGTTCACTAGATAATGTAACAGCCCAATATAAATTAGATAAGACTTCCTCACAGGCTAAAGATAATAGGATCAAGTCATTGGAGGGCTTGGTCATTGACCTGGGCCATGATCCAAGTGACATTAAGGCTACTGAAAAATTGATCAAAAAGAAGAATGAGGGCTCTCAAGAAACAACTAAATATTCCTCATTTAGAACACCCACAAACTAAAGAGGTCCTGGAGAGCCAAACCAATCATGAAGAGATGATGGACCTAGTACTTCAATTGAATGATCAGCTAAAGTAGATGGAAAAAGAATTGGATAGCTTGATTCATCAAGAACAAGATAGTCTTGAGACTGCCCCTGAAAATGTCATCCCAACAGTAACTACTGCAGTGCCTTCTACTTTGGCAGCATCCTTAGCTCCCATAGCTCCAATGGCCACAACACTGCTAGCATCTACACCACCTACATCAGCAACAAGGTCAACACCAACATGGTCTATAGGTGATGAACCAAACAGGTTGGTCAAAGCAATGGAATAAATGTCCATTTAGACCACTGAGATGAATAGGATTAAGGAAAAAGTGACAAGCCTTGAAACTGACTATAAGATTGACCAAATCATGCACAAAGAATAACAACAAAAGTATACAGGGATCAATGAACGAATAAAAACTTGGAGAAGGAACTGACATTGAATGAACCCCTAGGTCAGGCTAAGGAACAATTGTGGGCCAATATCAATGATATTTGGCCATCCATCCAAGTTATTTTTTAACAGATTGATTTAATAAAGCACGTTATAGAATCCATACAAAGAGTCAAAGAAAAACATGGAGACGTGCAAGTGGAATCTGCAAGGATCATTCACTTCCTCAACTCCAAGAACAAGTATGCGCTACAGGAATTAGAGATACATGATAGAACAGGTACAAATTTTGGCGTTAATGGGTCCTCACCAAGAGGAATTTAATGTTAAACCTAGAAGACAAGTGCCAAACCATGCAACTGGCCATTGACAGATTCATGGTCAAATTTGAAATTTTGAGGCAAAAAGGTTTACCAAATCCCTTGGTAATAAATGATAAGTTGATGACACAAGAGGACTATAATATAAAAATCTGGGAAGTAGCCAAAGATCAAGTGAATAATTCATCCATGAAGGGCATACATATTGGTAATGTCTTGTAACAAACTTTTGAGAATTTTTTTTACCTCTAGCATGAGGTAAAACACCTTTTTGCCAATAAGCCTAATTTTTCCAAGTATATAGAGATAGATGAGATTTTCAGGAAAATGATCAATATTCGATTACTAGATGTCGAAACATGGGAAAAATTAAATGACTTGCTATAAAAAGTCAAAAATTGAAAATGTACAATAAGAGTAAAAGGGCACAATAAAAGGATAATGACAAGTCAACCAGGTCAAAGTGTATTAGGTGAAACTGTATTAGTTAAAAGATCAGAGTAAATAGAGCATCCAGCGTGAAGACCAAAAAACAAAGCACAGATTAAAGTGAAAAATATCAAAGATTAAAGCCTGCACAACCTACAAAGCAGAGATAGCAAGCATCAGTTCAATAGCTATCTCTATCTTCTTGCATGAAGATTTTTGTTTCTCCTAGATTAGTTCCCATGACAGTTTGGGATATTTTGTAAAGCATTTTTGTATAAATAATTCATAATTTGAAGTATTTAGGGTGGATTGCTATACATTTGTAAATTTATTTTGATCATAAACCTAAGGGCTATTATACCAATTTTCAAGTCAGCGGACTGGAACAAGTAATAAAGAGATTGCATTACATGATTCATGTGTAGAGCTATTACAGTGAAGTATTTTCTTTGTCAATTAGTTATTCTCTTATGTTTTCCACAAACTTAAATGTTATCTAAAGTTGAATAAATTAACTGGAAATTTATATTAGAATTTTTTTAAGTACACTTTTTTTTCCACAGTTAATCATTTACATGTTTTCTTCTGATATCCGGATCTGAGAACCCTTAATTTCTCTCCCATCCTGGTTGGCCTCATTCACTTTATTCATAATCTAGCCTAAGGAACCCATAATTTCTCTTTGGATCCGATTGAAAACCACTTCACCATCCAACCTTGAGATCTGAAGTAACTCTACTATCTTTCCCTGTAGACACTGTTTTTAGAACTTGGTACAACCCTGTTTTTCTGACATTTGACCCCATAGCCTAATGGTAAAAGACAACCCTTTTTCATCTAAGTGATCCCACCACCAAATCTAAATTTAAATCCAAGCACAATCATAACTAACCTAAAATAAAATAACTAAACAAAGTTAAATAAAAAAGAGAAACCCCTGTCTAAGATTAGGAAGGCTAGATCCTAATCTCCAAAGTTGGTTTGTGGTTGCCTCTAATCATTTCTTTCTCCAACACTCTAGAGAAATATCGGAGCGATAACATATTGGTGACCATACTGGGGACCTCGATCCTCAGTCAAATAAAACTTTAAGGAAACCTTAAATTTCATCTTGAGCCCCTTAAAGTCATTTTTATAAGTTTTTCTTAAAAAGTTTCATAAAAACAATTAAAGAGTTAAAATTATGGCTCCTAAGAAGACTCACTATACTAGGGCAAATCCAGATGCAAACCCTGCTACTATAGTTGATGACCCCGAAAGGATTTTAAGAAAACCAGAAAAGGTAGAAACTCAAGCAAGTAGTAGCCAGTTAGTTAAAGCAAATTCACTCTGAGAGGAATTATCAACTTTAGAGGAAATTCCAATTGATTTGTCATTTGATATCTCATTGTTTAGGACTAAATCAAAGAATGCAATTCATGAAACTATGTTAGACCCTAATCTTATTCAACTCATTGAATAAAAAAGGATTCATATACATCCATATTTAGATAAATTTGTGTTGGATACTTTTGACAAGTTAGAAGCTTTAACATCCACATTGATAACCCATATAGATGATGCTTACCTTCAACAATCTTTTGAACTAGCTGCCCTTACTGTTGTTGCCTCTGAAATTTCTGCATAATCTTTATATACTGTAAATACACCTTCATTTACTACCACATCACCAATTGTATCCACCATATTCCATTCCCCTAAACCATTTGTTCATCAACCAAACACCTCAACCTCATCCGGTTCATATCCATCCATTTCTAGCCCTTCCTCAAGAACCACTACTTTACCCCCTAGTCAAACCAAAACCTCAGCCATGGCAGATTGATATGCACCTTTAGTTTTACCATCTCAACTCCATGCCATGCCCCAATATTAGTAAACAAAATCTTTTTGTTTGATACAACTGGTCAATATACTACCCAACAACATTTGAATAAAATCACTGACTATTTTGAATTGCATGAAATAGATGAATCTGATGTCCAAATGAGGTTGATTTCCCAAAAATTAATTGGGGATGTTAAGAAATGGTTCAAAGCTTTACCAGCTAATCATATTGCAGATTTAGCTGCTTTTCATAGATTATAAATTGTGTTAGCCTCCTGTTGTAACATGGTATCATCTTTCATGATTGACATTTATACATGCCAAATATGTCATACTTTGCAGGCTGCAATGTTCGATATTTCCAAAGAAGGTGACATGAAGTTTGTTGTTCAAATACCACTGTTGTTTCCAATTTTGATGAGTGGTTCCAATTTTGAAGAGTTTCGATTAAGGGAGTGTTATGGTCACCAATAACCCCCCTCTTTGATTTATATTAGAAATAACATCAAGCAAAGGGGGACCCTTAGCAAAAAGTCAAAAATATAGCTTTGAATAATTTTTTGTATTTAACTCCCTAAAGGCCATATCGCATCGCAGGAAGAGAGTGAAGCACTTTCCCACGCTCATAAACAAGCCACAAAGGAGCGATGCGAAATCCATCGCATCGCATATATGGGGGGCTCTTAAATAACGAACTTAAGAAATTGTCGAAGACCGATATGTGACGTCGCATATCGCATCGTCACATATCGCACCATCGCGACCTTGTGACCTTGCGACCTTGCGACCTAGCGACCTTGCGACCTAGCGATCCTGCGACCTTGCGACCTTGTGACCTAGTGATCCTGCGACCTTGCAACCTTGTGACCTAGCGATCCAGCGACCTTGCGACCTAGCGATCCTGCGACCTTGCGACCTTGCGATCTTGCGATTTTCAATCGTCAATTGTTGTGACGACACTCCCAGGCATCGCAATCTTCTGTAAACCCAAATTAAATTCACACATTAAGGGAAATTAATGGTTGCACGCTGGAGTATCCAATAATGATTATGTTGCATTTTTCGAAGAGTCAAGTCATTTATGAGTGTCATGATTATGCATTCATTATAACTTAAAGCTTTCATGTCAATCTCTTCGTCATTTCTCTTTTCCTTTACGTAAACTGTAAGGCGGAAACTAATATAAATCTTTATGCAGGAAATATCTAAGGAAAAAGGGAGAGCACCAATACCTGGAGTACACAGAGATGAGATGCCTTCACAAGTGGATACCGCATGCAGCAGATCCGCGGATTCCAACGTATCACTCAACAGATACTGATGAAAATAGACTGTTCAAGACTCAGAGTCAAAGGCGCACAAAAGCAGCGTGTTTACAAAAGATCTTGAAGCTAAGTCTGGATAAAGCAAGAAGAAAAACACTATAGAGGGAGGAGGCTCCAGAAAAGCCTCGAACAAAGAACGAAAGAAATTTTCAATACAGAAGATTATTCAGGAAAAAAGTCCCCAACTCATTGAGTCATTCACACGACCGGGAAACGAAATAGCAACAACACAATCAATTTGAAAGAAATCTGGGATATACTAAGAATACATATGACGAAGACACTCAGCCATAGGAATATATTTGAAAATATCTTCTAGTTTGTTAGAAAGAGGTGCCAGCACTTGTTATTTCTACTTTCATCGCTCAAGCAAAAGGAAAAGATGATCAACCGAATCTTTCTAGGAAAACATTGCACTGCTTACGGCACTAGGGAGTAAATATAGAAATGGTTAGAAATTAAATTCATTTTTAGAAATAAATCTGCTTTATTTTTAGGGCGGTCATTTGAAACCATTTCCTAAATTTATGTAACTAAGATTGATTAGCTAGCAGTATTTAACCCTTCTCATGGCATTTAGAGAAGGGTCCGGAAATTTGTCAAAAAACTTGTCCTCGGAACATGCACTCCTGTAACCTCTGTGGTGGTTTTTGATGAATGAATGGAACGAGATTTATTTGTGTTTACATTTTAATGTCTGCTACTGATGTTGCACTTCTGTACTCTTAGTAGATGTTAGAAGTAAGTAGAGATAAATCATTATTGCTTGAAGATTGTGAGTGAAATCAGTCATAAATGGTACTTTTATCTCTTCATTAATTTCTACTCATATTCTGAGAGTGATATGCAACTGAGTTTTTTGTATGTTAACGTATGAATGTATGGGTTACCATTTGGCACTTTTTTACGGTGGAATCATTTATTTATGCTTAACTTATGAATAATTTATTGTGAAATATGTTGTTCACAACTGTTTTTCCTAACTTCTTATGTAGAATGGTTTATCTTATTTGATTTATATTTTTATAATAGCTGAATGATCTTTATTACCAGTTATTGTATGAAATATTTCTAGATCGCACGATACAAGAAATTCCATCCTCAGGTTAGCATAGATTAGTTGTGTTGTTTTAGTTAGATTACAATAGAATAGAGTCAGTTAGGAAGTTAGAATTAAATTAGCTTAAAATTATTTCTAGATTAGCCTCATCAAACTCAACACACACACATATAACCCTTAAATTGGGAAATTGGTCCCATCATCCCTAGTCGGACCTGCTACACCAAACGGGCAAGGAGCCGCCAACCAGGTTCCGGACCGGGTGGGTATCCCCCTTGTTGTTGACCCGATTTTTGGCCCCTCAACATATCTGGAGATAGAAGGAGGGCTCGAACTATGAATGGCACCTAATTCAAAATCTAAATGCCATTCTGAGAGTAAATCACCCTCACCAACTCCCTCAACTTCTCCAATACGGTTAACTCCAGAGTTTGAAGTCGCTCGAGTATCCACCACTGCTACAAACCCCAATACATCAGACCAACTTATCATCGAACCCCCTGAGATTCAAAATATGATTTGTAAACTCCAGGGATTCTCTATTTTTACTCAAAGGTCTGATAAATCTCAAAGAAGCATGACTTCGCAGTACAATCCTGCTCATCCCCTGACTAGATTGAAGAGCGAAAAATTTGGCATCAAACTAAGTGAACTCCCTCTTCCCATCATAAAAAGAGCAAGGAAAACCCCACCAGAGTCTGACAGTGAGACTCTTTCATCTACTTCGTCCATTTCGACTCCCTCACCGTGAAGTCAGCCACCCACATCTTCATCCCAAATCACTCATCCATCTTCCACAAATCCTCCTCTTCAATCATCAAAGATCATAATATCTTCGTCTTCTCAGTATCAAGGATCACCTTCTGCACTTTCATTAACTAGCATCTCAGCGATGGCCCAGTCTCCATGGAACAATCCTAGGGCAGTTTTAATGCCTCCACCCCTGAGCCCAATACCAGCCCATCCTGAGAAATGGCTACCTAAGTTCAACCCTCAAACAGGTATGATGGCTGAGGAACATATCAATAACTTTATGCTTTCTGTTAATCTCAATGGAGTCACCAACGAGGATGTTGTTGTCCGGCTTTTTCCTTATACAATGCAAGGAACAGCCGGGTCATGGTATTTTTCGTTACCTTCCGGGTCCATCACAAGTTGGGACATTTTTCAAAGTCAATTTCTTAATAAGTTTGGTGATGACAGATCAACCGCGATGTTGATCAACGACCTGTCCAATCTTAAAGCTGAGGCTAGAGAACCCATTAAAGATTTCAATTTACGGTTCAACAAGATCCTCAATAAAATCCCCGCTGCTTCCCAACCTAGCGAGGAGGTAAGATGTGAATGGTATATCATGGCTTTACCATCAAACTTGGCTATCTTCGTAGATAGGGCAAACAAAACAACCTTAGTCGAAAACTTGACGGAGGCGTTAGCGGTAGAAAAATGTGTAGTTGCCCTAGAAAAGAGATCCGCAGTAGAAGAATGTAAATTTAAGAAGATCTTTTTCAAAGAAGACACCAAGAAGAAACAAACGAAAGATCCTTTCGACTTTGAAGGGTTACAAAAGGTATTAAAGGCCATGTCCAATGAGATGATTGACATAAAGAAACAAGTAGCAGAGACTTCTTCAAAAAATCCCTATAGAACTTTTAAAAGAAATCCTCCTATGGAGGTGAAACCCCCTAGTACTATCTCAAACGTCGAATCTGAAGAAGAAGAAGAAGAAGAGAACCCCACTAAAGGGAAAACCGATGATGAAGAAGTTGTGGAACTACAAGGAATGTGGGACTTCATCCTCCCACAAGAAGAAGATCAAGAAGAATGTCTGGTTAGCACACGAAGCAAGAATCAACTTGATCCTCCCCAAACTACCCAAAAACAGAAGGGCGCAAGCCCTGTGACAAAAGATAAGGTTGCAACAAAGAAAGAAACCGCTAGAGCGACCCAATTTAGCCTAGCCCAATCAGAACAAGCACCTCCATAAAAAACACTAATAGTGTCAGATGAAATGGAGTATAACATTATTGATGACATGAAAAAGACTCGGGCTAATATCACTCTGTATGAGTTGAGAAAATTGAAACACCAATAGAAAATAATGATGAAAGAATTGCACGCCGTGCCTACTACATCTTTACCTACATCTGTAGCTTCCCACAATATGGGAATGCCTCCAACCAATGCGATCAATAAAATTGATCCAAATGACATTGCCTTGATTGGAGGAAGATCGAGGTCTCATACTCCTCCTTTTCTCCTCACTTATGAAATCTTCAATAAAAACATGCATAACTGCTTGGTTGATTCTGGCGCTTCAACGAATATTTTACCCAGATCCATATGTGCTAAATTAAATGTTCAACAGCAAAAATCCGCAGTGCACATAGTTCAACTTGATCGATCCCAAGTCGAAGTGATTGGTGAACTTGATCAAGTGACCATAAGACTGTCGTCTAACCCGAAGGTATGTCAAGTTATCGACATTCTAGTAGCTGATATCCCTGAATTCTATGGTTTGATTCTTAGCAGGGACTGGTCCAAAAAACTCCACGGATATTTCTCAACCAACTAGTCGCACATGTGGTTACCCTACAACGGTAAACCAAATCAAATAAAGGTCGAACGAGACCTGCACCAAAAGTACATAGTGACGGAATTAGAAGGAAATAATGAGGCAATAACGTACAATAGTAGTATCATAGGCAATTACTCAGTAGATTCTTTCCTGGGAAATTTCAATGCTCATATTTCACCTTATTTAGAGAATTCATTTGTGTCCCAAGTTGAAAATTTTTCACAAATTGATGAATCAAAATGTTTTAATTTTTTAGATAGCCCTGTAAATACATCTTTGTTTTGGAAATTATATTTCGATGGTTCTAAATCCAACGAGGGAGCAGGATGCGTTCTGATCAGTACAGACGGAAACAAGATCATGCTTACGTGTAGACTTGAATTCGATTGCACAAACAATACAGCAAAATATGAGGCCCTGGTTCAAGGCCTATATAAAGCAATCAGATTGAATGTTAAGTATCTTCAAGTCTTTGGAGATTCTGAGATCGTCGTCAAATAGGTACGTAACACCATACATTGCCTATCAAGTCATTTAAAGCACTATCAATCGTTAGTTCAAGATCTCACTGCACATTTTATAGCATTCAATATTTCGTCAATTCCAAGACTCCAGAATGCAAGCGCAGACCTGTTATCCAACGTAGCCTCTAGACTTATCCCCGCCGAAATTTTTTGTCCAGATATATTCTCAATAGAATTAATCTTTAAACCTTCCATCCCTGACAACATTACCAATTGGAGAGTATTCAATGATGATCCTGATATTGTAAATTTTCTCACTTCAAAAGGATCTTACTCAAACCAAATAATTGATGAAGACTGCCATGATCACCAGATACAACCAAATAGCACTGATAATGCCATACCTAAATTGGTGATCAAGTTAGAAGACTTGTATGATTTGAAAATTCGGTTCAAAAGGTCTGCCAATTCTAAACTCTATAGTTCTACTTTGAATTATGAACTGGTGAACCTAGGGACTAATGAAAAGCCACGAAACGTCAATCTAGGCCATGGCCTAGCCCCTGAAGAAAAATCAGTGTATATCCGTCTTCTGAGACAATACAAAAACGTTTTTTCCTGGAATTACGACGAGCTGAAGACATACAACACTTCTATCATTCAACACGTTATCCCTATGATTGACAATGAAAAACCTGTCTAGCAGAAACTCAGAAAAATCCACCCCAACTTAGAAAATCAGATAAAGACTGAGTTAAATAAGTTGCTGAGAGCCAAAATAATTTTCCTCGTTAGGCATTCCAAGTGGGTATCCAATATGGTGCCTGTTAGAAAGAAAAACAGAGATATTAGAATCTGTATTGATTTCCGGAATCTCAACAAATCCTGTCAGAAAGATAATTTTCCCCTCCCACCTATGGAGCAAATATTACAGGCAGTAGCAGGCTCAGAATTAATGTCTTTCCTGGATGGATTTTCAGGATACAATCAAGCGCTAGTGCATCCCGATGATCAGCTGAAAACAACGTTTCGAACCAAATGGGGCACATACGCATATCGGAAGATGCCATTTGGTCTGATCAACGCCGACGCTACCTTTCAGAGAGCCATGGACATCGCATTTAAAGGTTTCGTCAATAAATCAGTGGTAATTTACTTGGATGATATAACGGTGTACTCCAAAAAACGAAACGACCATCTCAAAGACTTGAAACAAATCTTTCAGAGATGTTTAAGGTATTGAATTTCACTTAACCCAAAGAAATCTTTTTTCGCATTAAGTGAAGGGAAATTTCTAGGATTCATAGTGTCAAAATTTGGTATTCATATTGAACTCGATAGAATCAAAGAAATTTCCGAAATATCCATGCCCCATAACAAAAAATACCATGCAATCCTTCCTTGGACAAATCAATTTTGTAAAAAGGTTTGTCCCAGATTTTTCACGTATTATTTCTCCCTTACAAAATATGATAAAAAATAATTCAATTTTCAAATGGGGACAAGATGACCAAGAATCCTTCAGCTTAATTAAACAAGCTATCATCAATGCTCCATCTATAGCAACCCCAAATTTTTCAAAACCCTTTACCTTATACACATTTTCCTCGGAGAAATCTTATGCCGCGATCTTAACTAAAGCAAATCAAGAGAAGGCGGAAGCCCCAATCGAATTTTTTAGCTCAAACCTACAAGGTGCTGAACTTAATTATTCAGACGTAGAGAAACAGGCATATACTATTTTCAAAGCGATCAAATATTTCATACCTTTTTTACTGAAAGCCCATACCAAAGTCGTAGTACCGTTTCTAGCAGTCAGAAATCTTCTGATATAGAAGGATGTGGGCGAGAAGAGAGTGAATTGGATCACCGTTTTACAAGAATACGATCTTGAGATCAAGCAAGCAAGCATCGTAAGAGGCCAAGGCTTCTGCAAGGTGTTAGCCGGAGCATCGCAAATTCCTAAAAGCTCATCTAAAGAGGCACACACGTATGAGGTAAGCCTAAACGACATAGAATCATTATATGCTGACATCATCTATTTTCTTAAGAATGGGTATGCTCTGTCACGCTTGGACCACGCTAAGAGAAGAGCTCTAAGATTAAAAGCTAAACAATACCAGCTCATAAATGATGTTCTGTTTAAAAGGAATTATGATTCTGTGCTGCTTAGGTGTCTTGAGAAAATTGAGGCTGAAAAGGTTTTGCAGGAACTCCATGGCGGACCAGCAGGTGGACACTACGCTGGAGAAGCCACCGCACACAAAATCTTATGTGCAGCATATTATTGGCCCACGTTGTTCAAAGATTCATACGATTACATAAGAAAATGCCAAGTCTACCAGACTGCTGCGGGGAAACAAAAGAAGGCGTCCATGCCACTACAACCAGTTAACATCGAGTAACCATTCAGCCAATGGGGCTTAGACATAATAGGTGAGATCGTTCCTCACTCTTCTAAGCAGCATAGTTATATCCTCATGGCCACAGATTATTTTACTAAATGGGTAGAAGCAGTTCCTCTCAAGACAGCTAATTCTGAAAACATTATTGAATTCATAGACCAATTTATCATTACTAGGTTTGGATTACCGACGGCCTTAATGTTTGATAATGCCTCATATTTTTCTGGAAATAAAATGACTGAGTTTGCACTCAAAAGAGGGTTCAAACTGAAATATTCTGCCAACTACTATCCACAAGGTAATGGATTGGCTAAATCAACAAATAAGAACCTAATTAGGATAATTAAAAGAACAGTCGACCAAAATCAAAAGAATTGGCGCAAAGCACTGGTAAATGCCTTATGGGCAGATAGAATTACAAAGAAAGCTTCAATCGGCACTTCTCCCTTTAATTTAGTTTATGGGAAAGAAGTAGTTCTTCCAACTCACCTGGTCATTCCCTCTTTGTCGTTAGTACAATACATCGACGAAGTATCTACTTCCTCATTAAAATTAAGACAAATGGAAATAATCAAGCTAGAAGAACGACGAGAACAAGCCAAGAAAACCCATGCTCACCACCAAGCGCTAGTAAAATCCTCTTTTGACTCAAGCATAATAACCAGAAAAAACTTTCAGATGGGAGATTTAGTCTTGAAATGGGATAAGGCTCACGAAGAAAAAGGAAAGCATACGAAATTTCAGAAAATGTGGCTTGGTCCTTTTCAAAATGTAGAAGTCATAGGCCCATCGACTTTCATGTTGCAGGATTTGGAAGGTAGAAGAGATTCCTTGCCTGTAAATGGACAAATCCTTAAGATGTATTTTCCATAGAAGTTTATTCTTCTATTTTTGTAGTATAATTTTAGTTTTTAGTTTTTTTATTTTTGTTTTCCCTTTCTTATAGATAAAACCAGTTGTAAACAACCATTTAAAAGGATTCATGAAAGAGCACACCAAGTCTCTATCAGATTTTGATTTCACTTGTACAAATAGCTAAATTTTTCGAAAAATCTGATTTTTATTATTGACAAATAGAGTTAACTTTGGCCTGAATATGATGTTAGTTTCAACCTTACAAACCTTGATGAAAGAAAACTTTGGTAAAAATATTGTTGTATATTAGCACGATGAAAGGTACAATTAACAATAAAATAAATATTCTCTGTAAAAGCTGCTATTTTCAAAAAACTCTATTATTGTCGTCCAAAGCTTTCTTAAGGAAAAACAATGACTTCCTTCCTGCTTAAGGGTATTTACAACATTTCAGAGGGAAATCCTTTTTGACACTTTTTCCTTTTTTATTCTCTAAAGAACAATGTCTTGGTTTGGTGGCCAAATTATGACACAGTCATTCACTTGATTTACACTTTTGCTGAACAAGCTGGCTTGTGATGAGACCCCTTGTCTTTAGATTGCAACAATCTTAAGTCGTTGCCCTATTTTGATAGACAGTCTTGGCAAAGTCAGCAAGTTATAATATCTATGATCATGATAATTCAGCTCGTGATGTGACCTATTATTCTTTAAGTCTATAGTGTATCATTGGATTACTCCTTCAAACTCGTAATTCCCTAGGTGGGGAGGAAGTCATTGGTTCCTTAAAAATAGCTTTGGATGACAATTATAGAGTTTTTGAAGACAACTTTTCTACAGAGAACCTTTGCTTTGTTATTGATGTTGTTCATGACTGATATAAAACAAATTCCCACTAAAGGTTGTTTTTTATCAAAATTCATAAGGACGAAACTAGTTAAATCTTCAAGCTTGTAGCATTTGATTGTATCTTTCAATAATAATGATGGATTTTCCAAATCAGTTCTATTTATACAAGCGAAAAACAAAATCTAAAAGAAATACTTGTCTTTTTCGTGAATTCCAAATGCAACCATTTACAACTGGTTTTATTATCAAAATAAAGGAAAAGCTAATTTACAAAAATAGAAGAATGATCTCCTATGGAAAGTATTTTTTGAGGATTTTCCCATTAACAGGTAAAGATTCTATTTTTCCTGTTAAATCCTATAACATTAAAGTAGATGGACCTATGATTTCTGCTATTTGGAAAGGGCCAAGCCACATTCGTTGGAATTTCGTATGTTTGCCCTTTTCCTTGTGAGCCTTATCCCATTTTAAAACTAAATCTCCCATTTGAAAATCTTTTCTGGTTATTATGTTCGAATCAAAAGAGGATTTTACTAGTGCTTGATGATGAGCATGTGTTTTCCTAGCCTGTTCTCGTTGTTCTTCTAATTTAATTATTTCCA
>Ga0115848_100359_pt1 | contig 17089 bp, 13 predicted proteins | sample InSIn3gowninarea_FD_83862 | JGI IMG/M metagenome (GOLD analysis project Ga0115848, IMG submission 83862) | reverse complement strand
GCATCAAATCTACCCAACCACTTCGAGCTTCCACCTCCACAGCTATCGAGCTTCCAGCAGAAGTACCCTTTCGCGACCATCAACGCTACGCAACCTTCGCCAGCACCTGGCAGTGTCACGAGCGTTGGTAATCTACTGACCCCGCCAAATACTCTCCCGGGTGATGGGTTGAGCCCGATCTCATCAGGAGTCACGAGCAATCCACCGAGCTCAGCTCAAGGCATTCCACCGTACACTCCTAATGGGTACGTCTGGTCGAATCAAGGTACGCCGTACGGTTTCCAGTCCGGACAGCAGTCGTATGCACAGTCAAGAGGACTCTTCTCGCCTTCCTTAAATTCACTCATTCGGAATAACCCACACTCTCCTACCGCGACCGAAGGACTACCACCACCACCGTACGAAATCAATCTACCACCTTTCCCAGCGTCTGGTGCAGTATCCGCGCCATCGACATTGCCCACGATGTCAGCGTCCCACCACGCTATGAGCAGCAGTATGATGGGCGCGCCAACACCTGTGTCGAGCTCCCACGGTCCTCAACCCTCTCCAGTCCACGCACAAGACAGCTATCAAGCGCCACGCCCGCCTCCAACACCCACTTACTATCCACATTCTGCACACTCGCAGCACTCTCCATTTCCATACTCAGCTGGACCTTCACACACTCAGCACAGTCCTGTAAGCGCCGGTGGACCAATGCCGAGAATGTCACCAGCACATAGCGCGGGTCCAATACCCCCTGTGCAGTCAGCCCCCTCGCATTCGCCTCACGCGTTCCAACGGCCGTTCGGACCGTACCCGGGCATGCCAGGACCTGTTCTATCGAACGTCAACAACCCTAACGGCCAGTTAGCGTTGGTTGGCGGCATGCCTCACGGCATGGTCCCCGGCTTCAACAGCGGCCACGCAGCTAGTATGCAGCACATGTACGGCGGGCATCACCCGGCAGCACCACAGCCCACGACCGACCGCCCGTTCAAGTGCGACCAATGTCCCCAGAGCTTCAACCGCAACCACGACCTCAAGCGGCACAAGCGGATACATCTGGCCGTCAAGCCCTTCCCTTGCGGGCACTGCGACAAGAGCTTCTCGCGAAAAGACGCGCTCAAGGTCAGTGTCCGAATGTGCATTTGAGTTACTCGCATCGCTAATAGTTGTTAGAGGCACATACTCGTCAAAGGTTGCGGCAAGGCTCAAGCAGCTGCGGAATCCGGCAAGCAAGAGGGCTCGCAGTCTCCAACTGACCGCGGTTCGACCACCAGCGATGTTGTCGACGCTAAGCCGGCTATCACCAACCACTCATAATCGGAAAAAACCCCTTTTCCTCTTATTTTGCAACGTTTAATTCCTATACGTACTGGGTGTACGATGTGTAATCATATGCTTTCATGATGGATATTGCTGGTCGGCGCGCCAGATTCACTGTTGATTTTTGGTTGGCAAGTTGGTGGCGGAAACCTGGGGGATGGATGGCCTCGAGTAGGCTGGGGCTGGAGTCTGGAGCATTATCTGTCGTGTTCTCACCTTTTCTTACTCGCGGATACCTCTAGGCTTCTCTTTTCGGCATCGTGTGGGGCCGTTGCTCGTCGTTGGACTTCACTTGGGGCTTGTGATGTTTGTCTCGTCGGAGATCTGTTAGTTCTGTCGGTTCTCTGTGTACCCTGGGACTGTGGCATCGTCCTTGCTGGGTCGAGTTCTGTGGCGTCTTTCCTGTAACTTGGGGGTTGGGTTGGGTTGGGAGATTTCCACGGAAAAGTGCCAGGGGTTGAGAGGGAACTACGATATGAATCTATCTACTGTCTTTGATTGTCCTCGACTCTTACACCTGGCCTGTGATATGACATCTTCGCGTGCTTGAGGGCAATACTGGAATCGCTCAGTCTGTCAACACGAGCAGTACGGAGCACCCAGATAGGGAATAGTCGACTCTTCTGGCTGACATAACCATCAGGTACAACTTCGCATGTTCCTCCACACGTCCTTCACGAACAAGCCTTGTACTCGACATCCTCAGGAACGCTTAAGCCCACCTGTAGAAACCGTTTCCTCCGAGTTTGTGATGGCCTTCAATGATTAACGCGATGCATCCTCGGTAATCGCGCCTGTCATCATACACGAATGCGTGCTGCCAGGGACGACGCACTGGTGATCTGTAGAAAATGTGTACCTGCACGATGCCTAAGCATGTGGAGGCCAAAGGATGCCTTTAGCTGAGACGCTTTGTCAGAAGAGAGGCTGGGTGGAAGGATTGTGTGGTCTGTTGTAGCTGCCGCTAGACATTACAACGCCAGGAGTCTGAGTGACTCAGAATACCTGGAAACCATGTTGTTGTCATGATAAAGATTAGCGGAATACATCTCGCTGCGATGTTCTGGTCATCTCGACCGTGTGTTGTTGCATTCCGATAATCTTGTCCTCGACGCATTCCTCAAGATTTGCTCCACTTTCCCCATTGTGAACTGTTGCAGAGGGAAAGGAAAACAAACAAGCTCATCTACGCTACCATCATTCCAATCGCTTCGAGCTTCATGCTCCAATTTCACTCTTGCTGAACACGATACTCATTGCTTCTCACTTGCTTTGGCCAAGCCGCTCTTTCAATCAAGCCTTGGTCAGCTCTTTCCGCGTATCTATATTCGTTTCGGTACATAGACCGGACGTGGGCAGTCGCAACCGCACGCTCACTCTGATTGCATCGACATCTGTCTCTCCACAACTATCCCATACTGCTAATACGTTGCTGAGGCAGAGTGTGTCAGTAGAGCGCGAGTCCTTGCAACGGCTGCGTAATCATCTTGTCAAAAGCCTCGTCGCAGCCATCCAGCAAGCCGCTTACAGAATCCCCCGCGCTGCACGATGCCTGCCTTCAGCTCACAGCATTGAGTATAACGACTTTGGAATATCGTAATTGGCTTGGGAGAGGTTCACCAGCACGACTTCTCGACTCATTCGCTTGTTTGACTCTCAAGTATCGAGATCATACCGCATTTTCGTCACTATCACAGCCAATTGCATATAGACGCGACATTGAATGTCTTCATACCATCCGATATTCCCTTAGTACCTCGATCGTTCGGCATGGATCCCTACGCCGCTCATGCTCGCCCACCGACACGGCGAAGGCCGCTGGAGGACGCGACTTCCAGAGCCAATATCGGTACGCCACCTCGACAGCCTGACAAGAAGCACCACTTACTCTCCTCTTCGCCCCCTGCGCTCCCACACAACGAATCCATCTTACCCAATGGCACGCTCGCGGTCCGTAACGCCATTGGCTCGCCTGAGCATAAGCGTGTTACTGCACTCGCTCATGATGAACGGCGGGACTCGAAGCGCGACTCACAGATCTCGCAAACTTCTACAAACGCCTCGGGTACGGGCAGAAAGAGGAAGACACACATTGGTCCGTGGCAGCTTGGAAAGACGATCGGGAAAGGGGGTTGTTCAAGAGTGAGGGCAGTGAGGCACAGGTTCACAGGCCAGTACGGTGCCGCGAAGATCATCTCCAAGTCTGTGGCGGAGAAGGCGCGGGCACTCAGTCTTGCGAATCTCGTGAAGAGCGCGGAAGAGGGCGATACTGGTCTTGTCAACGGCAAGGTCATTCCATTCGGTTTGGAGCGCGAGATTGTGATCATGAAGCTACTTGATCATCCCAATATAGTTCGGCTGTACGACGTTTGGGAGAATCGTAATGAACTGTTGGTGCCTCCTCACACGATCACTGGCGTTCTGGTACTCACTGACAAACGTGCGATATAGGTATCTGATAATGGAATATGTCAAGGGCGGCGAGCTATTTTCTTACATAGACGAGCAAGGAGGCTTAGAGGAGAGGGAGATTGTCTATATGTTCCGCCAGATCATCGCCGCCCTTCTCTACTGCCATCGAATCCATATTCACCACCGCGATCTTAAGCCTGAGAATATCCTACTTGACCGGGACACCTTTCAGATCAAGCTCGTCGATTTCGGTATGGCCGCATTGCAGCCGTTTGGCAAGTTCTTGAGTACACCATGTGGAAGTCCACACTATGCAGCGCCGGAGATTCTCTCATGCAAGCCGTATGACGGCGGACAGGCTGACGTCTGGAGTTGCGGCGTCATTCTCTACGTAATGTTCACAGGACTGACGCCCTTCAACTACCCCAACGACGACAGGATGAGCGAAGAGAAGCGGACCTGCTTGCTGTATCACGCCATCCGCACAGCGCGGTACGAAATGCCGGAGGACCTTAGTGCTGAGGGCAAGGATCTGTTACGTCGCATATTTGTTGCCAACCCGAATCGGCGGATCACGATGAAGGAGATATGGAACCACCCATTCCTGCACAAGTTCGACACCGAATTTGGATACGAGGCGGAGCATAACGAAGCGGAATACTGGGTCGGTCCTGGACCGCGAATAGAAGACTGGCAGCCTCTTAAGCGGCACGATATTGATTGGGAGATCCTACGAAACATGCGGACTTTGTGGCATAGCGAGAAGGAAGCGACGCTGATAGAAAGGCTGTTGGATGACAAGTAAGCACCTGATCCATGTCCCCACTTTGGACTTGCTTTATGTCATGGAATCTATAATCTTGCATGTACTTACGGTTGTAGGCCGAACCAAGAGAAGCTGTTCTACAGTGCCCTGCTGAAGCACCGAGATGAGCATCTTGAGAACTATACTGGGAGCCCTGGTGGGATAGGCTACTCAGCAAGCGACTATCAACACCTGCAACCTGTGACGCAGAACGACGACTTGCCCCCTGTGCCATCCATAACCCACAATCGCTCGCAGTCACAATATTCGATTCTCAACAACGATCATCTCAACTCCCGCCATAGCTTCTACCAGCCTCCACCTTCAGAGAGTAGTTACGATCCCTTCCGCGCATCTCGAGACCCTATCATACAAGCTAAGAGCAGTTACATGAACGTTACTGTGCATCGCGGAAGCTTGAGTGGCAGCCGGAACCGCAGGGATGGAAACAGTGTTTCTCAACGTCCCCGAGAATCTCTCAGGATAGAAGCTCTGAAGCGCAAGAGTCGGCGAAGTTCCGGTATTTCACACACCAGCGTATCCACCAAAGGCGCGCCGGGTCGCAAGTCTTCGGTACCTCACCACAACTCGAGCACGCGTTCTTCGACTCGCAGTTCGCTATGGACCAGCAGCCCTCCGGTTGGAAGGCGACCTAGTAGCTCTCACAAGCGTGCCGTGAACTTTTCGCACCTTCGCAGAAGCTCTACAGCAAGTGCCTTGGCAGCTCGTCCCAACTCAGCTGACCCGCAGTACACGCCCGACCAGCGGCGATTCCTCCGTGGTGCACGCCAGGATAATGGTTTCGATCACAACATGTTGACATCTAGTCCCTCGCCACAGTCTGATCAGGTAATACGGTCACAGAAGGAGAACGGAGGTGCTGACAAACCGAGGCTACCGGCTCGCAAAGCACAGAATCCCAATCAACTGATCGAGAGAGAGGCGAGGAAGGTGAGCACAGAACTGGGGAAGTTCTGTGAAGAAGCTTTCTTCCGGTCGTCCATAAGCTCCAGTATACGCACCTCTATGATCGAAAAGCCCGATGCGTACGACACCCCTCCATCGTCAGTCTCGAATCGTGGTTCATCCCAGCATGTATCGAACAAACCGACATTGCTGGATACGCAGGCAATTCAGACACGTCCGCTCCCGCCATTGCCTGTGGAGACGCCGAAGTCGTTCACCGCACGGGAACTCGCAGAAACCCGAGCCAGGCTGGCAGCAAGATACGCTGAAGAGGGCGGGGACAGCACGCTGTACTTCCAGGAAGTACTCGCACATCTTGACAATCTACTTCCTGCAACTTTGACTAGTGACGGCAGACGCAGCATGTCGGCACCGCAGGCTAAGTCTCCGGAGGGATTTGCCACTCTTCCCATAATTTCTGAAGAAGGGAGGTTCACGGACGCGGATGAGGACAACATTGCGAACGACCTAAACTGGCGCGGCAATAGGGCGGTCACTGATCCTGTGGGCCAGCGGACACCAGGTCGAGGGCGCAAGTTTGCGGAACAGAACACGATACGCATGGTAGATCCTTCGTCGCCAACGCTAATAGCGCCACTAAATATCCGCAAAGTGAGCGGTGGCAGTTCGAATTCGCAGGGTACGAAAGCACCAACCAAGCTGCCGCCGACTTCTTTGCAAGCTGTCAAGGCGCCGGGTACAACTACACGTGGTCTGCGCAAGCGGATATCGGACTTTGAGATTGCGGTCGACGAGCCTGCGGACAACGACACCAAAGTCAGCAGTCTCACCTCAAGCGATGACAAGACTGTGGTCCGAAAGAAGGGTAGCTGGTTTTGGCGTGGGAAGCTGGGTGGGAAGGAAGAGAAGGGGAATGCTCGTCCAAAGGCCCAGCATGCGTGGGAGGATCTTGATGATCGCGTGAAGGCGAAGAAAGCGGTTACGAAGCACAGCAAGAAACCGTCAGATCCGCTGAGTGACACCAGCGAGTTCCTTATGCGCCAGAGAACCGAGCCACCTGCAAACAAGAAGGGTTTTATGAGGCTGTTTGGCAAGAAGAGCGCCACCAAGCAGGAAGCCGGGAAACTCGAGTTGGGATGTAAGTTGCTTTCGTTTCATTGCGGATTCATTTCCATCTCGTCAATGCCGCCCCTTCCGTCCCATCCACCCAATCCTTCTGACCTCCATCCGCTCATGTACTGGCATCGTACCCAAACTGACGAACCTCCCAAACCACAGCACCCACCAACATCTCCAACCCGAGCCTGATGTCCGGCTTCGACCTGCCCGAGCACGACGACGCCTCCGCCCGTCCCATCGAGGCCCACCACTTCAACTGGCTCGCCCGCTTCCTGCACATCAAGCCCGCGAGCAAGATCCTGTGTTTCCAAGTGGGGCGCGGCCGCGCCCGTCAGGAGCTCGTCCGGCTGCTCAGGGATAAAGGCAAGCCGTTCGGTATTAGAGATGTGCAGTTTGATCGCATGACCAATGTGGTGACGGCGAGGGTGAATCGGAGTAATCGTGAGTTTCTTTCCCTTCACCTTTTCTTCTCTCCCCCCAGCACTTTTCTACGCAGTGCGGGCTGTGCTAATGGGGGAGTGCAGGACTCAAGACCAAACCTGTGGCTTTTGCGGCGGAGCTGTTTGTTGTGCTTGAGCATGGCCGCCGCGCGAATTTGTGCCTCGCGCGCTTCACGCAGACGCGGGGAGCGGCTAGCGCGTTCAGGAAGGTGCTGGAGCTGCTGGAAGAGAGGCTTGGGGATATGGGGCTGTTAGTTGAGGATGGGGAGAGGCGGAGGGCGATGTGTGAGATTCTTGGGTAGGGCGCGGAGTGAGTTGTGGGGCGGTGAAGGGGATGGTGCTGTCGCATGTTGCTGCGGATAAAGTGTGTGCTTTTGATAATGATGGTATGGATGGCGCTGGGCGAATTTGGAGGATGAGAAGGAATGAGTGATGAATAGGATGAATAGGAAGGACGAGACTTGGTTGTTGGTAATGCTGCTTCAGACATGCATTTGGCATCCTCCGGTATATCAATGCGCATGCCCCTGATACTGTGAATGACCTCCGAGTCCTTTGAGCCCTCGCACTTGTTTGGATGCCAGACTTCGATCGGGGGTTTGAATGTGCGAAGCGTTCCTGACTTAGCTCGATATGCGCCTGCTTGTTCTCAACCGGTGAGCAAATGTATGTTAAACTGGTTAAATCGATCTTTGTAGCAGACTTGAACGTGACTGCGTTCCAGTTGACGGCTGTGGCATAGGGCTGACGATGCTTGGCGACGGACTGCCAATTTTCTTGCTCGAGCATCCTACGTAGCTGACCACACCCACGAGTATCAAGACATGTCCCTCCGCGGCATGTCAGCGCCCTCACCCGCACTGTTAAGGTTTCTAAGAACGCAAAGCGAGGCGCAAGCATGCTTTTCGAGGGCTTCGAGCGCCCAACACCGTCCCAGAGTCCACAATGCCCGGTTGGCATCTACCAGCAGCAAGAGTGAGCTACCGCCTGCACTATCGACGTCCTCAACGGCATCTTGCGTAAACTCGGGCCCTATCTGGAGGCGCTCGAAGTCTTACAATGTTCCCGTGTTCCCTCCGCATCATGCGCCTGCGCATAACCACAGACCTTCCGCGAGCGGCGCAAGAACATCCACTTCTTGCCAGACACCTTTGAACAAACGCCATGCAAGTCTGTGGAGCCGCTTGACCTCCAGGAAGCAGAAACTAGGCACACCCCTCCAACCCAACGACCTCCCACCACTAGCCAGTTTCCTCGACGACAACGCCTCCTACGGCCGCATCCCCAAGCCCACAAACGAGCTCATCCTGCGCTGCACCGAGTTCGACGAGAACGGCAACGTAACCCTAACCAGCGGCGAATTCAAAAAGAGCGAACTAATAGCACGGGTAAGCCCCCCACCTCCCTTCCACCTCCGCTCTCCTCTGAAAAGCGAACCCCTGTCGTTGACAGCGCAACGCCTCCCAGTACGGTCTTCTCCCTCGCGACCTGCGCAAAATCGACTCCTCCCTGCTCCCCCACATCTTCGTGCGGCCGTCCGCCATCCTGATCAACCTGCTGCACCTGCGCGTCCTGATCAAGCACAACCGCGTCCTCGTCTTCGACGCCTACGGCTCCACGGACAGCTACACGCAGAGCCTGTTCATGTACGATCTGGGGCACAAGCTCAGGCAGCGCGAGTCGCGGCAGGCCGGGTCGCTGCCGTACGAGTTCCGCGCGCTGGAAGCGGTGCTGATAAGCGTGACGACGGGGCTCGAGAAGGAATTCGAGGGTGTCCGTGAGCCCGTTGTTGGTGTGCTGAGGGAGCTGGAGGAAGATATCGACCGCGATAAGCTGCGGTATCTGCTCATTTACAGCAAGAAGCTCGGCACGTTCGAGCAGAAGGCGCGGCTGGTTAGGGACGCGCTGGACGAGCTGCTGGAAGCGGATGATGACCTTGCGGCAATGTATTTGACGGAGAAGGCGACGGGGAGGGAGAGGGGCGAGGAGGATCATACGGAGGTCGAGATGCTGTTGGAGAGCTATCACAAGGTTACGGATGAGATTGTGCAGGCGGCGGAGAACTTGGTTAGTAATATCAGGAATACGGAGGAGATGTAAGTTGTTTCTTTCTTTCCCCCCCCTTCCAAAGGGACGTCTTCAGAACTTCCCCTCGGGCCTCTGCTGGGAAACCGATTATGCTAACCATGGGACAAAACAGCGTCCGCGCTATCCTCGACTCCAACCGCAACTCCCTCATGCTTCTGGACCTCAAGTTCTCCATCGGCACGCTCGGGTTAGGCGCCGGCACCTTCTTTGCAGCCCTCTACGGCATGAACCTCAAGAACTTCATCGAGGAGTCCGACCTCGGCTTCTGGGGCGTCTCCGCCCTCTGCACCGTCTCCAGCATCGCGCTCATCGTCTGGGGCTTGAAGAAGCTGAGAAGTGTGCAGAGGGTTAGTATGTGGGGCGGCGCGGGCGAGATGCTGTTGCCGGTTAGGGGGGGCAGGGTGAAGAGGTTGCTTGCAGAGGAGAAGGCGGGGGGGGGGCGTTGGGGCCGGGGGCGGGCGTCGCGGGATTGGGGGCGCTGGGCGCGCTGGGGGAGGCAGCGGTGGGAGGTAATGGCAGGAAGGGGCCGGCGGGAGGCGCGGCGGAGACGAAGAGCAGGAAGGGGAAGGGGGCGGGTGCAGCTGCGCAGGCGCAGGCGCAGGCACAGGCCACGGCGCAGGCGCACACGACGAGGCCGGAGGAGTGGAAAGCGAGGTGGCAGGGGCATGGGAGTGCGCTGCTGCAGCAGCGGCAGGGCGCTGGGAAACGGGGGCAGGGCGACAAAGAGGAGTCGCTCGCGGCGGTGTTGGATAAGTAGCGGTGCTGTTCCTGAAGTGGAGAGAGCGAGCATCCGTCGTGTTGAACGTGTGTCAGGGGCATTTGAAGACTTGTGACTGGCATTTCAAGGCAGGGTATGTGACTTTTGGCATAGCGAAGGCGTTGCAGGGGCAGTTACTTGGGAGACGGTATTTTTAATCACGTAGATGGGGGTTGGCATTCGAGTATCCGGGGCAGGTGGTAGACTTGTAAGATAGATGTACTATCGAGTTACAGATCCACTTTTCTAAATCCTGTGCAAGGGTCTAAAACGCTGATGGACTGGACCCCGAGTGACACGTCACGAGCATGATATCTCCTGCACGAGGACTGGAGTGCCCCCTCCTTACCCCTTCACCAACTCCCGCTTTCCTCTAAACTACAACAGACAAGCTTGGAAACAAACATGTCAGCGCGCTATGAGACCCGCCAGCCCCATGATGTCCCAAGAGAGGAAGGCGCGGGTCAATTTTACGTGCTTAGGTGTCCTTCTTGGAACTGATAGAGGGCTCGCGATGACGAAATGGAGAAGTTCGTAGCGGGCGTGACAAAGAAGTTCCGTTGGTTTTTTATGGATCGGGGAAGACGGTGTGTGCGGGGAAAGTGGGAGATGAAGGGGAAGAGAGATGAGGCTAGATGAGCATGGTGCGATGGGAGTGGAGGAGTATGGGGAGATAGGCGAAGGAGCTGTGAGGGAGGCAAGGACGAAATTAGAAGAGGTAGAGCGAGTAGAATAGATGGAGGTGGGAGAATGTAGAGCAGATATTGCACTGCGAAGACCCAACGATGGGAGAAGAAAAGCAGGCGAAAGCGAGTAATGTCATTCACAGCAGGAACCTGTCCCAGTAAGGCTATGCAAACACGCAGTCTCATGCATCGGAGACTTCGCATGCGACACGACAGAAGAAAAAGAAGGAGGATAGAAGAGGAAAAAAAAATCACAAAAGGACGCCAAAGTCATACATACCGGACCCCCACCCCACCACCCCACTGATTAGAAAGAAAAAAAGTGTGCACACAGACACAAATCAAGCAATCATCCACCATGCGCCTCCCAAAATGCCAACGAGGATAAACGTCGTCAATATCCCCGCACCCGCCTTATCCCCCGTGGTAATAGTATCAAACATGGTCGGCACATCATCACTATTACTCCCCGCCGACGGATTCCCCACACTCGTGCCCCCCGTCTGATTCGTCACCGGGCCCTTAACCTTACTAATCAGATTCGCAGTAATAACCTCCATCGCCGCCATCTGCTCGCCGACGCCATAAAACCCATCCCAGTTAGCCCCATTGGTCCACTTGAGGCCGCAGGTGACGCCGTCGGGGGGGCCGGAGCACTGCTGGGCGGCGGCCTTGGCGGAGGCTTGGAGGAGCGGCATGATGTAGTCGGTGGTCCAGGGGGCGACTTTGGTGGTGGCGGCGAGCCAGCGCGAGAGGTAGGCTTTGAAGGAGCGCTGGTCGACGTCGCATTTGCCGTTGGGTTCGCAGGCGACCTCGTACATGACGTTGGGGACGTCGGGGTGGAAGAAGACGTTGGTGGCGTTGAGGACGCCTTGGGTGCGCTGGCGCCAGAGATCCGAGCCGGTCTGAGGGGGGTCAATATGGTGGTGGGGGATGGAAAAGTAGAGGGAAGGGGAGACTCACGGCATTCCACATGTGCGCGGCGCCCAGGAGGAACACGCCGGCGTTGTAGGTCCATTGGATGTGGTTGATCTGCGTGCAGTTGATGGTGTCGTCCGTCCCGTCGTAGAAGTGATAGTTGTCGTTCATGAGGCCGATGGAGGCCGTCCAGTCCCACGCCGCCTCAGCCCAGTCAAAGTACGTCTGGTTGCCGGTGTAGGCGCCTAGGCGTGCAGCCAGGTTGAAGAAGCAGCCGTTCGAGATGGTGTTCTTGTAGTTGTAGCCGTTGTTGAACGTGAAAATCTGCCACCGCAGGCCGCCGCCGCAGGTCGAGTTGTCCCATCGTGGGGCTTGCGTGTTGAACACGGCCTGCGCGAGGGCGAGCCATTGCGGCTGGTCGGCGGGAGGATTTGGGTAGTTGAGCTCTGCTGCGGACATGGCTGCCATGCCCCAGAAGCCCTGATCGTCGTTTCCCAGGGTCTTGGTCTGGTTCGGTGGCATGTAGTCCCTGTTTGGTCCGACCTGGAACAGCAGTGCTTGCGTCGTGATGTCGTTATAGGTGGAGTCGCCGGTGTAATACCAATAATCTACTAATGCTCCAAACATGGCGCCTGCTTCCCACCAGTAGTATGGCGCTGGTAGGTTTCCAGGTACATCCCCTGTGTTGTTTCCGGTGTAATACTTCACCATGCCATGTGCTATTGTGCTTGCAACTTGCTTAATAGAATCTGGTTGTCATCGGAATTAGTTTTCTTCTGTAGCACGCAGGTGAGGCGGAGGCGTCTCACCGGTGGAACCAAGGTCTAGTTCTATTGCGCTGACCGAACTGGCTCCTAACAGGAGACCAGAGACAGCTCCGAGAGCCGAGCGAGAAACCCTCATTGTCTAGATTATACGGTGGAAATGCCTCGTAGGATATATTGCGGCTGCGACTGCTGCTCGACGGCGAATGCAAGTCGGAACGTCCGGCCGACGCACAGCGTCTGCACGATGTCGGAGAAACCAAGCAATGCCCCCTGCTACACCTGGGGATATATCTCTTGTTTCGTACCGCCCGCTAGGTCAACGAGTTTAAGCAATGGTCTGCGAGGCGGCTTCCAGCTGGGGGTGTGCACGGGTGCACGGTGCGTGAGAACGAGCGACTGTAAGTGGCGATGATCGTAGACAGATGATTGTCGGGGTCAAAGCGAGCGTATGTCCGCGAGGAAGGAGGCTAAGATGGCGCTTCTCACTGCGGTTGCTGTGTGTTGTAAAGCAGAGAGGGTGAAGACACAAGGTTCAGGTTTCTGGTTGGCCGAGAAGTCGTCGTCAGGAGATGCAGATCGATTGCGTACGCGTATTGATGACCGTAACGCTGCAATCACCTCTTAGACGGGTATAGCTGGCGAGGCGCAGCACCCCGCTAAGCACTGTGCGGCGCTGTAAGAAACGTTGCCCTACTCCAGAGGTTTGTTTACATGCCCAGTCGATTTCCTTGGTTGAGTGTCACTGCCAATGCAAGCCTACGCAAGCTGTCTCGCGCATGTGTCGGGTCAGGAACGAGCTCCCAGTAATAGCAATTACATGAAGGAGTACATTATGTGTCTGTCGAACTGAAAGATTCCTTTTCAATTCTTGCAATTATCGTTTACCTCAATGCGATAGTTAAATTACTGCTAGCCACGAAATCCGTCGCCACGGATCCTGAGGTGTGCCTCAACCAACAAAGAGGGCACGTGACTTGGAAATCGTCAGCGCTGTCAGATCGGTTCGCCGTCTCAACGCGCCAGCTTCACCTCAGCCTCAATCCTCGCCCCGTTCTTCAACAACCGTCCTTGCGTTGAAGTACTTTACTGTAGCTGGAAGCGCGCAAGCACAACACGACACGACACAGTGAAACCTTCCCAAACCGCTCCGCCTCTGTTCATCTACCTCAAACAACCGCAGTTACACTTCGCTCTCCGCCCGGCTTTCTCTTCCACCTCTCGCGCAACACCGTAGCCGCTCAGTCGAGATATTTTTTTTAGGATATCCATCTGCTGGTAACCTTTCAACGAAACAATCTCGATAAAGGAAACCCCAGTCGCAATGGCCGATCGCGAGCAGCCGTACGACCCATACATTCCGTCAGGCGAGCGTGCTGGCGGAAGTGCAGGACAGCATGGCAACCAGCGCACTGCCGCACTACAAGCTGTAGGTGGTCCCCTGTTAGACTCTGAGAGACGCCGAGGAGAGCTGCAAGAGGAGGGGACGTTGCGGTGGATGGTCTTGGTGCGGAGGTTCGGTTGGACCGCTACGGATGCGCTCGAACACAGCGTGCCGGTATACAATGCACTGGTGGCTATCAAGAGGAGCGCATCAGTGCGGCGCCTTTGCATGTCCTGTTGGCCTTTTCATCAAGTGCTGGCTGTCGCAGTTCAGTACCACTTGAACCCGTTCAGACCTTCCCGGCATCTCGCAACGACCTTAGCATATGCCTACTGCGCAAAACGGAGACACTACGGCTGTCTAAATCACACCAATCTACGAGACATCGATCGCAGCAGCTCTCTACAGCACCTCAATCACTTTCCTTAGGGATGACACGGCTGACTCTATGTTTCACAGGAAATCGACAGCACAGTCGGTATCATGCGCGACAACATCAACAAAGTCTCTGAGCGCGGTGCTCGTCTAGACTCGCTTCAGGATAAGACCGACAACCTGGCTGTCTCCGCACAAGGTTTCCGACGCGGTGCGAACCGAGTACGGAAGCAGATGTGGTGGAAGGATATGAAGATGCGGATGTGTATCATTGTTGGCATCATCATCCTGCTCATCATCATCATTGTGCCGTCTGGTGAGTGAACTTCTTAATACCACTTCGTACGACTACCCGCTAATGTGTTAATGCTCGATAGTGGTGGCTACGAGGAAGTAAAATTGGTGCTTGATCAGATCGACGGCCTCTACATCCAGACACGGCGATCCTATTACGCGTGACTGAATGATTCCCCTCTGCAACAGTCCGTAGCCTTGCGAGCTTCGCGTACTAGTCTCGCCGTTTAGCGGTTGGACTGCATCTTTCGAGCTTTGGAATTTGGCGAATATGGAGCGACTGTTTCTTCCCACTGTATCTTTCCTCCGTTTGGTTCAAGCATGTAGTAATAAGAGCTAGCTTACGTCTATCTGGGTTCCCTGCTGTCTACCTCTCCTGAAGTGACTGTATAGATTGATTACTCTACGACGACAATAACACACAGCTGCAACAGAACATGCTTCTGCCATAACCCTCGTAGTCGTTCCTCGATAAGTTTCCTACAACTTGAGCGCGGAGCAACGCGACTGTGTGCAAAAAAATGCCTGCATTGCCGACGGAGGATGCCAACCACCCGCAGTCTTGGCAGTTCGAGCGTGGGGAGCTGTTGCGATAACGGCTTTGAAAAATTGTCTGTCCACTGCTGCAGCGCACCCCCAACGCAGTCACACAATCCTCTCGTTATCCACTTACGTACCAGTAGAGACTCTCCCTACCTCGGGACCCCCTCAATGGCTTGAATATGCTACCAGCGAGCCGTAAATAGATTGTGGACTCCCTCCGCAGCTTTTGATAGCCGACACTGTATGTGCTGAGTCAATGACCGCAAAGTTCGAGCCTGACCCAGAACTCTCAGTCCAAACCCTACCTCTTGCTCCGTATGAGAGCGAGAGCGTACACCACAGTAGAAGTTGTGAATTTCACACGATATCGGGGGTTGAGTTTTATTTTAGCAATGACCATAGTATTCACAAGGGAGCGTGTCGCCCATCAGTAGAGGACAGCCCCACACCGCTCTAGAAAACACGAACATGATCTATCTATACCGCCATATGCAGCAAAAGGACAGCAGCGCAGCCTCGCGAGCGAGGCCTTATTCAAGCGGTATACCCTCATACTCGCCATACCCGAGCGCCAGGTTCATGTTTTCTGCATTTCGACGTTAGCCTCATTCACACACGCACGTCCTTCATCAATCCCTCTCACGTCCCCAACCCCGCAGAGACAGAGAAGATATGAGAGGAACTTACGTAAACACTGCGTCGCCGCCCCCTTCAACAAATTGTCAATGGTCGCATTGACAACGACCCTCTTCCCGCTCGAATGCACAGCAAAGCCGCCGATCTCGACGCCGTGCTTGCCGGAGATGTTCTTGACGAGCGGCGACTCGCCGACAATCTTGATCAGCTTCTCGCCGGCGTAGCGGTCCTGGTACAGCTGGCGGATGTCGCGGGATTTCATCTCGTGCTTCAGGGGGATGTTGATGGTGTGCTAAATAGCAAGGGTGATGGGTCAGCCATATTATTGTTGATAAAATAGGAGACGGTTGTGTGGAGCGATGGTAGGGATGGAAGGAGGGGGACAGCACTTACGTGGATGCCCTGGAACCACACAGCCACGTGCGGAATGAACGCGACCTCCGTCTTCAGCTGCGCGCTGATCTCCCTCTCATGTATGTGGTCCGTCAAACTATACGGGATGAGATTGTTCGTCAAGTTATTCACATCGTTCTTCGGGCTCGGTTTCGTGCCGGCACCACTATACCCTGACACGCCAAACACCGTCGGCTGTCCGCCGAGGAAGTCCAGTATGGGCGCGATCCCGATCTGCGCGGCCGTAGCATAGCATCCCGGGTTGCTGATCCTCGTCGCGTTCGAGATGACCGCGCGGTCCACCAGCTCAGGCAAACCATACGTCCAGTTCGAGTCAAAGCGATAGTCAGCGCTGAGATCCACAATAACCGCCTCCTTCCCCTTCGAACTATCATCAATAGCATCAACGAAAGGTTTGCAGACGCCATTGGGCAGCGCCATGACCCAGCAGTCGATGTCCCCCTTCTCGGCCATGCGGCGCACGTCGTCGGGCGACAGGTTCTCATACGTGATGTCGCGCTTCGTGTAGCCCTGCAGCTTCTTACCCGCCAGCTCGCGCGACGAGACGTGCCGCAGGTCCATGTTCGGGTGCTGGTTTAGCAGGTCGATGAGGGCTTGGCCGGTGTAGCCGCGGGCGCCGATGAGGGCGACTTTGGCAGGCCAGTCCCGCGACTTGAATTTGATGCCGTAGGGGGGGTTGGGGTTCGTGCTGGTTGCGTAGCCTCGCACTGAACGGGTCTGGAAGCTTGCTCTTGGGACGGTCCGGGACGGCTGTGATCGCAGTGGTATCGCTCCGGAAAAGGCGCTGGTGGAGTAGGCCCGACTTTGCTGCCTCTGGAAGGCACTCTCTCGTATCCTTGTAGCCGCGTCAGCGGCTCTGTGCAGTTGATTCTCCAGATTGATGTCACCAAACATCCTGCGGCCGTGCTGGGTAAACTCCGCCATGAGCTCTCTGACCTCGTCTAGGCTCTCTATGCCATACCAGAATAGGACCTCTCCCTCTCTTGACACGCTTCCATCAGCCTTGTCGAAGAACCAAGTGAGGTTCTCGTCATTCTGACTGACGGTCCACATCAACTTCGGAAAGTCCTTCTTCAGGTTCTGGAAGACGTTGTCGGCAACATTGGTGAGCCACCCTGCTCTGGTGACGGTAAAGGTTGCGAGTTGCGCGATCGACGAGCCTTCTGAAGGCGGAAGCACTATGCCCAGAGCCTCCATTGATTCATCAAAGTAAGCC
>Ga0115848_100357_pt1 | contig 17101 bp, 17 predicted proteins | sample InSIn3gowninarea_FD_83862 | JGI IMG/M metagenome (GOLD analysis project Ga0115848, IMG submission 83862) | reverse complement strand
TGTCGCTGCAGAATCTATACCTTCTTCGGCACCAGAAGTATTTTACGGACCTGACAGTCTACCTCTTCCACCTGACCTGATTGCTATAGAAGAGATTGTGGAGGATCCTCCATCTAGTACTCCATTGATATTTATCCACCAGCAGATCCTCCATCTTGATTTTCCACAACTCAAAACTCTGACCATTAAATTTCTCGATCTCTATTGTTCTACTACTCGCCACCTTCATTCACCACAAGAATCGATCCCGCAGATCTCCCACTAAACAGGGTCTATCACAAGCCTGAGAAAAATCCCTCAGTAGCAAAGGCATCCCCTTTGTTATCCTCCACAATATCCCAAGGCTTAGGAGGGAAATCGAAGGAGGTAACCTCAAACCACTTAGGCTTACCATCTAGCCCTACTAAAGCAGAGAGGGATCTCTCTATGAATTCACAGCCAATGATGACTGGAATGGGAAAATATTTTAGGCTAGATATGTTAGGCTCAAGTATGGTTTTGAAATTTTTAGGTTTTCATGTTGGATAAGGGATGAAAACCAGGTAGCTAGGTCAAAGGATCAAAGGGTTACAATAGAAAAGATATAGAGGAGCAAGGTATCAATGATTTTATGATGGATTTAGGGTTTGTTGGTGTAGTGTATTGCTTAAAAGAAGAAAAAGGTCTTAATGAGCATGTGCACCATGAATTCATTAAGATGGGAGGAAAATTATACAAAATGATATTCCCATCAAAACAAAGCTTTATGCAAAGAATTATGCTTATAACCTTTAAGGCAGACCACTGAAGAAATAATATATGAAATTAGATATGTATATCACTCAAATAAAACTAAAACAAAGAAAATGCATCATCCTAAACTCACTGCACATGAATTCCTAGATAATAGTTGCGTACTACTCCTTTGATTTCATGAGTAAAATGTTGAAATAAAAGCTACAAGTGTTCTCACCTCTTATGTCCAACTAGTTCTATGACTGAGAAAATGATACATATAGACTAAGAAACCATTTCCCCACTCTTAGAGGTCGAATCCCTCAATGTAGAATCAGTTACATGAAAATCTCAACCAGAACCCTAAAGACTAGGGAGGTTCAAACAAACCATCCATTTAGAAAAACTGAAACATTTGACCTCAAATAAACCTTCAAGAGCATGGATCTAAGTCAAAGTTATTCTACCAAAGCCTATGTATCCATAATTACATCATTAAAACATCAAAATAGAAAATTTACATCATAAGTCGAAATCTGCTAAAAAATGTTGAAGGAAAGCTCTCACAGGGATATGCGCAGAGCCTTCTGCAAAGCGCGATGCCATATTCCATCTCACTTTTGAAGGCCTTCCACTGCTCCAAATTGAGATCTTGATGGCTCATTGGAAATATGTGGATTTCTAGTTGTTATTTGGACCTAATAAAAGGGATAAAAATTGATTTTCCCAAGACTACTTTGATATGCGCAACACCTAGTCCAAAACAACAACAAAAAGTGACTTTTTGGCCCCTTTTTTGACATTTTCTCTCAATTTGTCAGCGAAAGTTAGAAAAAGTGGATAGATGAGATTCTTAGGCCATTATCTATCCAATTATGGTGATTTTTTGTAAAAAGGAGCGTTGAGGAAAAAGCGTAGTGCCTAGGCGCTACGCTTATAGCTATGTCAAAATTCTTGGGTATTCTGCAAAAATAGGGTTCAATGATGGAGAGATATCTCTATAAAAATAATGGTTTTGGGAAACCTAAGAGATTTTGTGTAGATAAGGATTTTTTATAGAAAACAACTCTCATTTTTTGGAAATTCATTTTCATTTGCTCGGAATCTGGCACAAAATATGACTAAAATAGGAAATTAACTTGAAATTTTTTTATTTTCTCACATAGGCCTCCAAGAAAGTTGCATATATTCCAATATATAATACCTGTGTAAACTATGAAGGATTTATTTGTTCCTTGATCTATTATTGACAAAAACCTCTTTCAATTTTGTGACATTCATCTTCATTACTTCGGAAACAGATTTTGAAGTAAAATCATCCCTATGTGCGCAAATGACCTCTTGATGAGTTTGTGAGGCATTGATCTCTTTGATGCTAGATGGCTCAACTATTGAGACATGTCCTCCATTATTGTACTTTTACTTTTCAGTGTGTGTGGTCTCTTCTTCCAAGGTGAAACCCTAGCTCACAAAGGAAGAATTAGGGTTTAGTTTTAGGAAAACAGGGGATTTGAGATAGTCTTGTAGATGGAGGAGAATGAAGGGGTTAGGGGCTTTCTAAATTCTTGGGGAAATTTTGGAGTTAGGGATAGGTGTTATGGAGTTTAGGGAAATGGAATTCCTAGGAATGAGTGAGGGTAAGGGGTGGGAAAGTGAAAAACACAACCCTAGCCTAGGAAATTGTCAAAAGTATAGAAATAGGCTAGGGTTTGTGGGAAAATGAGAGAAATGAGGGGAGTGAGCATGGGAAAAGGTTAGGGGAGGTATATGGAGTATAAGTGAGGGTGTTTAAGCATAAAAAGTAGGGTTATACCATAACAATGAAGTAAAATGACTAGGATACCAAAAGCATAGCAAAACCCTGGGAGAGGGTGATTCAGTGGCTCTTATTGAGCAAATTGATGTAAGGAAGGATGAAGGAGGAGTGAACAGAGTTCACTTAATTTCTGATGATGTTCTAGCTTTGTAAAATTATGCATAAAACCTCTTCAATGAATGATTTTTCTTCCATTTCAAAATCGCAGCAAGGATGCCAAAAACACAACGAGCGAGAAAGAATGATACTCTAGAGGCAATAATTCGATCTTCTGAGGGATGGAATGCATTTTTCGGGTGGAGTGATGTCTTATGGGGGTGGAATGAGAAAATGGTTTTCTCCTTTGATCTTCTTATAGGCTGGGGGGTTGATTTTCTCTTGGGTGGTGATGTGGCCCCACCTTGTCTTTTCACAAAATGATATGAAACACTAGTGTACTGCAACTTCAAACCTTATTATACATAATTACATCTTAATAAAGATCAAAATGCACTTTAGAGATAATTATATAAGACTTTTCCCTATTACTACTCCCACAATGATGACCTAGATGATGTCATGACCTTGTTTACTTTTTTGATGATTTGACCTAATGATGACATCTAATCGAGTATCAAATTGATGATTTGAACCTTGAAACATGACTGACCATGAGGTGATGACTGAGATGGTGATCAATACACTTCACTGATGTGTCATCACAATGAGCGATGGTATGACTCAGATGAAAATTTGACCATGAAATGAAGGGAGTAGTACATACCTAGACACACTAACCAGTGACCAAATATTTATTTGAATCGTATTGAAACCATAAAAACTTGACCTAGGACCCTATCAAAAAACTTTGAAAGAGAACATTTGATCATTGGTGACTGGAAGGACTGACAGGCACTAACACCCTTGAAGATGAAATAACTCTAATACCAAATGTAGGTTTTAACCTTGTACATTAATTACTTCCAAAAAAATTCTTAAAATAAGAAAATATACAATAGCGAGAAACACAAAACAAATACATATATTTTTCCCTCGATCCCAAAACTACGACTTCTAGATTGATTTTTCATTATATTCTTTTCAATGTTACAATACATATATATAAACATGTCGAAGCATCCATAAACCCCAATCCATAAACCCTGGATTAGAACATAATTTTATTTCCCTTAACTAGATCTACAAAATACCATGGACAGAAAACCGTCATGCCCAAAATCATGTACAAAATCCATGCACAAAACCATAGGTAGGTTCGTGTGTGGTGCTCGTCATGGAAAGAATATAACAGACACCCAATAGACATATCTATCATATTATCTACAATATTTTTCCACAATGTGCCCAAAATTTGTACAAGAGTAACAAAGATCAGAAAATATACTTTGATACCTACAAGATGAGGATTGCCTTGATGCACTTCTGAAGTTATTTTTCCTTGAGTTTTTTTATGATATTCATTGTTACTTTCAACATAAAAATATCTTCTTGAAGCAGAGATTCTTCCAATATTATTTTGACTCTTGTCCTTGCATCTACTAGAATTGGGGTTATTAACACAACCTCGAAGATTTTCTACATTATTGTTCTTTAAGGATTTAGGGTTTGCATCAATTTTGCTAGAAGGCTCACCTACATATCCAAGAATATATTTGTCAAATGATTATCTTTGATAACATAGGATTTTGTCCAAGACTTGAGAACTCTTCAAGTTCTTGTTTAGCTGATTAACCTATTTCTTAGATAAACAATCTCTTCTTTTAAATTGTCACAATATTCCTCTTTCTTTGTCAATTGACTCCCCATTAATTCTTTCATTCTCTTTGCTTCACTTACTTGGACATTAAGGAAGATGACATTTGCATCAAGTTTTTTAATTTCTTCATTTTTTCCCTTTAGTTGGCTTGCCATGATTTTTCCTTCCTTTTTGGCTTCATCAACATGTCCTTCTAGGATGAAAAATTTGTCCTTTGTAAGATTTGGGTTCTTATCTTCAACTTCTTGTATTTGATTCCTTAGTTCTCTATTTTAATTTTTGAGTTTGGTTATTCCTTCAAGAGTAACTACAAGATCTCCTTTGAGGTCTTCTTCATTTTTTACTTGGGATTCTTCTTCATCTTCTGGGTTTTCCTTTTTCTTGGTGTATTCAATTTTGTTATTAGCTACTGATTCACCCCCCCTTCTCAGTAGTGTCATGGTTTCTAACAAAATGGAGGGGGGGGGAGAGGGAATAAGAGAGAGACAAAGAGAGGGAGGCGGGGATAGATAGATAAATATGGAGAGAGAAATGTGTATTTTGGGGGATGAGATAGAAAGACAAAGAAGGAAAGATGGTGGGAAATATGGATATAAATGGAAGGGGGGGAGAGAGAGGAAAGAAGAGAGAGAAAAAGAGAGGGAGGGAGAGGTCAAGAGAGACAAATAGGGGGGAGATAGGGAGGGGGGAATGAAGGAAGAAGAAAGAGACACAAAGACAAATATAGATATTATATGGTATTATATAATATTGAACATTATTAGCTAGAGAGGAAGAGGAAGTAAAGATTTTACAAAAGGTAGAAGAAGTTGGATTTAGAAAGCGAGAGAGAGGTGTAGAGAAATACAAAGAGAGGGAGGGAGAGGTGGAGAGAGAGAGAGATGGGGATATAGAAAGCCATGAACATTTTGATTTTTCACTAAAATAGATGCATTGATTTTAGTGTAGATGTTGATTCCTAATTCTATTTGATTGATTAAACTATATGCATTGATTTCAATGTAGTTGTGGATTTCTAATCTTATCTGTATTAGAGTAAATTTTCACGTAAAAGTTCCCATGAATTTTTCATGTAACTTTCATGTCATAATATGTAAACCAATCAAAATCCTTTAAATTTAAAAAGAAATACATGTAAATATTTTGGAGGAGAAAAACTAGAAAAAAAAAATAATAACTGTATTTTTGGTTTATCTCCTTACATGTTTACTCAAAATTCAAGTGTAGATACTCATTGGTTGGGGAATGAAATTCCACATCAAATGACTACCTACTATGTATATTTTTTAGAAGACCCACATTGAAAAAAAAGATGAAGATACATTAAACAAACGTTTGAACATGCTTTTCTAACGTATCTTCAATTTTTATCAATGTGGGTCTTCTCAAAAGTATGCATAATGGGTACTAGTTAGAAATAGAATTTAATTCGAAAAAGTTTCTACACATGAAATTTGAGTGAACCTATAAAGAGATAAGCAAAAAATACAATTAAAAAAAAATTGTTTTCTTCTTTTCCCTCCAAAATTCATAATTCTTATTTTATTATTTTTCCTTAGGAGGTCACCTTTTGCCTAAAATTTTCTCTAATAATTATTTTCAATAGATGCATTGACTTCAATGTACATGTTGATTTCTAATCCTATTTGATTGTTTATACTAGATGCATCAATTTTAATGTAGATGTTGATTTCTAATCCTATTTGATTGCTTGCACTAGATGTATTGATTTTAATGTATATGTTTATTTCTAATCCTATTTGATTGTTTGACTAGATGCATTGGTTTTAGTGTAAATGTTGACTTCTAATTCTATTTGACTGCTTGCACTAGATGCATTGATTTCAATGTAGATGTTGATTTATGATTTGATGTAACTAGATGTATGGTGTACATTAATTTCAAAGTAATTATATTAATAGTGTGCATTGATTTTAATGTAAGTACAAAAAATTATTGAAGACATGGATTGATTTATGTGTTTTAGTGATTTAACCATAAATAAAATACTTGGATTTTCATCTTAAATAAAATGTTCACTTACCTAAAATGTTTTCTTATTGAAACTGTAAACTATTTTTATTTCACCACATTCTTTTTATTACCATTTTCCATCATTTAACATTGTTATTTACTTTGCATTCGAAGGGGATAATAGAAAAAAACTACCATTGAAACTTACTTAGGGTTTAACACTCCATAAGTCACAATGATTAGCTTTGGAGAAAGATACTATTAATAATGGAGGGCAAGAGAGACAAGGTATGACATTTACTACAATAGCTTATGGTCTAGGATTTCAACCACTCCTTTCATATGATTGATATGAAACTATGGAAAAACTAACATGTGTGACAATAAGAACAATAGAAGAAAATAGTTTGATATTGATCACAATGAAGACTATTTGTAGTTTACTACGTTCTTATTATAATGAAGACTATTGTAGTTAAATACATTACGTTTTGAGTGGTCCCAAGGTGGACCCCAAAGTGAAAATTAGTCTACATGATTGATTCTCAATGAGGTGAGTGTGAAAATCCAACACCCCCCTGTTATAGACATTCTTGGGCACTACAACCCAAACCATATATGTCCATAAACCAAGGGCTTATAAGTCGCTAAAAGTGTTGTTCCATCCCCTAAAAGAACAAGGTCAGCTGATTACATCATCTCCCACAAGTTCTCCATGAAAAACTACTCAGAACTGGTCAAAACTGGACCATCTCACCTGCTCCATGGTCAAAGTGTGATGCATCCCACCTAAATGCACACGGGAAGTGTGATGCATACTGAAAAGCCCTTCTGTGGGGTGCGATGGGCGAGAGTGGACAAATGGCAGAGGCAGTGTGTGAGGTGGATGATCATGGAATCTTCCAGAAACTTCTCCTATGACACTTGCCTCTCTGAATTCGCCCAGGGATGAGTAAGAGATCATCATTCTCCAAGTGGAATCAAGAACTATTAGAGAGAGGACACTAATCAGATCCCAGAAGCTGACTCACCCCCCTTGCAAACATCTATATATGGATCCCTCATCCCAGAGATCCAGAGGCTAGAATTTTGTATCTTGTGGGGAAGTGTTGTTGGCTTCTTGCTGTAACATCATAGTGTTGGGTGATCTAAGCTTTTCATGAGGTGAAGAAGGGCTTCTTGCTGAGAGGATGATGCTGGGTCAGAACAATTGGTTGTAATCCTCTTTGCTCTTTCTTGATATTAATAAAGCTATTCAAGTTTTCCTCCACATTCTTGTATGTTTGATGATATATGCTTTTGTGTGGTCAATATACATCTGGTCCTATATTGTTTATGATTGTAGATCTCTGTTCTTGGATAGTGTTATGCTGTTTTGATTCCACAGGTGCTCTTTGAAGCCAGGTAGACGAGGAAGTAAGTGGCAAAGATCTATCAGAAGGGAGAGAAATCAAACGAGGAACCAAGCGTAAGATTGAGGTTGGTGTTCTTTGTTCCCCTATTATTTACTTATCATAAAGGAAAACGAAAGTAGTTTTAGTTTATTTGTTTCTAAGATAGCTACTAGTCTTAGTGGGACTAGCAGCTCTGCATAGACACTAGATTTCCCGATAACAAAATGGCGACTCCACTGGGGAGTGAATATTTTTTTTACTCTTCTATATTTTAGTTTTATAAACTTACAGACGGAGCCTGAAGTCAAGCTAGCTAGCCTTCGAACTGCATTTGCTATGCAAGTGCAAAGTAGATCAACGCTGCTTCAGTCTATCTCGGGGTTTTGTTTATAAACTGAACAATTGATTTGTAAACATCCTAATTGCCCTTGTGGTGGCTTTAGTAACCTCCTTAGATCTACCCCTGTGATTTTTTTTACTAGTTATCACTTGCTCGGCCTAAATCCTTGAACTGTGCTGCAAACTGTGATCAAGAACTAGTTTAAAAGTCTCGCACTATACCATCGCACCCTCTCTTCAAGGATCTCAGTATGCCTCACACTTCCCATGTGTTGTAGGTGGGATGCATCCTAGAATCCCTATGTAACAGGTGCGTTGATCAGAAAAGGCTAATTTTTCCTCCAGGCTTTGGTTTTTCTTCACTCTTTCTAGCTCTATTCAGGAGTTTGGCTATCTGTAGTCAGTATACCTCTGTTAAAAACCCCCTTCCTTACCATTATTCTGCCTCCATTGTGCAAAGAACTGTAAATGTTTTTATGTATTGTGAGCCATTTTCAGTTCTCTTTTACAAAGAAGTAGCGTAATTGAACTGTTGTTTCTTGATTTGGAAGTGTCGCAAGTGTTGTTTTCAGTCATAGAAGAGAATTTGATTGTTCTTGATAGTCGATTACACTGTTACTCTTGTATTTGATTTGAATTAATAGTTTTTCAAGTGTCGAAAGCAAGTTTTCAATTCCAAATCGCAAAGTGTCATCATTGTCTTCATTTTGTCTTGAAAAGAAGCTTGCCAGTAATGTCGCTTTGAAAAATAATTCAGATTTGCACTTAGCTTTCTTTTTATCATTCAAACATTAAGAAGGCTAAAAACAAATACATGCATGTGCATTTGCATTTAGACTGTTTTTTGGTTTGATTTAGGACAGTGCATATAGTGTGTGCTCTCTGCTCTATGTTGAAAGAATATCATCCCTCTTTCTTTAGTAGCTAGGATTTTCATTGCAAAAAGAAGATTAAACGATTGTTTATCATCTTCGATTGCATTTTAGGAATTATATATCTACATCACGCAGTGAACCTGAAAGGAAAATTTCTTAAGCAAGACCAACTGTAAAATAAATTTAATGAATCTAAAAACGCTTTGGAACCTAACACACAACATTTAGAAGTCTAGGCTAGACACGTGTTCTGACGCCATAAAACCTGGTAACTGTTGTTTTCATTGTTGGTTGGGTGATTCCTCCATTTTGAGATGACAAGTGCCAATACGAACTTGTGCTCCCATGTACTGTCAAGTATATATTGGGAGACCACAAGAGGCTATATCCTTTATCCATAGGAAGCTGTGTCTGCCACCCTATCGATAGCAATGCACTGAACACAGCATTCGGGAAGATTGACTGTCGTACCATAAAAAGTATTCTGTAGTTTTGTGATTGGTTTGGTAATTCCTCTATCTAGATTTCCAGAGTAGTCTCTTTCGTTCCTTTTCAGAATCCTTAAAGGAAAAGGTCCACCTGAGCACTTGTCACTTCAGGCTCATTAAAAATTGAAGGCGACTAGAGTCATCTTTTGTTTTTTCTCAACTCTTAAAAATTGGAAAAACAAGTTGTGTCAAAGCGTCTAAATTCATTTAATTTGGAAACATATTTCCCCTTTGATTTTTAGTTGATTGAATAATCCACAATCGTGGAAGAAAGTCAATTGAAACGTCGTCATTCGCGAAGGCTTACGAGTCAACCGTCTTTGTCTCCAGAATAAAAACTTTTACGGACAAAGTGAACTCGTTTAACCAGTTCAAAATCCCCTGGTAAAGTTGGAACAAGTGTTCCGACACCATCAGAGACTCTAGTTACTCCAAACATTTCTGGTATCCCTGCCTTTACGGAAGAAGTTCTGCAGCCACCAAAGGACAGTAGAGCTGATCCTAGTGTGAAGGTAACCTTTTGTATTACTGAACCAGTTCCATCTACAACTGATTCAGAAGGTGTTATTCCCCAAACATTTGTCGCTGCAGAATCTATACCTTCTTCGGCACCAGAAGTATTTTACGGACCTGACAGTCTACCTCTTCCACCTGACCTGATTGCTATAGAAGAGATTGTGGAGGATCCTCCATCTAGTACTCCATCGCAATTTGGAGTCGGAATCACCCTATATCCTTCTTCATCAGAAATTAATCTACCGTTATCGGAAGCTCCTTTAGAATCGCTAGGAAATCTTTTGGATAGACTAGAAATGTCTGAACAATCGTTGACATCTAGGACTGTGTCATCTGACACAGAGACGACAGAACTTCCTGCTATCGCTCCAACAATGTTTGCCAGCATATCGACTATCCTGACTAGCTCTCAATCGCTAGCTAGGGCCCAGTCAGGGGCTATTTCGACAGTATGGTACATTCCCATTTGTTCGTCCGGAATAATATCTAGGAGCTCCTATGTTGAGTCTCAACAAATTGATCCTTCATGGTGTCAATTTGGGCAATCCGATCCTCAAAGGCAAATCATTCCTTTGAGTACCGGGTTACCGCCGTATGGGGGGCAATATACCCTTTCATTGTCTCCTTCAGGAGAACAACCATACGAGAGTTCACAACAAAATCCAGGTTATGCTGGAATTACATCAAGTGGTTGGGTGCCGATACTGCCTCAACAGCCAAGAGTTGTATACTTGATGCAACAATGTTTACCTATGTCAAATATACCAACTACGCTGGCTATTGTGATGGTGTCGCAAGTACAAGCGTTGCCTGTTGTATGCCAACCTCAGGTTTCTTAGGTCGTAATGCAACAGCCTCTTATCCCTGCAACTCAACCACAATTGCCAACTAGTGGAATGACACAGGCCCACACAGGTACAATTACCCCTCATCTTGGTCAAACAACTAGTATTGGACAACAGCACATGGCTTCACAACCATGGCTGGTGCAATATCAACAACCGCAATTCCAACAAGCTTACCAAGGATCTGAGCAACAAGTCTTTGCAAATAATGGGCAGCCGTATATTCAAAACGGTCAATATCAACCATTCCATAATGGTTATACCCATCAACCTTACCAAAGTTACCAGCACCAAATGCATTATGCCGGTATGAAAAGACCAACTGCTCAGGAAATTCCATCTTATCCTGGGTATGCTTCGCCAAACCTGAATTAATAGTTTCCCTTCGTGGAAACTTTAGAGTTACCAGATTTAAACTGGCTAACAAATGATCCAATTTCTTACGCCCCTTGGTGACCAGCGATTCCACATAAACTTCCGTCAAATATTCCTAAATTTAATGGAAATCCAGGTGAAGACTCGTCAAATCATGTGATGACCTTTCATCTCTGGTGTTCATCAAATGCCCTAAATGATGATTCAATTAGGCTTCATCTTTTTCAGAGAATGTTAACTGGTCTGGCAGCGAAGTGGTATATTGAATTACCTAGAGCTTCGTTTGATAACTTCAGTACCCTAGCCACAACATTTTTAACCCATTTTCAGTTACCTATAAGGTAGGAAACGGGAACAGAACTTCTTACCAATTTCAAGCAAACGACGGCCACTCACATATCCGATCATATTCATGAGTGGCGACGTTGTCGTAGAATGGTAAAAACGTATGTTCCTGATCAGCTTTTAGCTAAATGGTTTATTATGTCCTTATTACCTTCCATTACAGAAGATGTGGCAAAGGGAGGAGTCGTCACTGAAGTGCAAGTCATTGCTCGTGCTCAATATCTAGACTTGATTTATACTCAGTCTGGCACGCTCTACGATAAAATCCCCGATGCTCCCAGACCAGAATTTTTCGTTCCTCCTCCTCCTAAATCGAACAATGATTTTCATGCCAGCGATGGCATGATAGGCACGACAAGCACGAAGTCAACAAAGGCTGCATATAAAAAGGCCCGTAAGACTTCTAATCAAAATGCAAATGAGGAACTTCTCACCTCGGAAGTAAATGTCGTCTCAACTGACAAAGGCAAAGAAGCCAAGCAACCAGGAGGCAAGAAGAAAAGCAAAGGGAAGAAGAAGAAACATGAGCAATAATCACCTAAAAAATCTTCAGAAAACCCCTCTGGAAATAGGAAACCGAGTCATCCATGCTTTATATGTGATGAGGATCATTGGACGAGCGATTGTCCACATAAAGCCGAGCTTAAGAAATTCTTTAAGAATTCAAAAACCTTGGCGGTATTGACTAATCCATTTCCAAATCCAAGAACAAATCTGGTTGCCAGTGATAATGCTTCCCTGTCCCAAGTGCTAATGTTGTCAGTTTCGAAGCAACAAAATGATGCTTTGATAACAACAAGGAATAAATATTACGGGAATCCACAGCTGTCGAACAACAAGGATAAAGATCAACCTAGTAGTTCGACAACAACTTCGACAGAAGTTGCGCCACCCATCATTCCAGAGCTAACAATAAAACCGCCAAAGGGAGTAGTACACAAGTCGACATTTAATCCTCGTGCCAGAGTAGCACAACATTATAATATAGTGGAAATCTGGCCCAATCGCCATCCGCTATGTCGACACTTGAGGTACTGCAAAATTTCCCCTCCCAAAAGCAAGCTTTGTTATCAGTAATAGGTGGGATTGACCCAAAGGATTCTAATCTTGTGTCCTTTAATCACAAAGGATATGATCCTCAGTTACTAGCCCAACTAGCTTTCCTCATTCAAGTGAAAGCCCTCAACAAAACTATTCACCGAACAATTATTGATGAGGGGGCATCTACATGTATTATGTCGATGAGTTGCTGAAAAACTTTAGGATCTCCAACCTTGTCGTGATCCTCGACGACATTAAAAGCATTTGATGGACGAACATATACCCCATATGGGATTTTAAGTAACTTGCAAGTTGAACTAGGGGGGAAAACAGTAGAAATAGATGTTGAAGTAATCGATGGAAACCTTGACTACAACATCATACTAGGAAGACCATGGATATATGCTATCGCTGCAGTTGTGTCGACCTATTTTAGGAAGATTTCATTTCCCTTTCAAGGTGGAATTACGATCGTTGACCAACAAACATTTCTCCCCAATAGTTCCCAGGTTACAGGAAGCATTCTGATGATCCATGGAAGCCCCCATTCACTTCAAAATATCAGAGTAGGCCTACTGAAAGACCCTATATTAATGGGGACTTTTACCCTCCCACCTCCAATCAATCTGGCGGAAGTGGCAACGGTAGGAACCTGCAATATGATATCTTCTATTCAAAATATCTTAGAAAATGATGTTAGCATGGATCATCTGCAGGTATTGCCTCCAAGCCCAATAGAAATATTGTAGCAATCAATGTTTTTGGCATGGGAGGCAAACCCAAATCAACACTTATCAAGCGTTTGGATAGATAGGTCTAAGGAACATGGCACCCCTTCAGATCCTTGGTCGCAAGTATATTACACAGATGAAGGAATTATTCACTCAATGATAATTTACGGGGCGCCATGGGAAGATGACCACCACCGTTCCCATCTTCCAGATTGTCAAGAAGATACTCCTGATGACCTTCATCATCCTTCAGTTTTTGATTTCCAATCAAATCCTGTAAACAGGGTGGATTCTGAGCGAAACTTGTCCAATATTGAATAGACTATCACCATAAATATCTTGACCAAAACAGATGTTGTAGAGAATATTTATGTTGGCAAATGTTGTTCTGCTTCAGAACTGGAAATATACGAAGCTCTTTTTCGCGAATTTAGAGATGTCTTTGCTTGGTCATATGATGAAATCCCAGGCATCGACTCGAGTATAGTTGAATACGAAATCAAGATGTATCCAGATGTCAAACCAGTACAACAATAGCTACGACAGGTGCACCCCAAGAAATCCATTGCCATCAAGGCAGAAGTTGAAAAACTTCTCCATGCTGGTTTTATTTACCCGGTTCTTCTACCTGATTGGGTATAGAATATTGTTCCTGTAATGAAGAAACAAGGAACGATTAGAGTGTGCGTTGATTATAGGGATGTAAATCAAGCTTGTCCAAAAGACAACTACCCTACACCCTTTATTGACCAGATAATTGATGAATGCGCCAGATGTGAAATCTTTTCATTTATGGATGGATTCTCTGGGTACAATCAAATAAATATCTGCCCACAGGACCAGTCGAAGACTGCATTTATTTTTTCGTGGGGCATATTTTCATATCACAAGCTACCCTTTGGTTTAAAGAACGTAGGGGCTACATTTCAGAGGGCAATGAATTATGCCTTCCATGACATCAAAAACATCGTTCAACCATATCTGGACGATCTTCCAGCTCATTCGCAAAGACGGACCGATCACCTGCAGCATTTAAGAGCGATATTTCTACGTTGCCAACACTACAAGATACGACTCAATCCACACAAATGTGTGTTCTATGTCAGTTCTGCTCGTTTGCTTGGATTTGTAGTCTCAAAGGATGGGATTCATCTTGACCCATGTAAGGTTTAGGCAATCGTAAATTTGCCTCCACCTGCAAATTTGCTTCAGATTCAGAAACTCTAAGGGAAAGCAAACTTTCTGAGGAGGTTCATTCCAAATTACGCTGAACTTGCTAAAGGTTATACACGTCTATTGAAAAAAGAAGTACCCTTCGTTTGGGATCAGGTCGCGCAAGCTTCCTTTGATGCTTTAAAGGAATACCTAATAAAAGCATCATTAATGTATGCCCCTGATTATCAAAAAGACTTTAACCTGTATCTAGCTACAGCAGATACAACCATCGCAATGGTTTTAGTTCAAGAAGATGATGGAATTGAACATCCTATATATTATTTGAGTAGAAACTTAAATGAAATAGAAAGCAAGTATCCCTACGTTGAAAAGCTAGCTCTTGCGGCTATTCAAGCGATACAGAGATTTTGACACTATGTCCTCTTTCAAAAAACTACCATTTTGTTAGATTGCAATCCCATGACTTATATCTTGTCGCAACAGTTGCTGGGGGGGGAATATTCAAAATGGATAGTGATTCTTCAAGAGTTTGATATGGAATTTGTAAAATCCAAATCGAAGAAATCCCTGGCTTTCACGGAATTAATATGCGATCTCCCATCATCATCCAATGATGAAACATCCGAAGAAACCATCATGGATGAAGCTTTGTTTATGATATCTTTAAGCAATCTGTGGTATGGAGATATAATCATCTATCTCCAAACCTAAAAATATAGGTCTAATACCTCTCGCTTAGAACAAAGACGTATTCAATACCAATCAAAAGACTACATGATCATCGGTGATACACTTTACCGTCATGGTATCGATACAGTTCTGAGGAGTTGCCTCACCCATGAGGAGGCCGAAAAAGTCCTGAATGATTGTCATTCAGGCACGTGTGGGGGGCATCAGTCTGGTTATTGTACAGCGAAATTTTTTTTATGAGCAGAATACTTCTGGCCAACAATGTTCAAAGATTGCATAATCACAGTCAGAAGTTGCCATGCGTGTCAAATTTTTGATAGCAAAACCAGAAGACCACCCGCACCCCTATAGCCAGTGGTTGCTGTTGGGCCATTCGCTAAATGGGGCATAGATTTCATGACATGTAACCCCACCTCGATGGGGGGGCATGGGTATATCATAGTCGCAGTTGACTATTTTACCAAATGGGCCGAGATGATGCCTACATTAGACAACACCGGCGAAACAGCTGCCCTTTTCTTTTGCAATCATGTAGTCGCCAGTTCGGCATTCCACGGGCCATAGTTGTAGATCATGGATCGTATTTTCGCAATCACATGATGGTTGAATTGGTTGCCAAATTGGGGTTGTCCCATGACAACTCTACTCCATATTACCCGCAAGCCAATGGACAGGTCAAAGCAATCAACAAGGTCCTAAAGTGGATGCTGCAAAGGATGATTGGAGTCCATAAAAGGAGTTGGCACCTGATCCTATACTCAACCTTATGGTTGTACCGAACATCGGTAAGGAACGCAACTAGGTTTACACCTTTCCAATTGGTGTATGGCCTAGAGGCAATCCTACCAGTCCAGTGTGAAATCTCATCCCTCAAACTCGCAATCGACCTTCTCCCCGGAACCTCAGAAGAGGAGGCTCATTTCTTGGAACTAATCCAATTGGATGAAACCAATCATGATGCCACTTTGGCTAACGAAGCCCAGAAGAAATGAGTTAATGCATAGTTTGACAAAAATGTCAAATCCCGTGTCTTCTCAGAAGGTGACTTGGTCTTACTTTATGACCAGGTATCCGATAAATTGGGGGCAGGTAAATTCAAGTCTTTATGGATGGGCCCCTATATTGTTAAACATGTATTATCAAAAGGGGCCTACAAGTTAGTGGATTATGATTGGATTCCACTGACGAAACCCTGTAATAGGTTGTACCTTAAACGTTACTACGCATGATTCGATCTAGTAACCCCTATGCTTTTGTTACATTTTTGTTTTCGCTAAGGGTAATTGTTTGGTCAGGTAATCCACTTTTTACATGTGTTGCAGATGTTGAACCTGTGGGAATCATTTCTTGGATACGCTGATGGAGTGAGTCGTAGTTCACAGAACCTATCTTCTGCAGCGTGGGCCATTTTTGATCCAAGTGGCGAGTTAATAAGTTTCAGAGGGGTATGTATTGGTCGTCAAAAAATAACATCGTTGAATATAGCGCGTTGATAGAACTCCTCTCTAATACCATCACACATGGCATACACAAACTTGTCGTTAGGCTAGACTCACAACTCGTTATTCTACAACTCACTGGTATCTACTCTTTCGGAAATCCAGCTATCTATCGCATGTTCCTAAGGGTCAAGATTTTGGAAAGGCAGTTTGATTCTATTCAATACCAACATATTTCCATAAATTTAAACACATTAACAGACTCATTAGCAAATTATGTGTTAGATAGACATTTGCAACATTTATAAAAAGAAGCATTTCATCAATATTTGCATCAGTATCATGTAACTTAATCAAAATAGAACCTCGAAAATCAAATATATATATATATATATGTATATATGTATATATATATATATATATATGTTTATGGTTTACACATAATGTTCTGTAACTAAGAAAAAATTGGTCAAACGACCCAAAACTCAAAATGCTAGGGGGCACCCTGTCTAGTGATGCTGGTGATAACAAGTCACCGCTCGTGAAATCATGCATAAAAGCCTAGTCCATCGATTCGACATGCCAGT
>Ga0115848_100355_pt1 | contig 17129 bp, 15 predicted proteins | sample InSIn3gowninarea_FD_83862 | JGI IMG/M metagenome (GOLD analysis project Ga0115848, IMG submission 83862) | reverse complement strand
CAACACATTCTGTCAAACCTGTGTCGAGCAAGTGTACCAAGTTACCATTCTTAATAATGGTCCCATCCCTCCAGTGTGTTGTGAAAACGGAGCACTTCCCAGAGAAGAAAGCATGTGGCTCCTGTCCAGAGAAACGCAGCGAGCGGTGCTGGAGACCCTCGAAGAAAGAATAAACAATAGGAGAGCCGAAGTGTGGACGTCCTTGGCAGATGAACAAGCTTTGCATAATCTGGCGCAGGACAGAGGGTGGTAAATACTGCTCATCTAGTAGAGCTGTACACCACACTGACCTACCTATAGGCAATTCTGCCCGAACTGCGGCCGATGTATCGAGAAAGACGAGGGTTGTGATCACATCTCGTAAGTCCCCACCCTCTCGCGTCCATGAACAATAAATAAACTGACATACCTGCCACAGCTGCTCGTGTGGAGAGAACTTCTGCTATAAATGTGGCGCTGTCCTCGGCCGGTGCGACCATTTTGAGCCAGACCTCCAACAACAACTTCCAATTGCCCGTTGTGGCCCAAGGCATGGATGGTTGCAGTATCCTCGGGCATGTCAACATCCTCGAGAAGTAGTAACCGCGATAGGAATTCAGGGAGGTACGGGATGTTGCACACATGATCGTCAACGAAATCGGTGCGGTCTATGTGGATTCCAATGGTGCGGTAATTGTCGGACGGCGATGGGACCATTATTAAGAATGGTAACTTGGTACACTTGCTCGACACAGGTTTGACAGAATGTGTTGTTGTGAGAGCATTGTATGGCGTTTCCTGCAACTGTACTGTCCCAGCAGGCGGTGCAGGTGAGACTGGAGGGATTACCGGTGGTGGTGTTGATGATGCTGGTGGCCTCTCCACTATCACTACAACTTCGTCAGTATCAACAAACCCGAAACGAGAGCGGCAGAAGAGAACAAGACGAAGAACTTACCTTGGCAACACATCATCCGATTTTGATGCTGCACCACTTCGACGTCCTGTTTCTGCAGTACTCCTTCGTTGCTGCGCAAGCTGTCGAGCGCCCATGATTAATGAAAACGCCCTTGGCTGAACCGACTTCGGACCGTTCTTCGCTGACCAGGACTGGTATCAGTATCCACACCCTCTATCCATTCAGAGATGTTCGCGGTTCCCCTGGCGACTTCCTATATACATATACAACTATCCATCCCTGGGATTGATGCCTGGATATGAATAGTAGGAAATTTAACAGGTTCTCGTTGAGACAGTCTGAAGAAAGTCAAGAAGCGAATCTTTATACCAATGTTTGTGTGGGCTCGTGCACTCATCCTGAAACACGCAATGCGGCCGACGTAAACGAACCAAGATGGATAGAAGAAGGAGTGAGGATGAGATGACTTCATTTGAGTTTCAGTCTGTGTTGAGAAATCTGCGACAGAGATGGAATCCCCTGTCGAGTTTGGTCCTTTAGTTTCGTACGGACAGGTTACCTGTAGTCTTAATACTGCTAGAGCAGTGGCTTTCTCAAATCCGTGGTAAGTGGTCGTCGAGCTACCAGCTAGCAGACAGAGCTCGTGAGCAACACGGCCACCGAAAAAGAGAAAAAAATCTTTTGATCGAATTACGTGGGATTGTGGTGAACAACATCTTTAACATGGTACTTACGACTACCTAGGCACATTTTAGTAGGCTACTACCTTGGCGGATGTGTCTCCCACCTACACATCAAGCAGAACATATGCCTGCCAGCTATGGTCCTTGACCGATCGAACTTGCTCGCTTGACACAACTCCTTGCGGACCATAACCTTCTAAAACATGACACTTCTGATCTCCGCCATGCTTCAGAATTACTTTACGCTGAACACTTTCGTCGAACGATTTGGCCTCTACTCGTGAGCCTTCTCGTCCAATATTCTGCAGACTTCGTCACAGTCGATTGAAACGGCATCTGCGGCAGACCCGGATTTCACATTGTCGGCATTGATAGATGAATAATGGCATCTCATCGTGACACTCCTCGCACTCGAACTGACCCCCAAAAGATTCGTACTCAAGATGATCACACTCGTGTCGTTCGCGGAGCATTGCTGCAGCTCGCTCAACCTGTCCAGCTTGCTCGTTACCATTGATATGTCCATCTCTGTCGGCAATTGCCTGAGCTCTTTCCAACAGTCGTCTTTCGTCCCATGTTGGACAGTTGCAAGTCTTTGGGATCCACGGACCGCCACACAGGTAGCAAAATTCGTACCTACATTTGCATGTCATATGATGGCATCCGTGGACAAGCTCGACCATCGTATTACATCTGCTGCAGCGACGCCAACCTAGGCCTTCGGCAAGTTCCAGAACGGCTTGATCCTCAGTATTCTCCAGGCAAGCGCCTCGGTGGTACTCCTGCTTGCATCGAAAGCATGTCTCCGCGCCGCATTTTGGGCAGTCAGCACGACGTTGAGGAGCGGGGCGTGGACGAATGAAGGTTGAGCAAGTTTTAATGTGACAGTAAGTGCGATCATCAGTGCCGAACTCTACCTTCTTCTCTTCGAACTTCTCTAGCAAATCCTTGGAAAGGAGGAAGGCCAATTCGGCTCCCTCTAGGTTGTTGTGGCAGCATCGTGGGGGAAACAGAGACTCGTCCATAAAGGACTTCTGGAAGAGCTCGCATAAGCACTCTTGACAGTAGGGATGGTTGCATCTCGGGACAATAATCTCATAGTGTGACTTCTGGTCGAGACAGCTGACGCATTCCTTGGCCGCGGACCACCAATCGGCGACACGTCTGCTCTGCTCTTGTGAGATGTTGGTGCCATTGAGTTCTTGAGTTCTCTGATACTCAACAGCATACTGTTCCTTGCCCGCTTGCTCGCCCATATACAGCCCTGCCCACCTAGCCAGACTCGTGCCTGGGTGTTCAATCTGCAACCCATTCGCCTCCACATCATCTCCTTCGTCTTCGTTATTCTCTCTCATATCATTTCTTGCTGCTTCAATAGCTCTAGCGTCTGACAAGACTGCGGAAGCGATGCTTCTTGCTAGGTTCGCGTCATTGTTGTATCGTCGCACATCGTCAATTTCCTTCATAACGAGATTTCTTGCTTCGATGGCGTCTTGATCTTGCCGATGAGTAGTTGCAAGTCTACCATTTCGATTCGCAGTCGTGGATCGTGCATCTTTTTCGAGATCGGCAGCCTGTATGGCAACAATAGCTCGCAGTGTGTCTTCGTCGAGATTGTAGAGGTGCATCAACTCTTCGATGAGCGTCATATTCACAACTTCAATGGAAACCGTGAAGAATCAGTGAGGTTAAAGTAAGTGTGAAAACACGGCAGATTGGGGTGGTGAATTTGATGACTCAAGAAAAGAAAACTGATAAGTTTTAGTTAGGAAGGGAAAATGCGAGAGCAGTAGCTACTGTCCCTAGGAAGGTGCACCTGGCTAGAGAAACTGCAAGAACGGAAACAGCGGTACTTCGTGGAAGTGAAAGTGATAGCCAGAGACAACAAACCTACGGCAGCTTGCAGTGCAGCAGGCTCTGGAAAGCTGCATTCACAACATCAACTTCCTTTGTCTGAAATCGTGCACTTTGGTGCCTTTCCGTGTCAGTATGCACCACAAACCGACAGTCTCCGGTAAGGACACAGAAAACCATGGAAAATCCAAACATCAACTCAAAAGCCTTGAGCAGCATGCCACTTCTCTTCCCACCCCTCAAAATAAGGACTCTCATCCAAAGTCTTAACCTCCCAATCCCTCTCACAAATCCCCGCCTCTTTCTGCTCCCTCTCATACTGCCTCATCGCCGGCTTAACCACATGCTCCACATGCCAAATACTCTTATACTTCATGAATTTCTCCTTTCCCTCCGTCAAGATCTTGAGCACTAAACTCGGAAGCCGAGGCTCGTTTCGAAATTCCGTGATTGGGGTAAAGAGGGCTTTGAAATTAAAAACTACAGCGCCGGAGAGAGGGAGACGTCGTAGTGTTTGCCAGTCGACGCGGAGATGGGTGCGTGATGGAGTTAGATCGGAGCTTTGCATACCACGGTACCTCTCGTGAGGGTCGCCAGGGGGCATGTAGAGGGGTTGATCGACTTCGAGACCCCAGGAGCCGCGTTGGATGGGCTTGAAGGTGGGCAGTTTGGCGAAGAAGCTTGGATGTATTAATGTGTTGGTTGAGATGGTGGATGAGAGGAGGGTAGGGGGGATTGGAACGACAGTGGAACTGAACTTACCGATCCATGCTGAATTGCATTTTCTCTTTGTAGTCCGGAATCGAAGCGTGGATTTCGTGGAGTTGTTTGCCAATTTTCTCGTCTATGTTCCAGCCTATGGCGGAGCAGATCATGCCAGCGCGGAAATGGTAGTAGCCTGTTTCGGGGTTGCGCAGCATGATGGCGAAGTCTTCGGGGACGTTGTCTAGCAGAATGTGGAGTGGATGCTGGTCTTGCACGATCTGACTCGTGTTGAGGATTTTATTTGTGAAGACTGTCTTGGTGGCGTCATCTGTTAGGGGCGCGAGGCTGAAGTATTGCGGATAGCGGGCACATAGGAATTGGAGGCACATCTCCATGAGCTCTTTGCATGCTAATTCGGAGCCTGGTAGCCACTGGAGCACTCCTGTGCCATGCTGCGCGTATAGTTCCTTCCGTTGAGCGATCCGGCTTTTGTAAGTTGACTCCAGCTCCAACCACCAATTGGTTTCCAGTTTGGTCAGCGACATAGTCTGATGGTAAGCCCATCGGAATGGCCGGTATGGCCTTGGCTTGGCAGTGTCGATGTTGAACTCTTTGTACGCCTCGGGAAGGGGTACACCACTGAGTGCGGCATAATTGGGGAAGTCTCCTAGCGCTTTTATCTCCTGTATCGAAATGCCTGAATAGCTGTACTTCGAGGGACTGGTTGTTCGGAAGTCTTCCTCGAAGCCAAGTAATGACTTTTCAAACTCTGCTTGGTCGAAGTCGAGGTTACCGAGTTGGTCGCGCTGATGCGGTGACATTGATCGTGCCAGTTCTCGAAGAGCATCTCGTTGAGAAGGCGGGAAGGTAGTGACGTAATCATTTGGTTCTTGTATGGCATTGTTGATCAGGACTTGCTTTTCGGGTGTTAATGATCGTGGTGGTGTCTCGACTGAAGATGGTCGTCTTTTTCTCCATCGTAGTCGCCGAACAATTGTGTCCCGTTGCCTTTGACTGAGGCTGATGTAGATTATCGAGCAGAGACATATGGCTATTGCCCCACAGAGAATGTTTCCCTCTGTTAGGAAGAGTGGATACATGATGTTTGCCTCGGCCAATACTGACTCAACTGTTCAGTTGGTATTGTTGTTCTTGCTATGCACTGATACGTCTAGCTTCAGCCGCGGTTCATGTGGTTAGTCGTGTGATTAGAGAGTCTTCCCTTGCCTCAAACAAAGAGACGGATGCGGTTGATTGAGGGGTATATTCGAAGTCAGCACAGGGAGCGAGTGGCACTAGGCTGTGATTCAAAACGGTAGCCATTGTCTTGAAGCACGCACGAATGGCTGGACACATATATGCATATGCAGTCCATTGAGGGCTTCCCCAACATTGTTCAGCATGGTATCCGAGTCGGAGATCCAGCTTATGACACTGGAGAGGCACGGATAACTCCACAATCTGCAATTTGACTAGCAGGGATGGTGAGTAGAGACACACCAGAGAAGTATGACGAGCAAGGAACCTCGAAGTCGTCGAAGCACTGGTCCGAGCCATGTGCATGCAGATCAGACTACAGGCTCGCGATGAGTAAGGTAGGCATGAACGAGCGTCCCATACTTGCCACTGAGCAATGGGGATGGTATCCTCGTCGAGCATTGCTTGAATATTTCACGTTCGGCTACCTGCTTGGACTGCTTTCCTGATTCGAGCCTAGTTTGGCCAGTATCAGAGCTCTGTGATTGGTCGATAGATTATGCAGCTTAGGTATAGACGAAAGTGAATTGGTTGTAGAGCGGTATCTCTTTCTGGCAAATATGTCCTTAGTCGCGTAAATCATGCATACTCCGAGATTGTTCGATGTCAGATCAGCTTTGCATATTGTACTCGAGTAGGGTCCTGTCTCGCGGTATTGAGTTCTACCAACACGGTTTTACGAAAAGAGATTGCGTCGACGTTTTCATGTGCAACATACGAATCAAGCTGTGTAACGGGATTGTGCTTGGGTTGTGGCCGTCCTCGTCTGAACAGTCGTTACCCGAGTACACGTGCTGCGGCTCGACGCAGGCTTCTCGGACAATCGGCAGAGCTGCAGAGCAAAGCAGTCACTACGTCCGACACACGGAAGAACGTTGTTGCACTCGGACAACAGGGTGGTATTGTGAAAACACATTCGCACATGAACGACTTGGTGTGCTATATTGATGTATAGAATCGCCTTCACCGTACTTTGGGACCTTCGAATCGTAACGTGTTTACCTTGATGTTGAGGTACCAGCCTGCCAGATGCTCTCAATTGGCTTCAGTAAGCTCTTGCATCCGTGACCATCAGTGGCTCGAGGTACACCGGGTAAAACCACGCGCCAGGCCCTGTTTCGGTGTCACGCAAGGAAGAAGGACCGGATGCAATTCAGCTGTCGTGCCCTGCTACTGTGCCTGCCTTTTGCAATCTTCTCAACCCAGCTCGTGGTTGTGCATTGTAGGCCGAGAACTGAGGGACAACGGGTCTGTGAGACCTCAGCACGAGCTCGTAGGGTTTCCACGTGGTTCTGGAATGGGTGTCACCGCAATCTCACTGTCCGTGTTGGCCATGGAAAGCTCGATCCGGAGGCGGTGAAAGGTCCATGAGATGTGCCCCATGTAGGATTTTTGCCATGGAATTGCGTCAGAAATAGTGTCGCACATATCATTGAATCTTGCGAGAACAGGAACGACTATTCAGCATTCGTATGCAGACCACAAGCATGCAGAAGCATGCACAGCTTGCATCTTTGTCGATCCGGTGCACCAATTGCATTTGGAAATGTTAGCAACTGCAAGGGACAAGAACACTGCAAGTTAGAGATATCAAGCCGATACATGCTCGTTGGTTCATTCACTCAATGCACTTTGAGACTCAGTTAATAGTGCTGCATATAAATGCTAGTATTGTAACACATTGACGCGTTTCGGCTTGAGGTCAACTTCATTAAGGCTAAGATGCTCACCCAAGTGGCACGTTGACCAGCTGTTGAAAGGGCAAGACAGTTCGCGCGCTTCAAAAACGGCCAAGCACGGACCATTACTTGTCGATGGGATTTGAGGCGAACGAAAGCAGCAGAGAAGGTCACCTTATCAATGATTCCAGAGTTTGATAAAGAAGCTTCGAAGATCATATAATATTTTGCTCTGTTTGCACACCATCTAGATGTTTGATGTCCTGCTTCGGCGATTCGAACATGGTGCATCCTTCACCGCTACAAGACGCTCTTCTGCGTTTAACATCTGTTGAGCATGTTGCTGACCGGCTTTCAAGATTCTGCCTGAAGAAACATGGCTCTGGAGAGTGACCACGCACAACAATGGCAACTTTCGCACCCCGGCAGGCGTACCCCCACCTGTCCTCGATTCCGCGTTCCTATTTCCTAGGACATCATGCCCTTGGATTATCCAAGATGAAAGGCCTCCTGGCCTCAATCGATCTTGTTATCGAATGTCGAGATTACAGAACACCGCTTGTGTCGCGAAATCCTCTGTTCGAGCACAATCTTGGTGAACGGCCACGATTAGTAGTGTACACCAAACAAGATCTGGGAAGCAAATCTTCTGCAGCCGATAAGCAAGTGCGTTCTTGAATGATGGAGTTGTGAATCAACGGGCTGACTAGTCAAGAGGGAGAAAGTCATCGCGAAATGGGATGCGCCATCACCTGCCTTATTCTCCGACGTCAAATCTCGTGTTACTACGAACAACATCCTGGATTTCATTAGACTTCAAACAAAGACATCCGAATCATTGTTTGGCACTCGACTCATGGTTGTCGGGATGCCTAACGTGGGCAAGTCGTCTCTGCTGAACGCCCTTCGCAACGTCAGCTTGGGAAAGAAGAAGGCTGCAAGAACAGGTGACCAGCCCGGTGTTACAAGAAAGATCGGTACAAGTGTCAAAATCATAGATGGAGAAGACGGGAAAGAAGGCGTTTACCTCATCGATACGCCGGGTGTCTTCGTGCCATATGTCCCTGATGCTGAAAGCATGCTCAAGCTCGCACTCTGTGGAAATGTCAAAGACACTATCGTGCCACCTACCACCATCGCCGATTATCTTCTTTTTCATCTCAACCTACAAGATCCATCGCTATACAGCAACTTCTGTGAGCCGACGAATGACATTTTTGTTGTGCTAGAAGCCCTGGCTCGCAAGCAAGGCCGCTTGAAAAAAGGTGGTCTACCTGATCTCGAGTCTTCTGCGCTACAATTCGTTCAGAAATGGAGGAGTGGTGACATGGGCAGGTTCATCCTTGACCGTGTGTCGGAGGAAGCCCTTGATGAGCGCACGAGGGCTCTCGAGGCGATGGGCGGTAGCATGCATCAGGCACGCAAGACAGCGAAGCAACTGAAGAAGGAGTCGTATCTCTTAACGACATGATCATGATGTCTGTGTCTGTCATGGACTGAAACCACAGTTCATATTCCTGCCGACATTGTACTCTCAGGAGTTGATCAAAGATTGATATGGAAAAGCAGCCAAGACATATCTATGTTTTGCGAATATTGGCGACGCACGCCATTATCGCGAAGCACAGAAATACGCGTTTAGGTTTTTACATACTCAACATCTCTATGGGCCACCCTCGACCTTGAAAAGACTTCATGGGTGGTAGTAGGTCAATTTGAGACATTGGTGTCACTCACCATCAGGTTCAGTAAGGACAGTACCGACCACGACCTCACTCGACTGTTGGCAAAACGATGATTTATTTCATAGTGATCTCAGTGGCAGCATGTCAATTAGTCAACTCAGGGTCAGGTTTCTCCGAACGTGTAGTTGTCTATTGTTTACTGGACAACCTGTGGCGGACTACAGTTTCTCAGCAGTGATCAGCGACGATAGAACTTTCCAAGTCGTGTGAGGGGTCAGAAGGCAAAAAAGAATCACCCGAACGGAGAGAATTGAGCTCGACGTGGGCTGTTTTGAGTTAGAATGATACCTCGGCGTGAAGGATGTGTTGGAAGTCTTACGCTCGAACCCCTACACAGTATTAGTACTGTGCCAAGGAAGATAGTGGGATTTACGAACACGACCCTCAGATAAACACTTTGTAAGAGTCTGATGCTCTACCGACTGAGCTAGCCAAGCATTTTTGTGTCTTAATTCGTGGTGAAAATTTTGGTAATATGTACTATGTTTCTTGTGTCTTGTGTTGCCGACTCGGAGCTCACCTAGCATCCACAATTGCCTCGAAGAAGTGAAACAGTTCGGGATAAATGTGAAAACGTTTCTTCGTGTGGATCCACCGGGCCGAACTTCAGGCAATAAGGCAACAAGCACAAACTCATACTGGTTGTTTACTGGTAATCAAGTTGCTTACTCTTGCTTTGCTTGTTACAGTTGTTCCTGATCAGTTACGTCCTTGTTCTACCACAAAGTCGTTAATTGTTACAACAGCGACTAGTCGACTACTTCTGCGTTAGGAGGACAATTACTCAAGAACCAACCTCTGATAAACGCCATCCATCCACGTTCTCGACTAGTTTCCTCCCTGAACATAGCCTCCTTAATCAATGTCCTCAAGACTCTCTTATTCATCAACTTGCAGTTCCCAGCGAATTCCCATCTTACTACTGCCTCAGACTCTGGTGCAACATCCTTCGCGACCACCCTGCGACTTGCTACATAAAACTCTCCATCCATCATGCGAACATTGACAATTGCATCGTTTCTATGATGCCAGTCACCACGCCAACAGCTCTCTTGGATGTGCGCCCTATATGAAACACCGACAGCATTATCATCCGCTGTATGTGAACCTCCGAGTTCAAACTGATTCATGCAGCTTACATAGTTGTTCGCTGCGATTATGAATCGTCTGTCCCACACGCCGGAGTGGAGCTCTCTGTAATCTGCAGATAGAGGCCAGTCAGCCCAAGCCCTGAAAGGAAAAGACCCAGGATGATAAATGACTGACTGTGCTTTAGGGAAAACTTCTCTCGCACGCTTGGTTGGAAATAAACCTCGAATATGCAACCTCTTCGTGCCTTGCTGCACGATTTCCCTTATTGATGCTGGAAGCCGCCAATTACACATCGCGGCCCGAGCACAATCTTTCTCAGAGTGAATGTGAGCAACACCTTGGTAATTCTTTCGAACGACTCTTGATACAGCGTCCCATAGCTGTGGGTGTATTTTGAACAGCTGCAAAACTTTACTAACCTCTTCTGATATGGAGAGGGTTGCTGCATGTCTGTGATAGGACACGAGCTTCAGCGTTCGCCATTTGCGGCACTTGATGGACGTATGTTTCAACATGATCTCCAATGACCAGGGGTTGATCGCATGTTCTAGGATCTCGCACTGGATTTCCACAGGTAGATCCAGGATTCTGAAATAAGGTGGTCCTGGCAGAGGGAAGGTAAGCTGTGGGACGTAAATGCGGTCAAGTGGAGGTTCGTCATAGTATTCGTTTATATGAAGGCTGAGCAGCTCCACGACCGCGTTGCAGTACGACTGCACCATTCTTTAGGGATTGCACAGCGTCTAGGAGGTGACAGGGTTGAATTGATGAAAAGAGAACAGTCCTGGAAGCAGTAACTCGCATGGCTTATGAATTTTAGCTAAACGTTTAGCTGAGGGCATTTGAGTCAATTCCTTGATTAGGTCTCGGAATTGACTATCTGAGGTTGATTGTCCTTGGCCGAACCAGAAAATCATGGTGTTCGTTTCGCCAGAATCTCGACTATTGCCTACCTAGCTTCGGAAGCCTCACGAAAGTATGTGCGGTTTGATCTTCACATCTTCCAACGGCGTACCAATCCCGGTGCTTAGCGTGTCCGTAGCTGTTGGGTAGAGCAATATTGATCGAACCGTTGCGAGAACCTGTGCTGGTACTCATACACCAAATCGATCACTATTTTTGTTCTCTCCATGCTTGTGTACACACTATAAGTCTTCTTCAGGAAGGCCCTATATTTACTCAATCGGATCGAGAATTTACCGGTGTTTTGCAGTGTTTATACACAGTAGCATTCTTCCAAGCTTCCGTCATGGTACCACTAGTGAGCCCAAACAATGATAAAACCATGCTTGCTTTCACTTGGGCCGCATTTTCGGTTCTTATCACTGTGAACTCTGTGCGCAACGATACTTAAAACAAGGAACACATACGCCATCGGTCAGGCTTCGTAATACAGGAGAGCAGAAAACTGAGTTGAGCGAGTTGTCTGCCAAGCCCGAGCGGAGTGGAAATCAGGGTGCGACATCATCCCTGACCCGGACTGTCAGGTGCAGGCAAGCGCCTTCCCAATCTGGTACTAGCTGGTTCACGTACACAAAGACAGATCTTCATTTTCGGAACTTTACAATACTAGTACACTACTTGATGATCCTTCCTCATTCCGCCGTGATATCCGGAGTGGATGAGATGAAGGATCCCCACCTCGCAAAGACGTGCCCTTAACCCTCCTTTTTAGCGCCGATATCAGGCCAGCCGTTACCTTTACGTAGCTCTCTCAACAGCGACAGAATCGAGAGTGGAGGATGCCTCGAGCATTTTCAATGCTGCAATACACACCTCAACCCTTTGCTGCGTAATCAATGTTGCTATCCTCGTACCGGCGTTTGTTCTGGAGACGCTACTCCCGGCCCGTCGTTGGTGTTTTGGTTTTCGTGTTCTTCCTTGACATATTCCGGCTCCTCGGTGCACATGGCACGTTCTCAAAGACGCTAATAGCGAACACAATCGAGCACGTCGAAGACCTTCCGCGAGATGCACAAGACCAAAAAATTTACATAGCCGCTCAATTCTGGACTTCCGAAGATGTCCTCCTTGACACTTGGATCAACAGCCTCCTTAAGCTTATTCAAACCTTAGGACCTCAGAACGTTTATGTCAGTATCATCGAGTCCCGCGGGCTCGATAATACCGCTGAGGTGGTACGACAGCTAGATCAGAAACTCGGGGAATTGAACATTGAGCGGACTGTCGTGTCCGACCCTGCCACCCACGAGGATGTCATAAATAAAGGTCCTATCGATGAACATGGCCAACAGAGGAGCGGGTGGATCGTGACAGATGATAAAACGTCGCCAGGTCAGAAAGAGCTACGAAGAATACCATACCTATCCGAAATACGCAATCAAGGGCTAGAACCTCTGCTTCACATGCAGCGCACAACAGGAAGGACATTCGACAAGATTCTATACCTCAACGATGTATACTTCCAACCTTCTGACGTTCTTACACTCCTCGCTACAAATGAAGGCCGCTACGACGTTGCTTGCGGCCTAGACTTCCACTACCCGCCCCCACTCTACGACACATTCGCCGTGCGGGATACCGAAGGCTGCGGCCCTGTCATGTCGACATTTCCTTACTTTCGCTCAAAAGAGACACGACAGGCATTGCTCCAAGGCTCACCAGCCAGAGTAACCAGCTGTTGGAATGGAATGCTCGCAGTCGACGCAGCGCCTTACTACGACCGCATCGACTCAGGAGACGCAGCACAAGGCGGTCAGGCTAAGCAAGGGTTGCGCTTTCGTGGTATTCCGGACTCACTCGCAACGAAAAAGCTCGAGGCGAGTGAGTGCTGTCTTATACATGCTGATCTGATCGCGAGTGGACAAGCGCACAAGGGCCTCTTCCTAAATCCTGCTGTTCGATCGGGGTATACATCACGCGCCTACGAACTTACGCACTGGGGTGGGGATCGTGGATTCGTGAGCAGGTGGCAGTATATCAGTGGGGTGTGGAAGAATCGATTTACGAGGTGGAAAGTGGATGGTGTTAGCACCAGTGCTGGGAAGAATATGGCAGAGGTGCACAAACGAATCCGGAAGTGGAAGAATGAAGGGCTGGAACCTGGGGAGGAGAGAGTCGAGGTTGGTGATTACTGTATGATTATGGAGGTTCATATTCTTATTTGGAACGGCTGGAAGCATGTTTGGTGAGTGTTTATGATGGGGTATCATAGAAGCATTAGCATCGTCTAGAACGATTGTATCAATATTTTTTCCTGATTTCGCAACCACCAACTCCGTGCTTGGGTATTCGAAAATATTAAATGAGGTTATCCAGGATCGTCCTTCTCTTCCTCGCTATCAGTTCTGCTTGCACTTCCTCCAGCGTCGGCAGTCTCCACTGCATACCATCACCCACATCTCCCGGCAGTGGTTCCCATCCATCATCCTCGCCCTCACTCTCAATCTTCCCAATCCGCTCCACCGCATCCTTCTCCTTCCGTCTCTCATACTTCAACAACACTGCATCCTCCTCATCCGGCCCATACCCAAAATATTTCGCATCGAGATGCCGTCTATTAACCGTCTCCTTCTGTGCTCCATCCTCATCCCCTCTCTCTTCTTTAACCCTCCGTTTCGCCGCCCGCTCAAACATCTCCTTGACCCCCGGCAATTCCCTCGCCCGTCCAAAATACCTATACCCCTTCCCACCCCCCGGCACTTCTCTCCCGTTATCATCAAACACAGTTCCCATACTCCCCAGCCCCGAGCGTCCATAATTCGGTCCGCCAAGCTCCTTGATCCGTCGCTCCCACGACCACTTCTCTTTCATGAGTTTGTTGATCTCATCATTGAGGTCGCGAAGTTGTGCGTCTGAGAGGGATTCGTCTTGGATTTTTGTAATTTTGCGGGAAACTTCTTTGAGGACTTGAGAGCGCCATTTTTCGGCTAAAGGGATTGTTGTGATTGTTGAGACTGCTTTGGGACGGCGTTGGCCTGCTGTGGGGAGGAGTCCGGATTCTTGGGCTTGGGAGGCGCGGAAGCGGAAGAGCATTGATTGGGCTTTTTCGGAGTTGCGGGCCATGATTGGGGTGGTGGTGGTGGTGGTTGGAGGGACGGACAGAAGGGTGAGTCAGAGCTGGCTGTTATGTTCTCAATGATTCGTGGTTGGGTGTTGGTTTGGTTCAAGGTAGAGAGTAATTTGTTTTCGAGGTACTTGAGTGGGAATTCGTAGTGAGGATGTAGAGTTTCGAGTCGTTGAAGGTTGTATTGGGAGCCGTCCGGCAGCTTGGAGTTTTGATGGCGCTTCACTGACGCCTTTCAACACCTTGAAGAATTCTAAATCGATCTGACACAACTGTGATAGCGCGCGACAGTGTTTGGAGTTGTTGCTATGCAGGCTTGGTAATGTTTGTAGGACTTGAATAGGCACGAGACTTTTGAGAAAAGCGTTATTTTGCAGAACCGAAGAATTTCCGGACTGGATTGCTGATATTATGAGATAGTCCATATCTGCTCAGCTGGACTCGGCTAAAGAAATCTCGTGCTGCAGTCCGGAGGGTGACTCTGTGGATATCGGGTGGGCTTCAATTTGACAGTAAAGTGGAAATGTCCATCTCGCAATGGCTGCAACGAAATTCATCAATCATTAACATATCTCTCGCATTCACCTGCGGAGCCGTCACAGCTACAACGATCTATTACACTTCGCAGAATCTGCGGCGGATAAAAGCTACCAATGACCTCAAGGACTCTATCCCATCAACTTCACGCCCGCAAGATACGGTTCAGCTCACTGAATATGGCGCTGCACGCCAACCAAGTATCTCCAACGCTGAGGATACTCGCAGCGCGAAGATAGCAGCACGAGCTCGAAGGGGGGATTACGATGAGGAACTTATTCTTGAGCAGCTCGCCAGGAATCGCGTCTTTCTGAAAGATGAGGGATTACAGAAATTGAGGGATGCTTTTGTAGTGGTGGTTGGGCTGGGAGGAGTGGGTAGTCACTGCGTTACAGCGCTGGTACGGAGTGGTGTGTCCAAGGTTCGCATCATTGATTTCGACCAGGTCACGTTGAGTAGTCTGAACAGACATTCTTTGGCTACGTTGGCAGACGTGGGCACGCCAAAGGTACATTGTGTGAGGAGGAGGTTGGAACAGATCTGCCCATGGGCTAGGATTGAAGCTCGTAATGAACTGTTTAGTTCTCAGAATGCTGAAAGATTATTGGATGGTTGGGATTATGAGCTACACAGTGGAGAGGGGGGAGGACGACAGCCAGACTGGGTGGTTGATGCGATCGACAACATTGATACTAAGGTGGGACTGCTGCAGTATTGTGTTTTGCATAATATCAAAGTGATCAGTGCTATGGGAGCAGGAATAAAGAGTGACCCAACAAGAATTTGTGTTGGAGACATTTCCACCAGTACCGACGATCCGTTATCCAAGGCTACGAGAAGAAGGTTGAAGCTACTGGGTGTCTCCTCAGGTATACCAGTCGTGTTCTCGACCGAGAAACCAGGCCTCGGGAAAGCTGAGCTGCTACCCGTCTCTGAGAAAGAAGTTGAGAAAGGCAACGTTGGCGATCTCGGAGTGCTTCCAGATTTCCGTGTCAGAATATTGCCCGTTCTGGGCACTATGCCTGCAATGTTTGGTTACACGGTGGCTAACCACGTCATCTGCAGCATTGCGAACTATCCAATGGAATACAGAGTTGGTGATCGTGGTCGAGACAAGATGTACGAGAGTATGCTATCAGCTTTGCAAGGTCTCGAGGAGAGGCTCGCGCGAAGTGTCAACAATGATGATGCTATTGGTCTGAAAGTGCCGATTTCGAGAGACGATATTGCATATCTCACTGAAGAGGTATTTCGCGGCAAAAGCGTGGTTAGTGGTTTGACCACACGTCTTGTATTGACTAGATGGAACAGACCTCCATCCGGTACAAACATGAACAAAGTATATGTAAGCGAGGGACAGAAGACTTCGAACCTGAAACTCGGAGACCTTGTCTTGATGACTAAAGAGGAAGCACAAAAGCATGAAAGAGAAATATTAAAGGGATCCAAGAGTCTGACCGAGCTTTATGAGGAAGAAATCATGCAGAATGTACGAAAGAGATGGGAAGAAGAGAAAGCATTCGACATGTACAGATGAATGATTGACGATCTTCAAGTACTCCGAAACTAAAAGTCACAAATCAAGGAACAACTGCAACCACATCATCGTAACCCTCAAGAGAGAGGTCCAGCAAATAGTCCGAACAAAAGCTGTTCACCGCCACATCGCCGATTCCATCACGAAGCACGGGTATGACGATACGGGCTGTTCACCAGGCATACCCGCACTAATGCTCTCGCCTATCGCAAGCTAGCGATCTGTGTGGCATTGACTCAACCGCTCGCCAATTTCCAAGGATGAAGGCAAAACACCTCAACTCCATACTCCATACATCGGATCTGATCTGGTTCTGCTTCGGGATCCACCATTTGAGCTTCCGACTAGTCGCGCTCTCGACCTTCCAAGACTTCCGTGTCCAGCTCGACGAAGAGGTCCCTCGATGTACATTCCGGAGTAGAACTGGCTATCGCCAATGCATCTCAACCCCTAATTCTGCACAGATATTTCTATTGTACAGTTCAAGAAATGATGGACTACTCTGGGTGGTTAGTTTCCAACCGGACTCTCACCATGACGCTTGAAGGATAGAAAGTACAATTGTGTAGGAAAGACTCATATATAGGGATTTTATATGTTCTATCTCAACGTCTGCAATACGTCCTGTTCTATTCATCAAATGCATCTATCTTGAAGACCTTCATATCTTGGTCTCAGCCATCTACCATTCTTGATCAACCACTCCACGGTGCTGTCTAAGTATCGATGTTAGGATCGCGGATGCTTCCAACCACTCAAGCTAGACCACCAATGAAGGTATAGTCCTAGCACTTCGTCAACCACACCAGTTCAGTGTTACACCTTTACATCCTCAATAATCGCCAACCAACAAATCCTCACGTCTCTCCCCCATCTCGCCCCCTCGCCTCCTCCACCCTCCTCTCAACCCACTCCTCCGTCGTCATAACCTTTCTCCCCAAAACCATCTCCAAAACCCCTGGATTGCCCACAATCCCTCGTCGATTGTAATATAAAATCATCCTCTCCACCCCATCCGTCGTCCCCTTGTGCCCATCCTCATCCTCATCATCACCGCCAACCAACCCCTTCACAAATCCCGGCACAACATCCTGTATCCTCCCCGCTTTAATAAC
>Ga0115848_100354_pt1 | contig 17132 bp, 25 predicted proteins | sample InSIn3gowninarea_FD_83862 | JGI IMG/M metagenome (GOLD analysis project Ga0115848, IMG submission 83862) | reverse complement strand
GTTCCAGGCTATGTCTGCTTTGCATTTGTTTGATGTACTGTAAATGTTTGGCATTAGAGGGGCTGTCATCCCACCTCTGTGTTATAATTTAGTGGTTCATTAAAATTTCTTGCAGATTGCTATTGTTTTAATACCAGAGAGCTATCATCCTCTCTGTATATTGAATAATAGTGTTATAGACCTTATAACTGGTTGCAGCTAGCCATCACAGGGTCCTGTGCATCTGCTGGTGCAATCAGTCTTCTCCATCATCAATTTTACCTTAAACTGTGAGTATTTGGTGGTTAAAAGCCTTCTAGTTTGGGGGTCTTCACCCATGTCTTGGGATAATCATAGTAGGAGTGGTTATTTGGCTTAAATGTACAACATATCTTCATTTATCCATAATTTAATCCAACACAATTGTTGAAATTTTAATGTTCCTGAGCATCACTGATATACAACCTAGGTGAGTTTCTTGGGGTGATAACATTAATTGGCACCATTGCCGAGGAAGAAGAATCGGAGCTCAAGCTTCCCTGGGAGAACGACATAGTTTCAAGCCTTGATGACAGACAAGGTTTGAGCATAGATGCTGGTTGTAATCATCTGTCTGGCGACTCCATTGGTGGAAGACCATCCTTTAGCGACTTCACATTGAAGTTCTGGCTCAATTTGTGAGGCATACTCGAAGAAATCCTCAGAAATCTCCTGCTGAACCATTGCATGATCCTAAGAGAATTGTTAAATCGAAGAAATCATCACAGAAAGAGGCATCAGGATCAGGTAAGCCTAAAAACTCTGATTTATCTCTGAAAGATGAATTCATAGCTGGAGAACCACAGTTTGAAGGCTTAGAGCCCAGCACTGTTAATAAACAAATCCCTTCAGAGATTAGTTCAGCCCCCTGTGCAGTTAGTTCCCCTTTGAATCTCAGCCCAAAGAAAGCTTCCCATATTGTCCAAAATATCCCAATATCTCTGCCATCCATTGCATTATTTACTATTGCTCCATCTGTTAGTATTCCTCCACATATTTCAAATATGGCAGGACAGTAGGCACCCACTAGGATTGAGAGGATTGTTGCTACTAGATATGGACCTTTGGTATTGCCTGTGCCTCTAAATCCTATGCTTGTGGGAGAATATCAAAAATATATGCCTAAATTTACTGGAATAGAGGGAGTGATAGTAGAAGAACATCTTGAAGCTTTTTACAGTTATGCTGATAATTTAGATATAAGTGAGAATGATGTATGGATGAGAGTTTTTGTCTAGAGCCTTGATGGAGAGGCTAGGAAGTGGTTTATAGGATTACCCCAGGGATCTATAACAGATATTGAAGCATTAGATGATGCATTTTTGAAGCAATGGGGAGATAAGAAGGACTTGTTGTATTATCATACTGAGTTTGGAAACTTGAAAAGATAAAAGGGTGAGTCTTTGCCTGACTTCAATAAGAGATTTAATAAAATGTATAGTAAAATACCAGCTGAGGTAAAGCCTACTCCCACCACCGCCAAACTCACATATGCTAATGCTTTTGACCCTGATTTCTACTTATTGTTGAGAGAAAGACGATGTCCTACTTTGGGTGATATGTAAGAAGAAGCCCTGGAGGTGGAATCCAATATTATGGCAGCAGAGAAGTTAAAGGGTCAAGTTGATAGAAGAAGGCTAGGAGGTGAGGCTTCTTCTTCCCCTACTTCAACTTCAAAGCCTAAGTTAGACAAAATGACTAAGATGATAGAGTCATTGGCTACTGAAATCTCTAAGCTAAAGGTTGAGCAGACTTCAGGCAAAACAAGGCAGCAGAGAACATTTGCTCCAAGAAATCCAAACCCATTCAGAAAAGCAAATGAGCAGCTACACATCATGCAAAGGGGTGAAGAAGCAAAAGAAGATCATAAAGTCAAGGCTTCCTTTCAAAATGCAATCATGGAGGGGGAACAATATGAAGAAGAGGAAGATGAAATTCACTGCATGGAAGATAAGGGCAGCGCTGCATTTTTAACATTGGCCGAATATGAAGAGTCATTTCTGCAAGAACAAAACAAGCAGAGGTGGGATAGTAGTGCTATTCTGCAATCGGGTGAGTAGCAGCAAAAATACAATCTAAGATCCAATGCAAAGAATCCCAAAGAAAATGTTGCACAAGAAGTTGCTGCCCAAATAACTCCACAGAATACCAGGCAAAGAAGACCAATAGCTGATCCTGTCACCCTCAAAGCTCCAGTCCAAGAGGTAAAAACTGCTGTTAAATCATTCTCTTCTTTCAGTTTCGAGTCAGAAGTTCAAAAATTGAAAATAGTTGTACCTCTGGCTGAGTTGGTGAAGAGTGAATTATTTAGAAAACCCATCCTTGAAGCCCTTGAACTAGAGTCTAAACAAACCTCCATTGACTCTGTCAATTTGCAAGATGACAAGCCTACTATTGTGCTTAGCCCCATGATTGAACCTACTGATAATTGTTCTCCATCTTTCTATGTTTCATTGACTATCCATGATAAAATCCTCCACAATTGCCTGCTAGACACAGGGGCCAGCCACAATCTAATGCCTAAAACTGTCATGGAAGAGTTAGGCCTTGATATCACTAGACTCTATCATGATTTGTTCTCTTTTGATTCAAGGAAGGTAAAATGCCTTTGATTAATTAAGGATCTGGCCATTACCTTAACCCAGCTGCCCATGAAGAGTATGATGATGGATATAGTGGTGGCTGATGTCCCTCTGAAGTTTGGTATGCTATTTTCTAGAGGGTTGATTAAGAGGCTAGGTGGGACATTACAGAATGATCTATCTTATGCAACTATCCCAGTGTTTGGAGGAGAAAGCAGGAGGTTATATAGAGAAGCACAGTTGGCATATATCATTAGTGATGAGAAGAATCCTACAAACCATCCCATATATGCAGTGGACATTGATTTTGGAGCATGCATACTCCAAATAGAAGAATCTCAGAAGGCCGCATTACAGATCAGGAAACCAACAGATCAGGCTGAGCATGATATAGGAAGTCAGATTTGGGAGATGTTCTTTGATGGAGCATGTACCAAGGACACTACAGGAGCAGGGGTGGTGCTAGTATCTCCACAACAAGAAAGAGTTCAATTATCTCTAAAGCTGGTTTTTTAGGTGACAAACAACATAGCAGAATATGAAGCATTGCTATTGGGCCTTCATGCAGCCAAAGATAGAGGAATAAAAAATCTGAAGGTATTTGGAGATGTCGATCTCATAATTCAGCAAGTAAACAAAACATTCCAAGCAAAGCATCCGAGGTTGAGAGCATACACAGATGAGGTATGGAGAGTCAAAGAGTTCTTTGATTTTTTCTGCATTTCATACATTCCTAGAGCCCAAAATCAGCTTGCTGATTCCCTTGCTGTTTTAGCTAGTTTGTTCATCCCTCCATCGCCTCCTAAACTATTTTATGAGATACAAATGAAGTATAGACCCTCCTTGCCTGATAATGTCCACCATTGGAAGGTTTTTGATGACGATGATGAGTTAAATAGGTTCCTTCAAGTCATTGATGAGTTCTCTGAAATGCAAATTGACCAAAATAATGATTCTTTGTTAGAAGATCCCAAGTCCTAGTTTACAAATAAGATTGGTAACAATAGCATAGTCCAACTTCCTAGTAACCATATTCCTAAGGGTATAATTCCTCTTGAGAGATTGTTTGATCACAATGATGTGCCTTATAAAGCTGCCAAAAAAGAAGATCAATCTGCATTTTGTAGCCATGATATAGGAAGTCCAGGTCAGCCCAAGTTTATAAATCTATCTACTAATCTATCTACTGATCAGAGTGCTGAATACTGTAAATTGATGAGGCAATTTGCTGATGTGTTCGCTTGGGAATACAATCATCTGAAAACATTTGACAAGAGTATAATTCAGCATAAAATTCCACTTGAGAAAGACACTGTTCCTTTCAAAAAGAAGTTGAGACCAATGAACCCTATGCTCCTTCCTCTGGTTGAGAAAGAAATTAAAAAGTTGCTGGTTGCTAAGATTATAGTGCCCCTCAGATATTCTAAATGGGTGGCCAATCTGGTTGTTGAGGAAGAAGAATGGAGAAATCAGACTTTGTGTTGATTTCAGGAATCTAAATAAATGTTCCAAAAAGGATAATTACCCTTTGCCAAAAATGGAGCATTTGTTGCAACAAGTCTCAGGTGCCAAAGTGATGTCTTTTATAGATGGATTTTTAGGCTTTAATCAAATCGTTGTGCACCCAGATAATCAAGAGAAGACTGCATTTACCACTCCTTGGGGCACATTCATGTATGCCAAAATTCCGTTTTGGCTGATGAACGCTGGAGCCACCTTTCAACGAGCTATGGATATAGCTTTTGTGGGAGAGAAGGACAAATTTGTGCTAATCTACCTTGATGACATAACAGTTTATTCCAACAGCCATCATGATCATTTACAGCATTTGAAAAAGGTGTTTTTGAAGTGCAGGAGGTTTGGAATTTCAGTCAATCCCAAAAAATCCCAATTCGATTTGGAAGAAGGCAAGCTGTTGGGGCATGTAGTGTCTGCTACAGGTGTTCAAATTGACCCAGAAAGAGTCAGAGCGATTCAGGCTTTGACTCTCCCAAGATCAAAGAAAGACGTACATTCTTTTCTGGAAAAAATTAAGTTTGTAAGGAGGTTCATTCCAAATTTTGCAGAGCTGGTTAAGCACGTAACCTCCATGTTGAAAAAGGGAGCAGAGGTAGAATGGATTGATGCGGCCAGAAAATCTTTTGATTCCATTAAGAAGGCTATTATGGAAGCTCCTACTTTAATAAGCCCTGACTATAGCAAGGAGTTTCACTTGTTTTCATTTGCCTCTAAGGATACCATTGCAACTGTTCTGTTGCAGCAAGATGAAGCAGGTCAAGAGCATCCGGTGGCTTTTTTCAGCAAGAATCTGAGGGATGCTGAACTAAGGTATGATATCATTGAAAAGCAGGCATATGCTCTTATCAAATCTTTGAAAGCTTTCAGAGTGTATATCTTGCATTCCAAGATAGTTGCATATGTGCCTTTTGTTGCAATAAAGGATGTCTTAATGTAGCCTGATGCTGATGGTAAAAGAGCGAAATGGATTGCAAAAATGATAGAATTCAACATAGAGATGAAACCCACCAAGCTGGTAAGAGGTCAGGGGCTTGCCAAGTTATTGGCTGAAGAAAATTGCAAGTCTTTGAACATTGATCTCTTCTGCACTATGGCAGAAAATGGTCAAACAGAAGAAGATGAAATAGCTAAATCACAGAGAGAGCAATCAGTGGCCAAGAATCTAGCTTCATGTAGCTGGTATGCTGCAATAATTAATTTCCTTCTAAAGCTAGAAGTCCCTTCAGAATTTTCTCAAAGTCAAGCAAGAAGCTTAAAGCTCAAGGCAACAAAATATTGCATCAATGATAACTTGATCTACTGGAGGGATCCATGAGGAGTGCTTTTAAGATGCCTGGACAAAGAACAGTCAATAGAGGTTATGCAGCAATTCCACAACAACATGTGTGGAGGACATCATTACTGGAGAACTACAACCCATAAGATTCTCAGAGCTGGGTACTATTGGCCCTCTTTATTTTCTGATGCATTTTCTTTTGTTAAATCTTGTGACAGGTGCCAAAGATTTAAGGTAAGCAGCAGTTAAAATCCCTGCCCCGAGAGCCAATAATTGCAAAAGGACCTTTTCAACAGTGGGGCTTGGATTTCATTGGTGAAATCAACCCACACTCCAGTGGCCAGTACAGGTGGATATTAGTTGCCACTGATTATTTTACAAAATGGATTGAAGCAATCCCTACAAGGAAAGTTGATCATAATGTGGTCATGAAATTTTTAACAGAGAACATTTTCAGCAGATTTGGTTTCCCACATAAGCTAATAACAGATAACGTAGCAGCCTTCGGGGCAAAAGAGTTGGTGGAAATGTGTGATTCAATGGGCATTAAAATTGTTCATTCCACCTCCTATAACCCTCAAGGGAATGGTCTAGCAGAATCCTCTAATAAAATTCTGATCAGGATAATTAAGAAGCTATTAGAGGATAATAAGAAGAATTGGGATGCCAAGCTAAAGTATGCACTTTGGATGGATAGGGTGACCATCAAGAAATCTACAGGCAGTTCTCCCTTCAAGCTGGTATATGGTACTGATGCCATTTTTCCAATTCAACTGATCCTCCCTTATCAAAGCTGCTCCAAACAACGCAGGATGAAGAAGATGATGTGGTAAACAGAATCACTGATTTAACAGAGTTGTATCAGATTAGAGAGCAGTTCGTTGAAAAAGCTACAACACATGAGAAAAAGATCAAGGAAGTCTTTGACAACAAGGCAAAAAGAAACAATTTGCAGGTTGGGGATTTGGTTCTGAAATGGGATGCATTTAAAGAAAAGAAAGGCAATCATGGGAAATTCGATGCTCTCTGGACAGACCCTTTCATTGTTTCATAGATTCAAGGGAACAATACCTTCATATTGAAAAGTATGGGAGGAGAGACAGCTTTTGATGGCCCAGTTAATGGGCAGTTTTTGAAAAACTATGTGATTTAAGGTCTTTGGCCTTAAAGCTGTAAATATTGTGCTTTTATCAGTTTTTATTGTAGCTATAATAGACTCCATGCCCAATGGAACACTAGGAATTTTGGCTAATTTGTTTTTTGCTGGAAAGGCATTGATCTGCAGGTTCTTGAGACCTCATAGGGAGGATCTCATCCCCAGAAGGAGCCAGTGTTAGGTCTACTATGCAAAAGGATAAGAAATTGGATTCAAAACACTCTCAAAGGCTGCAAGCACACCTAAATTCATGCCAAAGGATCCATTTTTGCTATCGAAATCTTCAAGTTTTGGTTATAGGCCTTCCACCGATCAAAATCATCGCAAGAGAAAAGCCCTTAAGAAAGCAGAAATACACTATCGAGAGGCCTAAAACACTCCATAACCATAAAAACCCAAATCGTAGGCTTTAAAGTTCAAATGCGCGACAACCGTTGGATCTGGCTGATCAACGGTCCAGATCGCGTCGGCATATCGCTATTGGAGAAGACAAGCAGTGGTAGTGATGCAGGACACTGCCGAACAGAGATTGTTGACGATCGGATTGCGGATCATAGAGGAGGATTTACAAGTATGCCTGGAACACTTCCGATCAGCGATTGCGATCGGAGCATCGGAAAAACCAAGAGGTAGGGGCCTTTACATCTTGCGATATGTGATTGCGATCATATCACGTCGGCATATCGCTATCAGCGCTATCAAAGGGGCGGGGCCTTTCGCACATATATATTTGCGATGCGATACCCAGACCCGATGGGTATATAGCACTCTATTGCATATTAGTTCAGTTCTGCCAGCGGCCTTTTTTTCCTGTGTTTGCAATGTTTTTCAAGTGTAAGCCAAAATGTATCGCATCGGTGGATATCGCATCGGCGGGTCGCAGATCAGCGTTTCGCTATCGGGATAGCCAAAGGGACAAGGCCTTTACATATGACATGCATCCAACCCGATGACATTATGAATGATTTCTGATAAAATTTCAGGTCCGCGCTAAAGCAATTTTCAGTGTATTCGGCGCATTTTTGCTGTATAAAGGAAATACAAAGGAAGCCTGGGCGAGTGCCGATAGCGATGAAGCCCGGACCCGAAAGGGTCCGGAAAGTGAAATATATATGTTTTCAGGTCCGCCAAAGGGATTTTTTCATGTTTTGAAGCGTTTTTGCATGAATTTGCAGATATAATAAAAAGCAAGGATCTTCGGCTATAATATGCGACTGCGACTAGAAGGGTGGACCCAATAGGTGATTGAAACATGCTTGAGGACTTTTAAAGTCCAAATGAAGCAGTGACGGGCAGGAATTAGTAGTTTTGCAGCATTTCACTAATTATCACCCAAACAGTCATGTTGTGCCATTTAAAGAGAAACACAAGGGCCCAGAGACCTATTCTGCTATATGATAGTGCTCAGGATATAATTTGCCGAAAGATAGAGACAGAAGGTGACCAATGTGCAGCATTCTATGCAGTTAATGTTCAACAACAACAATTAATCAACAATATGGCCAAGAAGGAAACAAGACATCATCGATCAGTTCAAAGCATTCAATGGTTATGGGTTTCATTTGTATTTCACATAACCTGCTCAAATAAGGACTGCAGAAGCACCAGAGAGGTCAAATCCATTTACAAACTCAGTCAGATTTGTATTAGAGGCCCATTTCTAAGTGTAAATGTGGTTGGTGACAATTTATTGACTCCTCCACGCATGTTTAGCAGAGATATTTTGTAATGTAACACCATATATACCCAGAACAGAGATGTAATCAGGTTGATGAATGTTTGATGAATGAGAGCTTGTTGTAGCCTTTAACTTCTGTAGACTGTAAATACTATGAGACCTGCAGCTTCTGGTCTTGATTTCCTACTAATACAAGCTTCTTTTGTTGTTACCTGCTCACCTTTCACTTCTTCTATGTTCCAGGCTATGTCTGCTTTGCATTTGTTTGATGTACTGTAAATGTTTGGCATTAGAGGGGCTGTCATCCCACCTCTGTGTTATAATTTAGTGGTTCATTAAAATTGCTTGTAGGTTGCTGTTGTTTTAATACCAGAGAGCTGTCATCCTCTATGTATATTGAATAATAGTGTTACAGACCTTATAACTGGTTGCAGCTGGCCATCACAGGGTCATGTGCATCTGCTGGTGCAATCAGTCTTCTCCGTCATCACTTTTACCTTAAACTGTGAGTAGTTGGTGGTTAAAAGCCTTGTAGTTTGGGGGTCTTCACCCATGTCTGGGGATAATCATAGTAGGAGTGGTTATCTGGCTTAAATGTGTAGCATATCTTCATTTATCCATCATTTAATCCAACACAATTGTTGAAATTTTAATGTTCCTGAGCATCATTGATATACAACCTAGGTGAGTTTCTTGGGGTGATAACAGTTTTGAGCATGATGGTTTTCTGTCCATGGTATTTTGTATATTTGGTCAAGGGAACTACGGCTATGTTCTAATCCAGGCTTAATGGATTGGGGTTGATAAATTCTTTGGCATGCATATATATGTATTGTAATATTGAAAGGAACATAATTAAAAATCAATCTAGTACTCCTGATTTTGGGATCCAGGGGAAATCTTTGTGTATATCTATTTTATGTTTTATGTTCTCACCATTGTTTATTTTCTATTTTTAGAATTCATATGTAGGTAATTTATGTACAAGGTTATAACCTACAACCTTCAGGGGAATTTACATTAGTGTCCAACCCTACTTATAGCTAATGTGTTAGAGATCTATATTCTATCATGAAGACATGAGTCTGCAATATGTTGTGTGGGTGACCATGCTCTATTCTCTGAGTACCTAGTATGGGAATGCCTACTTGGGGGATGTACTTTTTATGTATATAACTATGATTTTCACTTCCTTTGTAGGTATTTTGTCTATAGTCTCTCTCTCCACCTCACTCGCTGGTCATTTTATCATAATGTATTTCGACCATCAATTTCTCTTTCAACCTCATACATTAAGGGACATCTGTTATAGCTCAAAAATACTTCCCCTTGGGTCCATTATAAGGGACAAACATATGCAAGTTAAAAATTCAAAATTGATTTGTGTAATGCTCCAAAAATCATGAATAAGAGGCTTCAACACTCCCATGCAATTGTGTCCAAGCAACAATAGGCCTAACAATGCTTTGTATGAACTAGTCTTAAGTAATAGAGGGATCATGATGCCTTACTGACATTGTGTTAGAGAAACGAAGTGAAAATTTCCATGGATCATGCTAGATCAAGTCAAAATTAATCACTCAGAGAAGATAAGGATTAAAGGACTCGACATGGTCAAGAAAGTTTCTACATTTGATGTGATCACTCCTTGAGAAAACCTATAAAAGAAAGCTCTCCATAGGAGAAAAAAGCTAGATATGTTGAAGTGTTTCTAGATTATTAACTCATAATTTCTCTCTGTGATAAGCTATCATCATAGGTTCACCAGAAAATGAGTGCTGGTGAGGAGGAGACTACAGGTGAAGCGTACAAAAGAGCATATTTATGTACAACAAGATTGGTATAATACAAGCTTCATATTTTTTCCCCCATTCTATCTTCAATGATATTTGCAAGAGTTATTTCGAATGTATTTTCATGTGTATGTACTAATTGTTATTGCACCGAATAGATTTTTTCTACAATTTTTGTCTTGTGTGGGAATTTAGGATCAAGGATATGAGCTAATATATTCAGTTAATCTCCCTTAAGTTGACTACACCAGCCAAAGGATTTTCTCATTATAGAAAGGTATTACCCTTCACTCTACTAGTGATTTCTAGTTTTAATGTGCATGTTTGGGATTATATTGAGTTTTGTTGTGCTTGATTATTGCACCCTATGCCTAGGAAGGTCTTGGGAAATCCTACTAGATTTAAAGTAGCTTGTTATTGCAATTGAAATCTATGCTTAAACATAATTAATTATGTGTAAGGACAGATTTAGTTTTAGTACAGTATATAATGTAGGTCCAGAAGATTATATAGAAAGAATCAATAAAATGATTGGAGATACGCTAAGATTGTATGTGACATAAAAATCATCAATATGGGAAGAATATTTTCACTTGGTGGAGTGTGCGTATAATAATGGCTACCAAACATCTTTGAAGATGACCCAATTTGAGTCCTTGTAAGGTAAAAATTGAAACTCTAAATTGGGATGACATAGTGGATAGGGACATTGTTAGGCCATACCTACTCAAGGAATTGGAAGAAAAAGTAGTAGAAATCAAGTATAATTTGAAGGTTTCTCCAGATAGACTGAAAATCTATCTAAATAATAACATGATAAACATAAAATGGGAATGATTAATGAAAATATTAATATATGGGGGGGAGGAGGATGGAAGTCCTATGGTTTTTCAAACATCCCATGGTTGCAAAAATGTTTTCAATCGATGGTATATAGATACGGGAGTAGGTTTTTTGGAATGGTCTTATATTTATGGGTGATGAGTCAGATAGACTTGTCCATCAACTAGAAGATATTGTGGATTACACAAAGCATCTAACATACTTGGGTCTTATTTTCATGACATGATCTCCACTATTGAGTGAGATGGTGGAATGACATCAAAACAGAAGGAAAGGTAATATCAACATGTCTAAACAACAGTATTGATCGACTGTCTAGTTAGAATGAGAGAAGGATATGACCCTATGGTTATTCCCCGGAGAAACCTTGGTTATATAGGAACTAGAAACCACATTACATTCTACGAGGGTGTATTTTGAGGGTTTACATCCTTTGGAGGGAAATGATATAATAATTTTCTACAATCACCTATAAGTATTGAAAAAATTGTGGAGCAAGAAAATCTCCCACAAAGAGCCAAAGTGAATCAGCAAAAATTCGAGAATGGAAGAGAAACAAACCCTAGGGAAGATGAAGGGAACCAAGCTATCTCATTTTATTTAGGAACAACCATACTTTTGGCTCCCATTGAGGTAGGTAAGGCAAAAAACCTTATTCAGATAGTAGTTCATCAGCATACTATGTTGGCCCCATGTCATTCTGGTGAAAAGGCACAAAACCCTAAAGGAGTAGGATTACTGATGATATGTGCCAAATTCTTATAAGAAAAGTAAAAGAGTAAGCCCTCACAAATCAAAGAAGGGAATAAAAAATTGGAGTTAGGAGAATATGTGACTTTAGACAAGGTAGGGTGTTAGAGAGGGTGTTAATAGGTAAGGCCAGAGGCCATAAATTTTCTCAGGAAACCCTATGGAAGTGGGCGGAGAATGCATGGTGAAGGGTGGTAAATGAAGCCCTAGAAGTGAGTGTCTTCTCTCGTGGATGGATTATGGTCATATTCTTGAGTAAGAATTGGAGCTTCAATTCCTTTCATGTCATCCTTAAGCAGCACCGTCCCTTATTTGATTCTAGCAGAGAGAAGCTCGATTTGGTCTCAGTTTGGGTCAAATTGTCGGGCCACATTCCACAACAATGGAAATTGGAGGTTTTCATATGCATAGGAAATGAATTGGGTAAATTTTCAGAAGTATATATGTCTTTTTAGGAAAGAAGAAGAAGATCTATGGCACAGATTCTAGTTAATATAAACCCTAGGGAGGGTTTCTTGGATGAGTTGAATATCAGCTTCAAAGGTTTCTCATGTTATCAAACACTGGATTACAAAGGTTTTCATTTTCATTGTTGGCACTATCATAAGACTGGGCACCTCCTAAGAGATTTTCCTCTCCCCTACCTAGGTAAATTTAGTTGGCGAGGAAAGAAGGATGAGGCTAGGGCAAGTGGGTTGTTAAGAAATGTAGTAATAAATTCTCAATTTGATTTTGCCTTAGTTAAATTGAGAAAGCTTGAACTTCCACATCAACAAACAACTTGGATGCTCTTAATTGTGGTAACATGGATCTTGGCACTCAGTTAGCTTAATAAGAGTTAGAGAAGTTAGAGTTCAGTTAGTCATGTGTGATTTCTAATTTGTAGAAATCAAGGTTAGTTATATCAAAATGTTTCAGTTAAACTAGTCCTAATTGTTGGAAGAACTAGTGGAAGGTTAGTTGTGTAGTGGGACTTCAGTCAAACTCATTGATCATCCATTTAACTCGTCAATCAACCCAAACTAGTAGTGCATGTAGACAATTCAACTTCCCCAGTTGTGGTGGAGATTCCAAGGAAGTGTAACATCAGTTTTAGACTAGTCTTAAGTGTACAGATGTTGCATGTAGTCAAATGATCAACCTTGGGAATTGCTCAATCATTTTGGAGGAATTGCCTAAATAATGAGGGCCTAATTTATTAGGAATTACACAAGGAAGTAGAGGCTCAAGAAGAGGAAGAAATTGACTAATTCTGGGTTAGATCTTCTTAGTGAGTAGAGAGATAGGCTATTCACTTGTAGGTTGTGCTCAATTGAGAAAATAAATTGTAATGCATTTCTATTCATCATATTAGCAAAAAGTAGGCAAAGGGGTTTTTAGCAAATTGCTTTCCCCTAAAAAATAATGCGTGCATGTGTGTTATTTCTTATTGCATGTTTGTGATTAAGATTCTAAATTGTGAATTGAATTCCACAGAGCAATAGAGTAGGTTTGTGTCTTGGGATTTTGATTAAAATTTCATGAGCAATTGAAAATATACATCATAATTTCTACAAGGGCTTCAAGTAGAAAAGGGATATTATACAAATGAATTTACAATAGATCTAATGGAGGAGGTTGTGGCTCAACTGGAGGATACCAATTTGGCGAAGGGAGGAAATTTAGAGCACATATGGAATAAAATTGATGCAACCACCAATCCAATGGACATGGAGGGAACTTTAAAGGAACTCTAAGGAGTGGGCCATGAAGGTGACTTGACTGCTGTGGGGGAAAATATCTCTGGTAATTTCTCTCCCTCTCTTATGGTTAACAAATTAATTCATTCAATGGATTTGCCTAATATGGATGCTAGCAATCCTCAAAATGATATAAATGAATCATTGGTCACTTTCCATCCTCCCTCTGACTCTAGGATCTCCCTTGTTAAAAAACCAACTGCAATCACATAACACCTAATTTCTCTTCTTGATAATTACTTGTGAATTTTTTTTATTTTATTTTTTTCTGAATAAGTCTACTCCTATTATTAATACAATAATTTTACAACGAGGTGGCAGCCTCAAGAGTTCTAGCCTGGAAAATGGCTTTCTTGCATGACAAATTTGGGCCTAGATCTAGGACTATTACTAGAGCTTTTAAACCGGAACCACCTTGACAAAATGTAGACTGTGTGGAGTTCCAAAATTGTTTAATAGAGGTTACACTAATGACTCGAACTGTTAACATAGATAGAGACCAACTAAGCTAAGATAGAAAACAACTCAACATTTCCTTTAAACAGACACGATAATTAAAAAAGAACAACAATCTGATCAAGCGTCATGAGCAGTGGAAGGAGATTCTTCCACAATTGGACAACAGAAACTTGAGAGGTCATCCTCATCAGAGGGAAGACCCTCTTCTTTTGGCGAACTCCCATCACTGGGAAGATTGGAATGCGCCACATTAGGCTTAACCTGGAAAGAAAAACTCTTTGGGACTTCACACTACTAGCACTGAGTCTGAGAGGTGCTTGGCAAGTCTTCCACCCCCGGCTTTGGTCTAGCATGTGGATTTGCCGAAACCATGCCTGTTGCACCCTCATTTACTAAATTGTGACTGTGGCTATGAAAGAAAGATTTCTTAGCATGCAAGGAAATTGAAAGTGGGCCGAGTGCTCATGAGTATGATGGGGGTTCGATGTTGCGACCCGTTGTCCCCTGCCACGACCACGCCCACGTCTGGGAGTAGGATGACTCTCAGAAGAAAAACTAGGGAATGTATCTGCAGAAGAGGAAGAGGCATGGCGTAAGGGATGACCATGAACTCCACCCCTACAGCAACCCATTCTTTGTCGCAGGATGGTCATAATGCCAAGAGAATAAAGCGCAGGATAGACAGCAATGCTATGCTGAACAAGGGAGATAGGAAGGGGGAGCTTTAACAAGATTGTTGGAGAATTGAGAGAGTTGGAATGCATACAGCTGAGGAGAATGTTGTAGGAGCTGTGGCGTTCGAGGAAAACCATTACTGAAGTTTCTCCATGAGCCTGAATACCATGGAAACTTGAAACCTCCACCTAACAGAGCATAGCACTTGTGAGGAGGCCTAAAATGTGAGAGAAAGGAACAAAGCTGAAATGGGTATGCGCCATCTTATTTGAGCAAGGGAACCTGTGTAAAATGTCGAGCCACATTAACGTGGCCTTGAATGAGCTCTTCGGAGTATTGAAAACCAACTACAGGTGAAGCCAGATGGGGTAGGACATACTCCACTCACCGAGTGCTCCCACTGCCATCGTCTTGTTATCTGTCCCGATCACCCACATCCGGGAGGGATAGATCTTGTTGCACTAGAAGAGTGCATTCGTGTTTGAGTTTCTCATCATTAGATCTGCTTAGAGGACCAGAGAAGAAAGGGAGTTGTTGATCAGACCCCTGGTTAGCCAGTCTATCCACTACTTTGTTTGCAGATTGTCGAACATGTTGGAAAGTAACACTGCGGGGAGATCTGAACCAATCTTCAATTTGCTCTAGTCTGCTTAGGAGCCTCCAACTGGAGGTGATCTTTCTAGCTGATGTGTCTGATTGGATCCAAGAAACCGCTTCAATTAGGATTTGTGAGTCCCCTTCTATCACCAGAGGAAAGAGATTTTTAGTTACAGTTGTGCAGATGCCTTTCCACAAACCTTCCAATTCAGCAACATTGTTAGTATCTCTGCCTATCGAGCCATGATAAATGTGGAGAGCCATACCCTCAGCATTTTTGAAAATACCTCCATATCCAGCCAACCCTGGATTGCCCTTGGCAGCACCATTGAAATTTAATTTTATGGTTTGGGAGACAGGAAGAGACCAGTGATGGGGGGGTTCAGAATGAATGGAGGGATTTAGGGAGGCCTGAGTAGAGAAGGTGAGATTCAGATTCCAATTTTCCAGAACTAGGCATTCATGAGGAGAGGATGGAAGGTCCGAGTTTTGCCAGAGTTTCAGAGCCAGAGTTTCTTGAATATGATGTTTAAGAAGAAGCCAAAGCGAGTCAAGGGGCGAATGGAGATTTTTAAAGATCCTGTTGTTCCTCTCCTTCCATAAGGTCCAATAGACAGAGCCTGGAATAAGGATCCATAGGGAGTTGAGGAATGGACTTTGGAAGGGTTGCTAAGGCCAATTCCTGATAGTATTTGTGATATTTCCTACTTGTCTTCTTGATCTTCTGTTGCATCGAGCAATTCTCTCCCATAGTTTTGCAGCTAGCGGATAGGTATCCAAAAGGTGCACTATGGTTTCTAGGTGGTGGTTGCAATTGGGACATCTCGAAGGCCCAATGAAACCTTGCTTTTGAAGATTATCCCAGGTGAGGATCCGTTGTTTTCTTAATAGCCATAGGAATGTGGATACTTTTGGCCAAATACTTGGTTGCCAAATCCTATCCAAAAGCTGATCTTTTACTATCTGCTCTGGATGATAGAGAATTTGGTATGCCTCCTTGGTGGTGAATGTCCCTTTTGGTGTATATCCCCATCGGATTTTGTCCCTTTGATCCGAGAGCTTGATTTTCCTCAGTTTGAGCTCCTGATCAATCTCTTCAAAGGTTTCCTCTTGCTAGTTGGCTTGCCATGTGTCTGCTAATTTCCATTGTTGATAGCCTTGAAGGGAGTGTTGCTGCCAAAATTGATAAACCTGGGTTTGATCACTGTGTTGCATGGTGGCTTGCCATTTGGGTTTGTGGAAGAGAGCAACAAGTTTAGGGAGCTACTGCCAGGAGTCTTCCCAAAATCTTGTTGTGGTACCAGAGTGTATTTCCCAAAAACTGTGTGCTTGAATGAAGACACTGTTTTTTCTAGTAGCATTCCAAATTAATGAGCCCGGGATGGTGATGTTTATGCAAATGAGCTCCTCCAGGGGCCTTCTTGGGGCATACTTGGCGTGCCAGATGTGAGCCCAAGGAGAGTACAGATTGGAGACCCATTTCCACCAGATTCTAGCGCCCATAGTGTTGTTGTTGTGGAGGGGATCCCTTAGACCAATTCCGCCAGCAAACTTTGGTAAGCAAACCTCAGTCCACTTGATGAGCACCCATTTTCTATTGAGACCTGAGGAGCCCCATAAAAAATTTCTTTGGAGATTGCGAATTCTCTTCAGAACCCATTTGAGAGCTGCCAATATGGAGAATAAATGCAAGGGCATGGCTTGAAGAATGGATTTGATAATAATGAGCCTGCTAGCAATATTAAGAGAGCGGAAGGTCTAGGAGGAAAGCCTGGATTCTATCTTGTAAAGAAGAGTTCTCCAGGAGGCATGCTTGATGGCTGAGATTATCAGGGGAGCACCAAGGTATTTTGAGGTAAGCATAGCTATGGGGTACCTCAAGATCCTAGCTATATTCTTTTGGGAAAGATTGGGAGTATTGAAGAAGAAGACTTGGGATTTGGCCAAAAGTATCCACATTCCTATGGCTATTAAGAAAACAACGGATCCTCACCTGGGATAATCTTCAAAAGCAAGGTTTCATTGGGCCTTCGAGATGTCCCAATTGC
>Ga0115848_100353_pt1 | contig 17136 bp, 12 predicted proteins | sample InSIn3gowninarea_FD_83862 | JGI IMG/M metagenome (GOLD analysis project Ga0115848, IMG submission 83862) | reverse complement strand
ATTATCTTCAGCATATATGTAAGGCGATTTAACTGATACAGTCTGTGTAACTCCTTTCTTTTTTTGAGCAAACTCGTAAGCACTCATAGCCTTATCATAGTATCCTTTTCTTGGGCTCATTTTTTTGTAGGTGCTATCACTAGTGAAAAGGAAATGGGCTAATGCAAATGCACTTGTAAACTTAGCTGCAGTGCTGCTTGTGCCTGTAGTATTATTCATAAACTTACCTCGCTGTTGAGGTTGGCCATTTACAAAATAAACCGGGCGTTCAAAACCTTTTCCGTAAAAACTATCTTCCTTTGGTATACGCATTCCCATGTGATCGCGGTCATCTCCTAATTGATTAAACAACCAATCGTTTTGCGGATGCATTTTCAATAACCAGTTTAGTCCCCACTGTGCTTCATCCAATACATCTACTAAACCATTTTTTCCATCTAGGCCGGTAGCCTGTTTTGCGTCAGTAAATATTTTAGGGAAGTCGCGATAAGCAGCAAGTAAATGATAAGTAGCATTTGCTGATGTTGTTGAATATTGTAAGTAATCGGAAGCATCATGCCAGCCGCCAACAACATCAATATGAGTACTGTCCTTCATAGGGCCATACAGGGTATAGCCATCATGTGTATGGCAACTATCTTTTAAAAACGGATTGAAGCCGCTACGTTGTTGTTGCATATACTGCAAACAAAAATCAGCAGCACCCTTATATACCTCGCTGTTAATTTTAAAGATAGGTGAAATAGCATCACCAACTTTTAAATAATAAGTACCTACTTTTTTAAAGGATGAAAAGGATACTATGATAAGGCTATGAGTGCTTACGAGTTTGCTCAAAAAAAGAAAGGAGTTACACAGACTGTATCAGTTAAATCGCCTTACATATATGCTGAAGATAATTGGGTTGATGATATGGAACTGGCCGCTGTTGAATATTACTTATGCCATAAGTTATCCAGTAGTCAACGACAGAGAGACATGAAGGATAACAACAATGGAAATTCAGAATATGCTGTTCATTTATTGCAATCTACTTTTCTTTTAAAAGACGCTTTTAATTATGCGCAACAAGAGCCAGTTACGCCATGGCTTGGTACTGATACAGCTAAACATTATCAATGGTACCCATTTATAAACCTTTGTCATTATGAGTTGGCTAAGCAGCTAAAAGGAAAACAAAGAGATACTATAATAGGTTTTTATAAGGAAGGAATACAAAGAGTTTGGAACAAAGCAAAGAACAATGCTTTTTATAGAGGTGTTCCTTTTATTTGGTGCAGCAATAATCTTACAACATCGTTTGCAATACAATGTTTTTGGTACAAGCAATTAACCAACGATAAAAGCTTTGATGAGTTGCAACAAGCCAACTTCGATTGGTTGTTTGGCTGTAACCCTTGGGGAACAAGTATGGTTTATGGTCTGCCATCATGGGGAGATACGCCTGTTGATCCACATTCGGCGTTTACTCATCTCAAAAATTATCCTATTAACGGCGGTCTTGTTGATGGTCCTGTTTATACAAGTATTTATAAAAGCCTTATCGGTATCACACTTAAAGATGCCGATGAATATAGCACTTTTCAAAGTGATCTTGCTGTTTACCATGATGATTATGGCGACTATAGTACTAACGAACCAACAATGGATGGCACTGCTTCACTTATCTATTTACTAGCTGCAAAAGAAGCAGAAGCATTTAAAGAAGCTTCTTTAATAATTAAGAAAAAGAGCAATAACAGGAGATGATTAAACTAAAGAAGTGTTACGGTTTTTATAAGCATTGAATTTAAAGAGGGCGGAATAACATTACAAGCTTTAAAAGACATTTCATTCATACTATTCCTTAAAACACTTAATTGAAAGAGCATAAAATATCCAGCTCTTACTACTCTTTATACCATAATACTTTTGAATAGCTTCAGTTTTAATTAAGTTTGTAAACCTATAATTACCTCAAATTTCAAATCTCAAATCTATGTCAAGATCTTTACTCTACTTATGTATTTGCTTACTCTTAGTAACAGCATCATCTGCTAGCTATGTTACCCCGGGAACAAAAGTGAAGCTGACTCTCGATAACCTTGTAACCAACTCAGGTGGCGCAGTTACATTTAATGCGGGTGAATATTTTGTAAATGACACTGTCATTGTTTCAATAAATGATACTTTGTTTATTGGTTCTGATGCAACGGTAAAATTTGCAGCAGGAACTTTTTTTGATATAAACGGAACCATAATAGTTAACCCACCAACAGGTGTAAAGTTTACAGCACAAAACACAAGTGTGGGTTTTAATGGAGTGCGACTTAGTTTTAGCAATGCATCGTTACTAAAAAAGCTAACGTTGGAGTATTCGGTATGTTTAAGACTTAACGATAGTAGCCCGATAATTGATAGCTGCACTTTCCAGTTTAATAATATAAAAAATACTACGGCATTTGGCGATGGTGCAATTGCATTATTTAGGGCCAACCCTATAATAAGTAACACCAGTTTTTTAAATAATGAAAGAGTTGCAATACAAGGTGGAGCCAATGTTTTTAACGCACCTAAAATTATTAAGTGCGTTTTTATCGGCAATAATACAACAGACCAAAACCGGCCACAGGTAAACCTTGGTGCTACAAGCAGCACCGGCAGTGACACAACAAAGATTATCAATAATCAATTTTTGCGTGCTTCCATTAAATCAGGCGCTATAGGATTTTTACCTATAGGCAATGTATATGCTTTAATAACAGGTAATACTATTAAAAACAATCGGTACGGAATAACATTTAATGGAGGTGCTAATATTAATGCAATGGTTAGTTACAATATTATTGATAGCAACAATATTGAAGGAGCTCCAGCTTTAGGCGGAAGTGGAATTGCCTTTTCAGGAGGATCATCAACAAGCCATCAAAATGTAATTGTTACCGGGAATTATATAAGAGGAAATCTTTGGGGTATTACTATTAGCCCAAATAGTGGAGGAGGAGCTAAGCCTAACCTCGGCAATATTACCAACACAGATACATCGGACGATGGTAAGAATTATTTTTTAGGAAATACTAATGCAACAACTCCCGGTATTGATCTTTATAACAATACTGTAGATGATATTTTTGCTCAAAATAATAACTGGGGTACTAACAACGCTAGTGAAATTGAGTCGAGAATTTATCATAAAGTTGACGATGCAAGTCTTGGGTTAGTTAATTATTCAAATGCCATTCTTCCAGTTGAGCTTTCCTCTTTTACTGCCATTGCGGATAAAAATAATATTGTTCTTAATTGGAAAACCGAATCAGAAAACAACAGCAGCTATTTTGAAATAGAAAAAAGCGAAGACGGCCAATCTTTTAAAAGCATAGGCAAAGTAGCCGCAACGGGTGCCATTTCTTTAGGCAATAAATATACTTTTACAGATAAGGATGTGCCCTTTAATACCCTAATACTTTACAAGTTGCGATTGGTTGATAAAGACTTCAAGTTTAAATACTCACCCGTTGTTCAGGTAAAACTATCAAATGCAAAAGCACAGCTGGTTAAAGTATTTCCAACTCATATAACTTCATCAGAAAGGTTAACAGCAGAAGTTGTAAGTAACAAAATTCAAACAGTTACGATTCAGGTTTTAAATAGTGAAGGCAAAAAAATTAGAGAGGTTACTCACGCTTTGGTTCCTGGTCTTAACAGGTTTACTTTATTTCAGAATTCCAATTTGCCAAAAGGTTATTTATATATAAGATTTGTGGGAGAAGATATTGCGGAGACTGTACCGGTGTTAAAGACAAATTAAGTTGTAAAAATTAATAGGATGTGATAATTTAAAAGCTTGCACAAAACAATGCAAGCTTTTAAATTTCTCATCGCCCTACGCATTGGGTTGTTTAAAAGAGTATGTGCTGAAAAGTTAGATTAATATTTACATCGAAGCGGTTGGAGTTGCTTACCAAAGGATAATGCAAATTGTTGTAGCTTAAATTAGTATTTGCAATGAAATAGGTTCTATAGCCAATAAAATAATTCATAAAAACCCTAAGGCTGGAAGATAGTGTTGAAGTTTTATTATCGTAATATAAAGCATCAGCCTCTGCATTAGCACCAATCTGTGTTCGGGTGTTTGGGAAAAAGGCAACACCGTAAAATGCATTTAAACCAGTTTGCCAACCATTACCTTTCCCTTTAGTTATCGACGTTCCTGTTGAGGAAATATTTTTATTTTTGTATTGTCCTGTTCCAACTTGTAAAGAAACTGAAGCGCCCATATTCTGTTGCCATTTTAAATTGATGGGAACATATTTTTCAACCCCTACTTGAGGTGTAATGAACGCGCTGAACCGTTGTGTGCTAAATTTGGTTAATGGAACGAAACTCGTTTGTGAGAGCGTTTTTGAATATTCAATGCCAGGTTTTAAGCGAACAAACCATGCAAAACCTGCTAAGCGATAGGGATTAAATGCATAAGCCCAATTGTCGTTTACAGTTGTAAAGTGTCTAATATCTGTGTTGTTTACAGCGCCGCTCGCACGCAAAAATGAATCTATTTTTGTAAATTCATAAATTCTTCTTCTTCGTGTATCGAAAACCCTTCTATTATTAAGGCTGGTAATAAGTTGGGCGAAAGAGTTGGTTAGTTCAGGCGTTACTGCCACATCTAACAGTCCTTGTGTCTTTAAATCATTCAATATATACATAGCCATCTGTGCATCTTGCACTCGCTCAATTCTTCCCTTTCCAACACCAAAAGCAATTGTATTTTTAACTCCTTCAATATTTTGAATGGTATGTGTGCCTTGCTCTTTAAAACTGTTGTTGTTAAGCGTTAGTTCCAGATTATTTCCATATTCAAAAAACCAAAGACTGTTTTTGTACAATCTATCATTTCGTTGCCACTTAAAAGAGTTACTGAACGTATTATTCTTCTTTTCCTGGTTTCCGATTGTTTGTTTAGAGACGTCTCCCCACGGCTGAAGATAGATACTCGACTCATGCAAACGTTTATCAGTACTAACAGTGTTTGTGTAGTACAGATTAGTTGTGGACCAACTAAGGTTTTTGTTTGAATTTTCACCTGAACTTGTGCTTTTAGAGTTGTTTGATGAACCTGATAAACTTAAATTAACAGACAAGGCCCTAAAACCAGGTGTACGGTATTTGTAGTCTTTTAGCTGAAAGCTCGAATCTTGTGAAAAACAAAGGATAGATGCAAAGAGAAACAAGGTTAGGCATGTTAATTTCAAAGCAGTGTAGTTTAAGGTTAGCAAGGTTAAAGTTGTTGAATAAAAACGTAAAATAAATTATAAAGCTAAGATGGCAAAAAAGCGTCAGCACCATAAAGCGCTTTCATTAACATGTGTACTAAAGAAAGTTTTTGCTGTAATATTTCCCTCCTAAAAGTTCACCTCATATAAATTTTTTTTTATCACTTATATTATCATTAAAAATCTTTGATGATATAATTTCTTTACAACTCTTACGTTTTAATCCACAAACACTCTTAACATCTATGAAAAAGACAATTCTACTCTTTCCATTATTTATTTGTTTATTATTAGTAAGTACTATCAATGCCCAAACCGTTCTCAATTCTGGTGATGTAATGATAACTGGCATAAATGCAGGCAACGGTGATATTGCTTTCGTTACCTGGGTAGATCTGCAGCCTGGTACGAAAATCTATTTTACTAATAACGGATGGAACAGTGCAGCCGCCAGCACCGCTACTGGAAATGGCCGCAACAAAGAAGAAATAGCTACGTGGACAAATTCTACATCGGGAATTATTCGTGCAGGTTCTGCTATTGTTACTAAAACCGCTGACACTTATACTGCAAGCGTTGGTACCACTACAGTATTTTCTAATGCTGGTGCAGCTAATCCTGCTTTAAGAATACAGGATGGCGACCAAATTACGATTTACCAACCAGAATCTGGTAATGGATATTCGGCAAATAACGCCGACGCGGCCACCTTTAAAGGTAAGGTTATCAGCATTGCAGCATGGCTTTACAATTTTGTTTCTAGTGGCACCATTGACGACACTAAAACCTATTTGCCTTCTGACCTGGTTAGTTATAGTGTTTTTCACTCAACCGGTTTTTTAAACCCATATATACATTATAAGGGAGTAAGAACGGGTTTGGCAATTGATGCATATAAAACTCTTTTACTAAACTCCTCTCAGTGGCAAAATGATTGGGCATTACCGTTAAGCACTACTTCTTTTGCTCCGGGTTCATTACCTGTAAAATTGATAAAGTTTACTGCAGCTTTCGCTTCAGCAAATGTTTCATTACGTTGGACAACTGCTGCGGAATTAAATCTTTTAAAGTACGAAGTAGAATATAGCAGCAATGCTGTAGATTTTAATAAGGTGGGAGAAGTGTCTGCAGAAGCAAACACTGGAAACAATGAATACGCTTTCAAGCATATACCTGCCGATGGTGCTATCTGTTATTACCGTTTAAAAATGGTTGATCATGATGGTGCTTTTAGCTATAGCCCAGTTGAAAGAGTGCAAAAAACATCCTTAAACATATCAATGTCTTTAAAGCCTAATCCTGTTGTTGATCAGCGTTTATCGGTTAGTGCAAATAATCTTCCTAGAAATAGTTATGCGCTTATAATAAGCAATAATGCAGGGGTAATGGTATACAAACAAAATATTAATCATTCAGGCGGAGAAATGGTGTTGCCTGTTCAACTTCCATCGCTAGCACAAGGCATCTATCATGTACAGCTTTTAGGTAGTGATATAAAACTGCGTTCAACATTTATGGTTAAATAATTATTTAAAGAATTAATATTTAAAAATACCCGCTTAAGCGGGTATTTTTGATTCTATTGATAATACCACACGGGCAAACAAAGGCATACCTAAAGAGTTAATACCAATAATTATAATAAAGTTTAATATCCCCTTTACTTGCAATTACGATTTTTTATTAGTACGTTCACATTAATAAAAAAACTACTGCGAAATTTTAAATAGAGGCAACAGATAGTTAAGCTGATTTTTCTTCAGGGGCTGTTATAGCAATCCTTGGTAATCCCCCACTTTACATTGCGTCAGTTAGAAACAAGCGAAAGGATAGTCTTACATTTTCAAATCAGCATTCATCATTGTTCAGCATTTGTAATTGGTTCATTGTTCTCCAACTAATGGGCAGGCAGTTCAAGCAATTGGTATTGGGCTTTTCATGATAGTAGGTTTAAGAAAACAAAATTCGTTTCACCCTAAATATACAAAATGAAAAAGTTAATTAAACTTTTACGCGCAAGCATGCGAAAGGAAATACTATTCCTGGTCTTTTTAATTGCTCTTGTCAGCCAATCTTGCAAAAAGGAGATTAGGTCTGATTCTATTAATCAATCTCCTGATGCCAACATTATAAACGGGAAGAGTGGCTTTGATGTTGCTTCATCGCATTTGAAGATTGCTGTTGTTTCTGATATTCATTACATGGATCCTTCGTTGTTAACTAATAACGCATCAGCAGGAGATGCTTTTCAAAATTATCTGGCTGCCGATCCAAAACTAATTGAGTATAGCGATCCTATATTTAGAAAAGTAATTGCAGACCTGAAGACAGAGAAACCTGATATTTTATTAGTACCAGGAGATCTTACAAAAGATGGAGAAAGAGTAAGCCACGAATCAGTTGCTCACTTTCTTAATGAACTTAAAAGCACAGGCATTAAAGTGTTTGTAGTGCCGGGTAATCATGATATCAATAACCCCGAAGCAAGAACGTATAATGGAAACAATGCTTTTCCAACACCTATTATTCAAGCTGCTGATTTTACCAACATCTATTCAAACTTTGGTTATGCAGATGCTGTTTCACGAGACCCAAATTCGTTAAGCTATGTTTCAGAACCTTACTCCGGTTTATGGATAATGGGCATTGATGCATGCAAGTATGAGGACAATAATGATATTGCTATTGTTAGTGGAAGAATAAAATCACAAACATTAAGCTGGATGCTTGATAGATTAGCAGAAGCAAGGCAGCGCAACATTACTGTATTTGCAATGATGCACCATAATCTTATTGAGCATTATGCAGGACAATCGTACTTAGATCCTGGTTATGTTGTTGATGACTGGCAAACGGATGTAAATGCCTTAATAGCAGCAGGGCTGAAAGTGATTTTTACAGGTCATTATCATGCAAATGACATTACAGAATATGTAAACGATGGAAAGAAGTTGACAGACATTGAAACAGGCTCGTTAGTAACAGCACCAATCCCTTACAGGATAGTAACGATGAAGAATAAGGACCTGGATGTTAGTACGAAATATATTACCTCTATTGCTGCAAGTTTACCCGGCGGAATGAGCCTTGCATCTTATTCAAATCAGTTTCTCAGCCAACATCTTGATGGTTACTTTAATTATTATCTTACCAATGTATTTGGAGCGCCAACAGATGTTGCAGCTTTTGCGGCTCCTCTTTACCGAAATGCTATAATGGCTCATTTTGCGGGTGATGAACACATGCCACCTGATCAAAGAAAATTAATAGATCAACTCAAACAAATATCAACAGACATCTCAGCTCCGGTTTATAGTTTATGGACCGATCTCGGAATTAAGGATAATAAAACGCCCATTAAAATTGAGTAGGCAGGAGTTGAAATTTGCGTCTTATAAACAAAGCAAAAGATTGTTACTTTGTCACCTTTGCTTTGGCTAATCTCGTCATCTCTCTTTTAAAAAAATTCCACGATTCAACAAAAATATCAATGTCTTTTGGAAAGGCGTGCACTCCACCATCCACTTTTAATAAGGTTACTTCAGGTTTCCCCTGCTGTTGATAGGTATAACGAAGTATAGATTGACCATTAGTGGTATCTGGATCAGGCAAGGCAGTAATTGTTGGGTTTCCAATGTAGCCTGCAAGATTGGCCCAGTACGTAAAGGTTCGGCTAGTTGAGCGGATGGCGCCCCAGTTGCTTCCATTAATAATAATGTCGCCACCTTCATAATTGTTTAGAGGATCTTTTGTGCCGTTCGTAATCATTACAGCCAGCGGTTTTTTTGCCTCCGCGCAATCCAGGTTAAGTGTATCGGGGAGGTTTACCACAATAGCACTTATTGCTTTGAACCTATTTGGCATTGTTAGTCCAAGTTTATAGGCCATGTGTCCACCTCCAGAAAGCCCAATTGCAAAGCACGAGCTGGTATTAATATCGAACCTAGAACTTAAATATTCTATCATGCCATTGAAGAAGCCCTGTTCATTAATATCAAGTTGATTTGCTTCGCTGGTGGCTCCCTTGCGGCACTCATTCCAATAATGTTTATAACCATCGGGGTATACCAGCAACAACTGTTCTTTATCGGTTAATTTCTGCAAACTAACTGAAGGTGGAATCATTTCCTTGCCTGTCATTCCAGAACCGTGCAGAATGAAAATAACATTACGGCTCTTTTGATCGGAGCCTTCTGGTTGGTAAACGAAACTTCGATACCGGCCATCCACCTTAATAGAATCAGTGATGTATTGTGCATTGCTGATTGTACCGAAGGCTATGAGCGATAAAATTAGAAAAGCAATTTTCATGATTAATAGTTGAATAGGTTGCATAAGTGTCTCTAACTTAATAGAGCAGGGTGGTCTTCTATCGTTCATTATGGCTTTTAAAATTAATATTTTTATGGGCTTTTTTGGTGTTCTTCTGAACAAACTTTGCTTATATCCCGTGAAGTGTTAGACAATCCCCTTCATTGGCGCTTTTTCATAAAAGGAAGCGTAACAATATTTACACTTTTCATTAAATCTACTAGTTGATTGTTGGGTACATAAAGAACTTTTGTTAACGGTGGGAGAGTTGTTATCTATGGTTTTGTAATTATGCCTAATTATATTCATCTTATTTAAAGATGCAGGATAAGCATGAAAGACATACAACAAGGGCGAAAACAATGGCAAAAACACCCTGAACAACAGTGAAAAGCCTGCATTTTCAACATGTAATGTATTTGTGTTTGGCATCGTTTTTTATATTGTTTGTACTGTGTAAACATTACATCATTTAAAAATTAATCTATGAACTCAGAATTGACAGGATACTCAAATTACAGCTACTTCGATAGCGGCAATACCGATGATAAAAGCGATTTAAAAAAGGTATTGATTGGTGTATTAGCAGGTGCCGCTGTAGGTGCAATAGTAGGTGCAGCATTTACTGAAAAGGGCAAGAAGAAAACCAGCCGAATTGCAGAAAGCACAAAGCAACTCGCTGAAAACCTAAAAGAAAAGGCAGTATCTAGTGGCGTTGCAGATAGCCTTGAACGTACGTTGGTTGCAGCAAAAGAAACTGTGGCAGACACGATCGGAAAAGAAGTGCAAAATTTTACATCAGGATTGAAGTCGAGTGGTGGCTCAACTTCTGGCAACGTGTAAACTATCATTTTTCTTACTATAGGCTAGGAGCAGTTGCTTTTAGCCTTTTTTAGTTTCTATCTGGATCTTTTCTTAGATTGTTTTACTTCACCGTCAATCATTGCAAATACAACCGGTTGTGTTGCTTTATAAATCACAACTTCATTATTTAGAATAGGGGGTTTAAAAGTAGGTCCATTGCTTATAACTCTTATGGCTTCAGCTCCACAAGCCGGGCATCTTGCCGGAACATTAGTAGCTACAACATCTGTAATCTTTCCTTCTTTATCAATAGAAAATTTAACGATCACTCTATACTGGCCTTCGTTTAAGTCAGCATCAAAAGCAACTTTCGTGTTTATGTTTGCTGCTATATAATTTCTCCATTCTTTACCAAACTCAGGCAAACGCTCTACCACATAATTTTTTATCTCGTTACCCTGCTCATCCCAGCCTTGCTGAAGTTGGTTTGCGTAACTAATAAAGCCCTTCTTACTGCCGTTTGCATAGTAATAAGTTCTGTTTAATATTCTTCCACTATCATATTGAGACATGTTATCCTTTGCACCATCATCTTTGTACCAGGTAACTTCACCGTGTGGCAGTTTTAAATCCTTATCCAAATACATTCCTTCGAAATATAAGAGGTCGTTCTTTACCCGAAATTGTTTCCTTACCCATTTGTCATTTTGCAGATACATTTTACCGTAAGACGTGGCGGTATCCTTAGCGCAGCTTTTTCCATCTTTGTTCCAGTAGTAAAAAATAGTATCGGTTTGTGCAAAAGCTGAAATCTGGGTCAATATTATAATGAAAAAGAGTGCTGTTTTAATTTTCATTAATTGTTTAGGTTGAACGATAAAAATAGGAATTTTTATTGAGGCTACGGTTCAGATAAGTGTGCATATACTAGTCAATTTTAGAAACCTGGATAACCAGGCGCAGTTGTGTTATTAATTAAAGTTTATATGGCAGAAGCGGAATTAAATGCACAATATTCCTCTTGCCGATAGGTTGGTATATAAAGCGGAAGAGTATTAGCAGTGCTGCAGATTATTTTAATGGTAAGGTTAAAGTAGCTGTATTTAATTACTGATCCTGTTAAGTTTTAAATAAACACGCGGAGTGATTCGAAGAATTGACGTGTCTGCTGTAAAGTATGAAGTTGTGTCATTTTTTCGTTTAGTTACGTATGCTTCAGCATACCAGAATGCTTTTGCCTTATAATCAAAACGATACAGAGAATCTTTATTATTCTTCCAAATTCTATTTAACGGAGCGTACTTAGAAAATTCAATAGCATTTTGCAGGCAAGAGGAGGGGTTATTAATTCGAGACGAAAAATTAATAGTATCTGCCTCTATTTTATACAGTTCAAACCTTGATGCCTTATAAAAATAATCAGCGCAAAAAGAAGTGTCAGTACATATACTTATAGTATCAGCAAGCATTTCTAGAGTTGCAGCTTTCCATTTAATTTCCTCTATATATTCTAACCTCTCTTTGGCTATGTCTTTTTCCCAGGGATAGATTGAGAAAAAAATGGCTATAAAAATAAGAACTATACTAGAGTAAAATCCAAGAAATACTACAACTCTTCGATTCATAAATAAAGGTGCTGCTCTCGATAGCGCAGGCCTACTAATGTAATGCAATTTCGACCTGCTGATCTCCTTTTAATCTTTTTTTGCCTTTGTTGGTGTTCTTCACCAACCAACTTCGCTTAATCCTCCCTTTATTGCCCTTGGCGGTATTTTTTACAAACAGCTTTTTAATAGATTATTTACTACTGAATACTAACACGGGCAAAGAAACTAATTAGTGGAGCTTAATTTCTTTTCATAAAATAACATTTCAGACCATGAATGATCTACTGCATTCTTTATACTCGTTTGGTATCCGCTCCACGATCCATCACCATTTGCAGCATTAAAGCGTTCTTTCAATGGCGTTCTAAAACCTGGTTCCCGTTCTTTCAATCCATCTTTATATCGGGTTACAATACTCATTTCAGGTGCACCCGACGAACTTAATTCGTATACTGCTACTGATTGGTTACTAGCCTGCCACGTTTTCTTCAGCTTCTTTATCAAATCTTCTATTTCTTCACTGTACCCGGGCTTTGAAAAGATATGAGTAATGGCAATTTTATCAGAGTAGTCACTAACTTGAACTGAGCTTAAATCCTCCCTATAGAGAGCATAGATACTGGAGCTTTTTTCAGTTAGCAAGGGAGCGATATTAGTATTATAATCAGCAAGATGGGCGGGGCCTAAATCTCCTCTTTTATCCAAACCATCCCAGGTCATTGGGCCCTCCACAATATGATAACCGCCGGCATCAGGGCCGGTTTGAATAGTGTACACTCTCCATTTGTTATCGCCCTTATGAAATTTTTGAGCATGTGCCGCTAATGCTTTTTCAAAAGCCTGTATTTTATCAACCTTAGGAAAAATGCGGTCCACTGTAACCAGTGTTTTATTTTGTGAAAGTACAAACAAGGGCATTGCAATCAGCAAATACAACAACTTTCTCATATGCAGAGTTTTTTAGGTTTATAAGAAAAAATATAGAAGTAATTATGCTTGCTGCTTTAACAACACCATGTTTAAGAAACTGAATAGAACAATGGCACTAAGTGAATGCGAGTGCAATAGGTTGGCTAAAATTTGATATTCAGCTTTGTTGGTGTGCTTCAAGAATAAGAGAAAGAATAGGTTGCATTAAATCTACAATTTGTAATTGGATAATGCAAGTTTTTTCGCTGCTTTTGTATTTCTTCGTCAATACCTTTTTAGCTGAGTTTCGCCTTTGTTGGTGTTCTTCGCCAACAAATAATTTACGCCTTCGCCTTTGTTGGTGTTCTTCACCAACAAACTTCAGTTACGCCCGATAGCGCGTTAGAAAGTTCCATTCGTTTGTTCCTTTCGCTTAAAAAGAAGGCGCGGGGCAGGAACACCAACAAGGGAAAAAAACTTTGATATTTTATACCGAACAATTTAAGCAGGTTATTCTGTTCTTAAATTCTCTACAGGGTTAGCATTTGCTGCCTTCAAGGTCTGCGACAGAATAGTTGCAAGTCCCAAAATCAACATAATTAACAGGCTAACAATTACCTCAAACAACCCAACTTTTATACTATAGTGCTGGGTACTTGTCAATATCTCGTTGAAGAGGAAGTATATAACGGGAATGGTAATAACGCTGGCTATAGCCATCAGGAAAACAAAATCTTTTGACAACATAATTACCAGGCTTTTAGCACTTGCACCTAATATCTTTCTTACGCCTATTTCTTTATAGCGTTTTTTGTTGGTGAATGATACCGTTCCTAACAACCCAAGACATGCCACGGTGATCGCCAACAGGCCAAGGAAGCCCCAAAGCTTCATAATCATAATATAGAAACTGTAAGCGTCTTTGATCTCTTGCGAAAATAATTGCGCAGTGAATTTTCCCTGCCCACCTATTTTTTTCCATAGCTTTTCCATTTCGGTAAGGCTACCCAAGGCATCCTTGCCTTCCAGCTTAATATTGGCGTAAGTAAATTTATCCGGGTTGTATTCAAAAAAGAAAGGAGCAATAACATCTTCCAGCCCTGCATAGTGAAAACTCTTCAACACACCTGCAATGCGGAATTCACTACTATCATTCAACGTGATCATTCTATTGATGGCCGCAGAAGGCTCTTTAAGATTTAACGCTTTCACAAACTCTTCATTCACGATAATGAACCTCGAGTTCTCCGATTTATCCTGGCCAAAACCTCTGCCTGCCAGCAAGGTTAACTTCATGTTTTTAATAAAGGCTTCATCCACCGACATTGAGGTTACTGCTATGGAATCAAACTCCCCTTTAGTTTTTATGAAACGCTTGGAAGCGGTTCCAAGTCCTAAAACATGCGACGACATGGAGATTTGTTTGACCGCCGGCACCTTCTCAAACTCGGTTTTAAATATTTGCTGATTTATATTTTGGAGCTCAACATCGAGAACCTGTTCTTGCTCAAATCCAAGGTTATAGTTTACCGAATATTGATACTGACGCATCATGATAACCACTGCCATGATAAAGCCAAGAGAAATTATAAATTGAGTCGTCAATGCAAACTTGCGGAAGAACGACCGGCCACTCGTTTTTACTTCTTTACCTTTTAAAGCAACAATTGGCGAAAGCTTCGCAAAATATAGTGCGGGAACAAAACCTGAAACGGCGCCTACCAGCAATGCAAAAACAAAGAAGCCAATAAACGTTTCCCATGTAGGCGTTAGGTCTAACGGGGTGGTTTCGATCATCGACATTAAAATATCTTTTCTTACTACTTCATAAATCAAATACGAAAGCATTAACGCCACCAGCACGATGGTCGTAGCTTCTACAATAAACTGCAAAATGATTTGCTTCTTTCGCCCACCCATTACCTTTCTCACCCCAATCTCTTTCATTCGCTCCAACGATTGTGCAATAGAAAGGTTAACATAGTTGGCACAGGCTGGCACCAATACAATCAGCGTTATTAAACCGTTAACCAATATCTCCAGGTAACTCCAGTTAGAACCGATGGGGTCCAACATGTCTTCAGAGCCAGGGGTAATTTGATCAAGAGCCTGCAGCTTGAAAGTAACCTTACTTTTTTCCTGGGCATACCGTTCTTTTGCTACGTTATTAAGAAAGCGCTCTAAGTTACCTGTGTTCGCATCTTTGCGAAGGAGCATATAAACAAAAGAGCCTTTGTAGGAATTCCAGCCTTTCTTATTGTCGAGAAAAACAGATTTTGGGTGACCTACAATAGTTGAGTAGGAGACTACTGCGGAAAAATACATGTGGCTGTTTTTGGGCACGTCTTTACAAATACCCGTAATCAAAAAGCTACCATAGCCTGGTATATCTATCATTTCGCCCATGGGCTCCTTATCGTCGAAGATTATTTTTGCCTCCGTCTCCGTAAGTACAATACTGTTTGGATTGCTAAGTGCTGTTGCTTTACTTCCTTTTAGTAAGGGGAAATTGAACATTTCGAAAAAGCCGGGATCGGCAAAATAGCCACTTACCTCAATCTTCTTATCGCCATAAGAAGCCTCACCATCCAGGGATCTATGAATCCGTACAACTTTTTCTACCCCGCTAAAATCTTTTAGGTTTTCAGCAAGATGGGCCGGAGCTGAGGCGTACTTGGGATTTTCCTTCTTATCCAATAATTGAGAGGTTACCCGGTAAATGCGATCGCCGTTCTGATGAAAATTATCGAACCGCGAAAGAAAAGAAAGAAAGGCAATGAACAACAAGCTTAGCGACATGCCAAGTGCCAGCCCAATTACATTCAATATTGTGAAGAACTTGTTTTTGGAAAGATTGCGGACGGCTACCTTAAAAAAATTCCTGAACATAAGGCGGTTTTGGTTTATAAAGTCGTGACGATCGACTAGCGTTTATTAGGACTATCTATAGTTACTGCCCTTTACTACTGAAGACTGTGCCAAAGCTGTTATGCTTTAGCTATTAATACATTATGTGTGATGTCCATTTTCCTTGTGTGCGGTATCGAACAGGAGGTGTACGGGATTGATACAGTCTTACTGGTCAAGATCAAACCTATCATGTTTTTATTAAGAAATGTTTCAGTTGAGCTCTTGCTACTAATTGTTCTAAGAACAATATTTGTTTTTGGTTTGAGGTGACTTGCGGAACACCTCGACCAACGGGGGGTTCTCACAAATAAAACCAATCCGATAGACACCCAGCTTAATCTTTCTCGTGGTCAATTTTTTGCGAGTATCCACTTCCATAACTTTGGCAATTTTAAAACTCCAGCTTATAAACTGCATTAGATAGAACACCGTTTACATATCCTCCTGCCACATAAATAGTGTTGTTAACGAAAATCATTGCGGCAGATTGAAGTGCTATGGGAAGTACGCCAATTGACCAGGATTTTGTAGTAACATCATATATATCAAATTTACCAATTGCATGTTCATCCCCATTGAACACGATTTTATTATCCTTTACAAACACATTTCGTTCGTTGGAATAAAAGGATGCAGGACCGGATAAAGTCATTAAACTACGAGCATTGGTGTTAACGTCTAACGTTTCCACAGAGCAGATGGATCCGGAGCTGGACGATGTTTTACCTCCCGCAAAATATAGAACCCCGTTAACTGCAATAGCGGCATGGTGGCCCCTTGCAACCTGTAGAGTAGTGGTTGACCACATATCGGTGGCATTATCGTATACATCAATAACATTTGAGCAACTTCCTGTCCACGGGTCTCCACCACTAAAATATACTTTATTGTTTGCTGCAGCCACGGTGATAAAATTCCTGGGAATACTTAGCTGGGACGTTGACCAGGTCTTAGAAGTAAGGTTATAGATAAATACAGTATTTACAGCATAAATACCATAATTTCCTCCAGCAAAAAACACTTTATCTCCGACTGCAGCCCCAGTCAGCCCATCAGCTTCTTTAGGTAACTGAGAAACGGTCCAGCTATTAGTGCTTGCATCGTATATATCTACCACGTTTAAAAAAAAGTTGCTAGTGCTATCTACTCCACCGGCAAAAAAGACTTTATTGCCTGCTCTAAATAAAACTAAATGTATTAGTGCGGCCAGAAACTGATATTCTACTAAAGTATCAAAGCAGTTTAACCTTCAAGTTTAGCACTTTAATTGCTCAATATTAAAAAGTTTTTCCTTCACCTGTTGACTTTGCTTTCTGGAATTACACTCTTGATTTACTGCCACT
>Ga0115848_100352_pt1 | contig 17158 bp, 20 predicted proteins | sample InSIn3gowninarea_FD_83862 | JGI IMG/M metagenome (GOLD analysis project Ga0115848, IMG submission 83862) | reverse complement strand
TATGGTTTGGTCTTATCAATTGACTAAATATTTCACTCATTGACCATAGGTTTTTGCAGTTGACCATAGATAGTGACCATTGATCATAGCCTTCTAAATCAAGGTTTTGATTATTGGCATTGTTGGGTTCATATCATGATATTTTTTAGTTGATTTTGCTAGATAGGTTTATGAATGAAGATATAGATCATTGTACTCTATTTTGCTAAATCTTTCAATGATAATATAATAAGAACAATAATTTGAAAGGATTTGTCCCATAGTGGGTTTTTCCCTGATCTCTAACCAATCTGGATGTCTCTATGCGTGAATTATTTTCTTCTATTTGTTCCTTTATGTTACATTGCATCCAGTTTGAAAATTTATGAAACATGGTCCCCGAAGGAAGAGAGAAGGTCGTAGACTTCTGTAGGTTGGTGCCTACATACTAATAAACACGTTGGCTAGTAAAAGAGCTAGGATGAAGAAAAGTCGTTGAAGGTCACCCATATGAATGGACCTATGATGGAAGCTCAAGAATATTATAGAGACCTAAAAGAATACTAGGGTTTCAAGGAAACCCTAGGCAATTTTATTGTTAGGGCTTCATGGATATTATGAGGTTAGGGTTTGGAAGAAACCCTAGATTATGACAAATATTTGAGATATGCAATCTAGAAATGCTAGCATGATGAGTGTGAATATATTCTATCACTTGTGATAGATTTGATGTAGCCCTATATGGGATAGTCTCAATTAGACCTTGACTATTGATGAAGTTGATTAATATATTGAAGGAAACAATGTTATATTGGTTAATGGATAATCATGACTCTTGAAGGTTGGTTCAAGAGGGAGTTGATCTCCTTTCATTAAAATATAACTACCTTTTATATTTGTGATACCTCTTTGTATTATATTATTGTTTAAGTTTACTTCTTTGATTATTACTTATACTTCTTGCTTGTGTATTTGAGTATTTGGATACTTCTAGCCTCCTGATAAATTGTGATAAGTGGATCCTTCTTGAGGATCATATAAGGTGCAAGAAAAAATGGATAGTGTAGGAAGAGAAGAGTTAGTGTTGGAAGAGGAAAAGAGGCACTTGATGAAAAGTTGACAAATTGATCCAAGTTTTCAATGTGAAGGTGCACATGTATCTGAATACTACAAGCTATATATGATGCCTTGTTTCAATGTTATGTTTCCACTACAAATATTGGATGGCAAGGTAAGCCCTAAGGTATGATGTAAATATCACCTTCATGAATGACTCATATTTAACATGAAAGTAAGTTTGATTCATGCTACTTATGATGGGATGGTGCAATTGGTATTGGACAACTATATTACAATATATTAAGTCATGGTAAACCTACTTACAAACATTGATTTTTTTTAATATTTGTGTACTTGGAAAAGTATCTTACATGATGAATTTCTAGATCTTATGAAGAAAGGTAGACACATTATTTTTGATATGGTGAATTGATGTTATTTTTAATTCTTATGAAAAACATGATAACCATGATGATAGAAGTGTAACAATAATATTGTTTCTTGAGATCACCTTGTTGACCTTGGCTTAGTAGTTTTTCCAATGTATTAAATCTGTATGCTTTGAATTGATGGACTAAGATATATTATGTTCATGATCTTTGTGTTGGAAATCATACTGAGAGGGGGGGGTTGAATCATTATTATCAGATCAATAATTTTTCATTTCCCAAATAGATTTTTATACACTACTTCTGTGAAGTGAACTAGCATGTACACACTACTGTGATTAGTCAAAGTAGTGTATACCCAAAGAACTTGTGATTTAGTTAATTTATTATGTGATGATCTATAACCAGTGCATTAGTAACTTATTAAACAATGCAGTAAAAACATAATAAACCATCACACATAAGAAACACACATGAACACCAAGATTTAAGGTGGAAATCCAATGTGGGTGAAAACCACCTGTTGCTGTCATCTTTGTCTTCTTTTAATAATAAGAAAAATTGTTTACAATCTTGTACTCGTGCAGACTCATACTAGTACATAGGCACCCCCCTGCAGAAGGCTACAACCTTCTATCATTATCCATCTTCTAGTGGAAGGGAGCTACAACCTCCTAGCTCTTTTACTAGCCAACGTGTTTATTAGTATGTAGGCACCAACCTACAGAAGTCTACGACCTTCTCTCTTCCTTCGGGGACCATGTTTCATAAATTTTCAAACTGGATGCTCTTGGCACACAACAAAACACATGATGACATTGTCTCATCAAATTTTCATACTGGACCCATCAGAAACTTTTAAACTCAAACTAAATCAACCAATAATTAGTTAATCGGAACAATCAGATCACTGTGCTAAACCTAGAGACCTGCATCATCATTCAGAAGTAGCTACAACCTAAAAAATCATGCATCAGGATCTATACTCTACTTTACTGAATCCAACCTGTGCGTATACGCTACTTCCTTTAATAAAACCTGCATACACTTTCAAAATTACTAAAACATAAAACTTTTGAATCAAGTCTGTATGAACCAACAATATATTGAACATCTACTATCAATTTACAAAGCCTTACACAGGCAGTAGCAGAGATCACCCTTCTCACTTATACAACCAATCAATCAGATACCAAACTCCTTATGCATTCAATTTTACATTTAGATCTAAGAAGACTTCATTGACAAATAGCAGTAAAACAACAATATTAATAAAATAGATCAGTCATATTTGAACAACATACTTTTTCTTTTCCATAAGCTACTTGGAAGAGCCAAACCATCATGTATACGCAACTTCACCAAAGTGAACCAGTTTACATATTTGCAAATATTAACTCATATCTTTGCTGCTGTTCCAAACTTTAGACAAACCTAGATCATGACATTCAAAGAATGAAATAGGTGTACACAATTAGATCTGGCCCAACCAATATCAAATAATTCAATGGTAAGTCATTTCGGATCTCATGATCCTAATCCAACATTGAATTCAAGGTACACAAAATATTTCAATTCAAATCACCAAGATAGCCCCTGCAACACAAAATATACTTCAAATATAAGTATTCCTTAGAAACCCTTTTCACTTGCACACCAAGGCCATATGATCTTTTACTCCTTATATAGTTTTAGGCCTTTCTCAATACTTTGGACCAAAAACACTTAGGACCTGTGGTATTCTTGGGTGGGATGAAATAGTCATTACTGCACTCAATATTGTGGGCTAATACCATGGTATTCATCCTTGGTATTCTATACTCTTGAAATTCCTTTATTTTCCAACCTATATGTGCTTTTCTTCTTGCAAGAGTGCGTGTATACATATATGCACTTTTTGTTATGTGGACCTACGTGTATACATTGTTTTGACTAAGTGGGCATGCGTATACATATTAAACTATTTTTCACCATCCTTTACCTTCAACTTCTTCATTCTTCTTAGTACACTTTAGTTCCATCTTCATGTTCTTCTGTACCAATGCCTTGTTACATCTGAATGGATCTGTTACACTATGGGTTACCTTTCATCAGAACTGAACTGACCTGTGAATGAGTTGCCATCAAGGACAACACTTGTATCATATTGCCAACAATCTCCCCCTTTGGACTTGATGGAAACCATTATGGTGTTGATTACTGCAAGTTGTAGAAACTATTAGAGATATCAAGCAACACCAAAAACACCAAAATACTCTCCCCCTTTGACATCAAGGGCAAAGGGTGGACCAAATTATTCTCCCCATTTGATATACATCATGTTGTCCATGATCCCCCTTAGTACATGCCAAGTCTACAAATATATGTTTCAAAAGAATAACATGACTCTATAACTCAAATAAGTGAGTATGACCTCCTTATGACCAATGACTCATACATACATCAATCACCCAACCAAATGGGGATACACCACATTTGACTCATCCACCCAGCCAAATCAGGATATACCAATTGTTTATACATGAAATAAGTACAACAAATATTACATCATCCATCCCATGCAAAGTGGGGATACAAATTACATCATTTATCCAATAAGACTCATTCAAATATAGACTATGACAAAAGAAGTCATATCACACCCTATGACTTAAACAACAAATCATAGCTGAATTCAACAACCAAAATTCAAACAATGCAGAATGCGTGTGAAGGCTAATGCTCCCCCTGAGCTTGTGCTACATGTGCATCGTCAACAAGTCATGCATCAAGGCATCTTTGTGAATCAGATAAAAATCAATGAACAAAGCATATCTTTAGACTATAATCATAAGTATCAGACAGAGCACCCATATTCAAGTCTGACCCACTGTTTTTATGTTAGAAAAACATATACGCTCCTTCATCCATAGAAACCTACATGTATATGCAACTATACTTCATGAAACCTGCGTATAATAACCTTCCTCTAAAAACTTTAAGAGAAGGATGATGTAGCAATGACTCCCAGTTTTTGTATGAGATATTCAAATGTTCCTCTGGGAAGTGGTTTAGTGAATACATGAACAACCTGTTCTTTGGAGGGAACATACTCCAATTTAACGTTTTTTTCAAGCACTTGTTCTCGTAGAAAATGGTACTTAATGGGTATGTTGTTGGTCTTGGAGTGCATGACTGAACTTTCTGAAATATTGATGGCACTTGCATTATCACATAGAATGGAGATGGGTGGAGTACATGTGATCTGAATTTCTTTCAATGTTTGCATCATCCAAATTAGTTTTGTGCAACAAGATGTAGCAACCACATATTCTGCTTCAGGTATAGATAAGGCAATCAAACTTTGTTTCTTGTTGAACCATGACACTAACTGAGAACCCATATAGAATTCGTCTCCACTAGTTCTCTTTCGATCATCAACATTTCCTGCCTAATCTTCATCTATATATGCATGAAGAGTAAGGTCTATATCTTTAGGACACCATAGTCCAAAGTCTTTAGTTCCTTGAAGATATTTGAGAATCCTTTTGACTACCTGGAGATGTTATTCCTTTTGATTTGCTTGGAAACTTCCAACAATTCCTACTGCATGCATGATATTGGGTCTGGTACCTGTTAGATAAAGAAAACTTCCAATCATAGATTTGTAAGTTGGTTGGTTTACTGCTGGTGATTCATCATTAGAACTAAGACTACATTATGTTACCATTGGAGTACATACTAGTTTAGAATCTTCCATTCCTTACTTCTTGAATATCTTCTTGAGATATTTGGTTTGCGAAAGAAAGATACCATCTTTGGTTTGCTATACTTGTAGACCAAGAAAATAAGTAAGTTCACAAAGTAAGGACATTTCAAATTCTTACTACATTACTGAAGAAAAATTCTGACTCATGGATTCTTCATTGCTACCAAAGATGATATCATCAACAAAAACAACAATAATTAGCAGTTTATCATTTTCAACCTTTGTGTATAAATTTCTATTAGAAAAACCTTTTATGAAACATTATTGCTGTAGATATTTGTCAAGGTGGTAATACCAAGCCCTTGGACCCTGTTTCAGACCATAGAGAGCCTTTTTAAGCTTGCATACGAGTTTTGCATCATTTAAAATAATGAATCCTTTTGGTTGTTCAATATAAACTTCTTCTTCTAAGTCTCCATTAAGGAAGGTCGATTTTACGTCCATTTGATATACTTTGAATTTTCAAAAACTAGAAAGAGCAAGAAACATCCTTATGGCTTGAAGTCAGGCAACAGGTGCAAAAGTTTCTTCAAAACCTATACCTTCTTGTTGAGCATACCCTTTACAAACAAGTCTGGCCTTGTTTCTAATAAGTTCTCCATTTTCATTCAGTTTGTTCTTAAATATCCATTTTTGTCCTATAACATTTTATCATGAGGTCTAGGAACTAACTCCCAAGTATCATTCTTTTCAATTTGGTCAAGTTCTTCATCCACAACCTTGACCCAACATTCATCTTTGTAGGCTTCATTTACGTTCTAAGGTTCAGTGGAAGATAGTAATGCTAGATAGCTTGAGGTCCCTATAAGAGTTCTTCTTGTCTATACAACAACTTTGTTTTCTCCTAGAATTTGAGATTCTAGATGATTCTTCTGAACATACCTAGATGGAGTCTTTTCCCTGTCTGTTGTATCTTCTTTTCATGCTTCATTGGTTTCTTCCTCTATATCATTTTGGTTTTATGTGGGAAAGCATTCCCCAACTTCCTCACTGTCATACTCCCTTTTTGATTTCATTTGTTCCAAATTTATGCATGCTTCATCAATTATAACATCAATGCTTTCAAAAAAATTTCAGAGTCTTTTATTATCACATTTGTATCCTTGACTTTTGGATGAATAACAAAGAAGAATTCCTTCGTCTGCTTTGGTTTTGAACTTACCAAGTTATTCATTAGTCCTTTTAATAAAACATTTTATTCCAAAAACTCTAAAGTGTTTTATAGTAGGAGGCTTACCATACAAAAGTTCATATGGAGTTTGATTTCTATTTATAGTAACATTCGCTTTGTTGAGAATAATTATGGCAACAAATGCTACTTCACCCCAGAAGGTTGTAGGAGTTCCAGATTTATCTAGAATAGCTCGACCCATTTTTTGAATTGTTCTGTTCCTCCTTTCTACCACACCATTTTCTTGAGGAGTTCTTGTGACAGAGAATTCCCTTTTTATTCCATGTTGTTCACAAAAGTCAAAGAATTCATCTTATATGAATTCTCCCCCTCGATTAGATCTAAGACATTTGATTTTTCGATATGATTCATTTTCAACTAAATCTTTGAAGGCTTTAAAATTTTCAAATGCTTATATTTGTGCTTTAGTAGACCTATCCAACACATATTGGAAAAATCATTAATAAATAAAATAAAGTATTCTTCTCCATGCGGTGACTTTTTCCTTGTTGGTCCACATAAATAAGTATGGATGAGTTCAAGAGGTTTACTTGCTGACCCTTCTTTTTCAATGAATTTAAATCTGGTTTGCTTATCGATTTGACATGGTTTGCATATGGTATTTTCTAGGATGTTGATATTCGGAAGATCATGAACTGCCTTGAGCCTGCATGCTTTTCTTATTTGAGAAAACCTTAGATGTCCCAATGTTCTATGCCATAGCTAGATTTCATCTGTTTTGCTTAGGTAACATTGTTGTTGTCCTTCCTTAAGTATATATAAGTTGTTTGGAGTTCTTGTCCCCTTGATCACAGTCTTTCCTGTATCAAGCTCATGAACCACACATCTATTTGATCGAAATACCACTTCATTTCTTTGATCACACATTTGATTGAAAATCAATCAATTATGCTTTAAACCATCTACATACATGACATTTCCAGCTTTAACTTATTCTTTGAAGAAAACAAAACCTTTACCTTTAAGGATAGTAGGTGTGTCATTTCCAAATGAGACATTCTTTTCTTTTTCTAAAGCATTATATGAATTCAGTTTCTCTTTATCACCTGTCATGTGTTTGGAGCATCTGTTGTCAATGTACCACTGATTTTCTTGTCCTTCTACATACAGAGCTATGCCACATCTTTCTGATTTAGATTCCTTTCTTCTCCATATCTTGGGATTTAATGGTGTTTGCTCCTTTTGAAGTGTTGGCCAAAATTTTCTCCTGCATTTAGATTCTTCATGACCAAAGTTGTTACAAATTGAACATTCTATTTCATTTTAAAGAGGAGAAAAGTTATTATAGGAACTTTTTATTGATTCCTATCACACTCCTTTTATTTTGTTCTTCTCTAGTCATGATGGTTTTGTAAACAACACATTGAGAAGCCTTGTGCCCAAAGTTATGACATGAAACATTGCCCGTTAAAGAAGTTTCTGTGGTGATAGTATCATTTGGTATTGTTTGACTGTTGATTGCGGCTTCTACTGATATTAATCCTTGGAGTAAATTGAGTATTATTTACCTAATGAATAATTATAGACTTTTGTTGACAATTGACATATTGTTCACTGGTCTTTGCTACATCAAGATAGCTTATGGTGGAGGCTGATGGCTTTTGTGATTGAGATTAATCTTCAGTATATGCAAGACCTATCTTTATCAGAGGAGAACGTTGAAAATTAATGATTTCATTTAAAGTTTCTGATCCTTTAGCAAATTTAAGATTAAGATATTTTGTTTTCTCAAGATCTTTGCTTAGACCCACAATTTCACATTCTATATTTTCATTGTGTTTTTATTTTTTAGCAAGTTGGTGTGTCAAAGTATATATGATCATATTCTTTTCTTCTACATAGATTTTGAGTTTAGTGATTTCTTTAGGAAAGTCTTCCTCTTCTAATGCATAAAAAAAATCACCATTGTCATAAGCCATGAGTAGTCTATAATCTTGTTCAGTTTCACCTTCATCACTATTAGATAAACATCACTATCTTCATGTGTATAGTAACTCCTTCTATTCACAACCTATTTTCTATTGCCTTTTGCATATTCCTTTGCTTTTTCATATTTATCTTTATGAGGACATTTGGAAGCATAGTGATCGACTCTACCACAAGCAAAGCATTTAAAAGGTAGCTTACCTCTGAATCTTCCAGAACCCTGTTGAAGCTTCTTGATAAAATTTACCTCATCTTCTTCTTCTGAAATGTGTCCTAATTCATTGTGCTCTTTCTTTTCTCTTCCCTTTGCTGATGCTTTAAATGCATCTTCTCTCATATTTGATGGACCTCCTTTTCTCATTTCAAAGGCAATTAGGAGTCCATGAAGTTAAGTCACAGTGATAGTCTGAAGATCCTATTTCCTTCTATGGAAGTGTTGGGCATGGAATCCCCCCCAAGGCATGTTTTGGGGCTTAAAGCCCAAGTTTTGACCAAATCTTGTTGTGAAAGCTTTGTGAATTGCGGGCACGGGGCATGGAAGTATGATAGAGCCACAAGGTTATCCGCCCTAGTTTTGTAATGTAATCTTGGCTGGATAGACCAACCCATGGTCCACAGACCATGGAATTTATAAATAGAGTGAGTCTCTAAGTGTAGAAAAGAAGGAAGAAATGAAGAGAATAAAAGGATGATAAGTATAATATATTGAGTCGAAGTGTAAAGTGTGTCTATGGTTCATATAGTACGAGAAGGCTCTCCAGCTAAATGCACAGGGCAGTTCGAGTCTGTAACCGTTGGAGAATCAATAAAGAGAATTTTTTCTATAATTTTGTGTATCTTTTCCTGGTTTAATGCATGATCGGATATAATTTGCAAATATATTGTTTATTTATTGCACGAACCTGTATGAATGTTTTTTATTGTTAAGTATAACTTAAGACATTTAAGTAGGTGAAGGTGCTTAAATAATACTGGAAGTTAAATAGGATCTCAGGTAATAGTGCAGAGTGGGGCACAACCCCTGGTTAGGGTTGCGCGAAGGCAGGGTATCAGGTCACAAGGAATGGAAGGTGCACAAAGCCACCTACGCGCAGGAACAAACAAAGGACCAGTTGAACTCATAAAAAATCTCTAGGGTGTGGAAACCTAGTTCTAGCACCCTTCCATAGTACTTCGGGTGAGACCTCAGCTCACGCTCCGTGGACTGTTGTTGAAAGGGCCAGTAGTACAGGGACTTGTTTAGCTAATTCACTTCGAACTAGGGTCAGGCCCCAACAAGCTAACAAATGGTTCTGTTGTTGGGACCGGGATCTGCATAGAGATGTTTGATGTCATATCACTGGAATCTGACAAAGAAAGGAATTGAAGAGTGGTTGGATAAAAAGATTGACTAGTTCGCTATGAAGGAAAACAAGAATTTGTGATTATCAAAGGAACAATGGTTAGATTGCTACTTGTATACGAAGATCCATGAAATTTTCTTTGCATCCTTCCCTATTGAGTTGTACGAGTGGATTGCAAAGCTAGCAGATAGCCAAGGAAGGTATAAACTCAACAAACCTATTGTGTGGATTCCAAAATTGGAGTGCAGATTAGAAACATCGGAAGATTAGATCGTGTGTGTTGTTGATCATTGGGTCGATCGAATCATTGGAGGATTCATTATCGAATTCACGGTAGATACTTCAGTCAGCTATAGCGAGGCAGAACGATCATTCCTGAAGGGACCATGAGGTAAGTACATTAAATCTTTGAACACTTGGATTAAAATGCTACTATGGGAAAAAAGGGTTATGCAAATAAATTGATGTTTGGGGCTATGTGAAGTGGGAGAAACTACAGAAATGAAGGTAGCATAGAACTAGATACTATCCCCTTGATTTCACCTCTGCGAGGAGGCGAAGAGGAGCTCCTAAAGGTCTCGCAAGAAGTGCAATCATTCCAATAAGGCAGAGAATTCCACGCATACCACCCCCACCCACACCACCACCAGTTTCATCATCTTCACCCCCGACTTCACCCATACCACCTCCGCCACCACTGTGAAGTAGTACTGCTAGTGTGATAAAGCTACTAGTGTTCAATGGAGTAGGGAATGAAGATCTAGACCAATTTTGGTGCGAGATAAAAGCTGTATGGGAAGAATAGGGTGTCGTGGATGACAATATAAATAAGGAAACGTTGGTCAACACTCTGCAGGATCATGCGCTGAATTGGTACATTAAGCATTCCAATGAAAATCGAATGTGGGGATAGTGGATATACAGGATCCACTAAACAAAGTATTTAGTAGGCCAAAATCAGAGGCAAAATTGATCATTGGATTCAAGGAAATCATGATGCTACCTGGTGAAACCCCGTGGGAGTTGGATCAAAGACTGAAGTGCACAATTCACGAAGCAAACATGACATTAACAGATGGGTAACATTGCGAATGGTTTGTAGCATCATCAACACCGCATCTATGAAATGCGATGTTGCAACATAGGCTAACCACTCAGGATAAGGCTTTGTAGGTCATGATGAGAGTGTACGAGACTCCTATACAAGATCCTAACCTAGGAGTTCAGCACATTCATGCGTAGTTGAAAAGCTTATGTCTTCAGATGCAGAGTTTGAAACAAGATAGGACGACTCACTTAGAAGTGCGCAAAGAGGTATTGTGCGTAAAATGCATGGGCCAGGGGCATGACAAGGACCATTACCCGATGTTCACAAATTACCTTGTGGGAGGAGGTCTACTGCCATTAAGATCAGAGGCATAAGTAGGACCAAGTGCGGTATGTGCATTATGGTGCACGATTTGTCAGATAGGAGGAAAGCATGCTATAGATAAGTACCATCTATTACAAAATTATATGCATAATTCCCAATAGTTGTTCTGTAATTTCTGTAGGTCAAAAGGCCATGGTGAGTGCACCTGTAGAAGTTATGAACTGATGATGGATTGAACTCCTACCTACATAGTTTAGACCGAGACATGGCCCCTCGATCAAAAAGTAGGAATGGTGTGAACTGGATTTCAGGGGCACAGATGAGGCCGAGGTGGAATGGGACCAGGAAGAGGTCGCAAACAACTGATATGTTACAATCGCAGAGGGCTGGGGCATTATGCGAGTGATTGTACAAATCCAAAAAGACCATAATGCTTATATTGTATGTAGTTTGATCATGATATGGAGGATTGTCCCACATTGATAGCGAGGTTGCACAATAAAGGAGCACTCAAGCCTCCCCCAACTCAGAACCTACAAATGATGAGGTTTGAGCCATGCGAGGAAGACCCTAATGTAAATACCATGCTTTGGATTGGTATTACGATAGGGGATGACAAAGGCAAGCAAACTTAATAAAGTACATGGGTTCGCAAGGCTCCAACAAAGGAAACAAAATTTGATTTGGAGCATGTTAAGGAGACCTTCAAGGAAGCCAAGAGGAGCTTTGCTGATGCCTCCACTTTAGGAAGTAAAGATAGAATGGAGCTAGAAATGGACCCATCGATTCTCACTACGTTCTTGGAGACATGCATGGAGCTGCTGCATGACAGCAAGGCTATAAAGGGGCTACAAGAGCTCATAACTAGATGCGGTGGGACTGCCCCAGGAGAGCCACACATAGTCCGGAAGCTCAGAAAGCACATGACACAAATGGGAAGGGAGATGAGATTGACCATGCAGATCAGGGAATACGAGATGGACCAAGTGATTCTAGACCTAGGATCAGATGCGAACATCCTACCAAAGCAAACATGGGAGCGCATGGGAAGACCTGTTCTGTAATGGTCTCCTATCAACTGCGAATGATGAATTAGCAAAAGATCCTAACTATCGGAAGATTGTGGGGAATCATAGTAGACATCGAAGGAGCAAGCATGCTAGCAGATTTCAAAGTCATAGAGATTGTTAATGACAATAATACCTACCCTCTATTACTGGGAATAGATTGGGCCATTGACATGAATGGAGTGATAAATCTAAGGAAGCACAAGATGAGTTTTGAGAAAAATTCACTACGCGTAGTGGTACCTTTAGACCCTATGGAAGGATCGCGCTATGCAGAGCCAATGTGTGACTATGACAGCAACAATGATGTAGATTGCATCTACAAGATAACTATGTGTGAGTGGGTAAATCTGACCACAGATGGCAGAATCTCATGGGATTGCAAAAGCTCTTGTACATCATATTCTAACAAAGAGATAAAATCATGGCAAAACCAGTTACACGAGGTAACCATGCTCAACTGTAACATGATGATGAGGTCACTGTGGTGTGTAATAGTAAAGAGAAGAGATATGCCTACATATGATGGGTTAGGTAAAGTGGAGGAGTTCCTGAACAAATTTTAAAGAGAAGTGCCAAAACAACAACGTTTTGACACTCTGAAATGGGTACTACGTGCTACACCCACAAGGTGGTGGGGTACGCACCAAATGAGTTTTGAGGATTGGCGCGACTGTCGAAGGATGATGCACTTACAATTTGGGAAGCCTCGTATGCAGTTAAAAGACAAGTATAATGGATGAAATAGCTCACGCGCCCACCTTTCTAGGTGGATACAAGAATATGGTGCGAAACTTGCCATAATGCACATAGTACTTGAGGTAGGAGACATGATGAGTAAGCATGTGTAGGTAGGAAAATGGCATGAGTGACCCCTCCATCTAGGATTGTGAAGTATGGAAAGACCAGGTGCGTAGGGGGATATCCACATGGAAGCCTTTAACCAAGTATGTGAAGCATTGAACAAGGTCCACAACGTGAAACAGACTGACTAGGACTTGCGTTACTAGTGGTTCTATGGGTTTATAGGACCGTGTGCAAGCACCTAACCCCACAGGCACCCCAAGGCTCAAGTATCAAGGAGACACTATAAATTCTATAATACAGGGAAATGTTGGATTGCACATACTAGCACTAGTAGATACGATAGTTTGCAGAACCCTAGAACAAGAAATCCAAATGGAGCGGGCGACATGCACTTAAGATGCGATTTATGGGAAATATTTGGAAAAAATTGCCGCCAAGGGAGCATTTATGGACCATATTTGGGGGGAACAGTAGAATTCAAATTCAAAAAGCGTTATAAAATATAAAGGGCTACCCAGCAGACAACACTTGGTCATTTGCGAATTGAGCCATTCAACAGAGCCTTGATTGTTGTGAGCCGAGCATCGATTGAGCCCCTGAGTTCGAGAGTGATAGATTCCTGTACAAACACGATGGTAACAACGCCAAACATTGTGGATATAACCGAAATGACCACCGAAGAGGCCGCACAAGCCCTGACTATGGGGGATGCTTTGGAAGTGCCGAGATTGTGGCAGAAATCCTCAAATCACCACGCATGCCAAGACCCAGGAAGGAAAAACAAGCAATGATCCCATACTTGTGTCCCCATGGAACTTGCTACGCACTAAGCTATTAGTGGAGGAGAAATGGAAAGTCATCACCATAGAGACCAATGAATAAGAGGAAGACCTGGAGGACCTAATCATCACTGAAGACGAGGATGAACGCATGGCAGAGGAAACTCAGGCTACGCACACCCTAATAAAGTTTCCTGCCTATGTCCCCTTGCAAAAAGGAAAGGCTAAAGTGCCCAAGGACCTAGATGAGACCAAGAGCTCACTCCAGACCCCGCTCCTCCCAGACAGCATTATTTTTTAGGGCACGCACATGGGACAAGTGCCAAGCCTAAAATTTGAAGATTGGGAACTTGTTGATCATGAGAAGTTCCCTCACTTTGAGACTAGGCACCTCATAAAGCCCAAGGAGAACACCTTTGTGGGCGTTATAGAACTAGAGCTGTGAAATTTGTTGCACATATTGGAAAAGGATGGGCTACTGAACCTACTCTGGCTGCCACATTTCCACCACACCCCAATAACCATTTTCGTCATCAGGCAACTGTTTTTCCTGGTGCATGATGAGTGTTTGTGGCTGGAGGAGCCCATCCCCATCACAAAAAACTTGATTCACTATATCTCCTGACTTCCTCACAAAGGATAGGATGCCGCAAACATCTTGGAGGGGAAGAGCAGTGACTTGGCTGTCGTGGAGGCCATGTAGAAAAAATACAAGCTGGAAAAAAAAGAGGGGCTACGCCATCTCCAGCATCAAGGAAAAGGAAGTATGCATGGCAACCCAAATACTGGTAGGAAAGGTTATGCGCATGTGCCGCGCGGACAAAGTGACCGTGCCAGTGGTAGCACTAGCTAAGCAGTGCGTAGAGGGGGTCCAATTTAACTGGTTTGAGTTCCTCTACAAGGAGTTTTTAGAGAATTTTCATGAAGCTTAGGAACAGGACAAAACATTCCACTAATCATGGCTTCAGTTGCCCATAGTGCTTGTGGCAGGGGAATTACCCGAGGATAGTCAACTCCCCATAATTGATAGGGACCTGCTAGAGGGCACAAAGTATGCTTCGCTCTGGGACACAAAGGATGCCAAGAGGATCTGCCACAGTAAAATATTCTGGGTGTTCATGGAGATGAACCTCAGAATGGATATTAACCACAAGCCATGGTTGTCACCCACTGTCTATAAGAACATGTAGATTTTTATGAAATTCAAAGTGAACATCCACAAAATTTATATCAAAGTGCAAAAGGATCCAACTGAACAGTGGATAAAGCTCCCCTTTGTAGCTATAGACGATGTCATTTTTAACATACTGGAGGCATGGCTGCTGGAGTGGCATGCCCCAGAAATCGCAGAGATCAAGAAGTCAGTAGCATAGAGGAAGAAAGAAAAGGAAAAGTTGTACATCGTACAGTTGGCAGAAAGTAGAAGGGAGGAAGCAACGACATCCTAAGTGCGACCGGCATGGGACGCTGCATAGAGAACCACTGAGCAAGAAAAGGTTCTAGCAGCAACAACAACACAGGAGGTAGCCGTAAAGGTGGGCGAGGGCCGAACAATGCCTTCACAGGTGTAGGAAGCATAGGAAATAGAGATAGAAAAGGGAAGCGTGGACCCACAAACTGTGTTAATGGAGTTGAAGCGCCAACACCCAATAGAGCTGGTAGGGTTCCGAAAGAAGGTCAAGGCATTGAAGTTGTCTATTGACCCGATCACCCTAACCGAGGGTGATTTGCACGACATCGGTGAGATAGTGCATGATGTCACCTCTGAGGCTCTCCAAGATTTCATGCAGGAGAACCGAATTGTGTTGTGGGCACTCAAAGTGTAGTTGCAGGAATTACAGGCCCTCCCTCCTCATAACTAACCTCGCAGTTGGAACAATGCCAGCAGAACAAACATTGTGCGCATAGATGAAAAATACCATAGTGCTACCGAAAGGGGCACTCGTGACAACAAATGAGGCCAACAGGCCTACAATGAGTGCACTGAAGGGTCTCGGTATCAATATGGCTGCACTCTTGCGAGAGACCTTATATGTTTTATAAGATGGGATAATTGTAGAGCTGGAAGCTAGGGAGAGTTGTGCACTGCATGTTCTCACTGAGCATAACATCAATATGGAAGAATTGAGCTTGTAGCGTGACAAATTGGTGTCGCAGAATCAACAATTGGTATAGGTAATAGATGAAGCCTACCAAAGCATCTTGGAGCTATCCATCCCAGTAGACATAACAACAGAAGCTTGCATCCACAAGTTAGTAGCAGGGTTATGTGAGGCATGGGAGGAAATGACAAAGGTTCAGCTAGAGCTAAACCTTCAGATCACCAAGGTGCAGTTAAAGGCGTAGCCATCCACACCCCCAGAAGTCAGAGAATAGCGTGCTAGCGCTATCACAATGGGACTGGATGAGATTGGTGGTGCAATGTGAGACTGCACCAGTATGTTGGAAGAATCACTTGTGGTCCTCATAAATATGCAGGAGGACCCCAACATCCAATATTTAGAGATAGGACTACGAGAAATCCAACAATAGTATGATAGTGTTCGAGGAACTATGTAGATAGTGGTCCTCACTCAAAGGCTCATGCAGATGCAATGGGCTAAAGAGTTGAAAGAGCAGGTGGATGTAGCACGACTCAAGGAAGAAGTCCTCAAGGTGCACATTCAGCCTTGAATTGATGAGGCCTTCACCATCACAGTAGAAATTGAAGGCAAGCTCACACACATGAAAGGGATGTAGGTACTAATGCAGAAAAACACTCCTGACACAAAGGTCTTAGAACAACGTATGTAGTAGATCCAGCGAGCAACAACTCAGTGTGTTGCTGACCTTGCCGCAGTTCGAGAACAGTTCGAGGGACTCCGCGCAAAGATCTCCGCGCTGACAAAGTGACTCAAGTGTGAGTCATGATGTTTGTATCGGGGGTCTGTTGGGCATGGAATCCCCCCAAGGCATGTTTTGGGGCTTGAAGCCCAAGTTTTGACCAAATCTTGTTGTAAAAGCTCTGCGAATTATGGGCGTAGGGCACGAAAGTACGATAGAGTCACAAGATTTTCCGCCCTAGTTTTGTAATGTAATGTCTGCTGGATAGACCTACCCATGGTCCGCAGACCATGGAATTGTATAAATAGAGCAAAGATCTAAGTGTAGAAAAGAAGGAAGAAATGAAGAGAATAGAAGGATGAGAAGTCTAAGTGTTTGAGTCAAAAGTGTTTGCCTGTTTGCTTGTTGGGGCCCGACCCAGGTTTGGAGTTAATTAGCCAAACAAATCCCTATACTACTAGTCCTTTCGGCAACAGTCCGTAGAGCATAGACTGAGGTCTCACCTGAAGTAGTATGGGAGGGTGCTAGAGCCAGGTTTCTACACCCTAGAGATGTCTAATGAGTTCGATTGGTCCTTTGTTCCAACTGCGAGGTTAGTTATGAGGAGGGAGGGCCTGTAATTCCTGCAACTACACTTTGAGTGCCCACAACACAATTCGGTTCTCCTGCATGAA